>JAEIGA010004887.1_pt1 | contig 20620 bp, 6 predicted proteins | sample 9270691 | NCBI WGS metagenome assembly JAEIGA01 (sample SAMN17057246, study PRJNA624740) | gut metagenome | biome: biome; isolation source: fecal sample | host: Bos grunniens | place: China: Xizang | collected 2019 | reverse complement strand
CGTCAGATAACGAAGAAGGATATCGTCACCCGAAGCCAGCTCGTTGTCCGAGGTATAACCGAAGAGGAAGGGATTGTCGGCATAGCCGTTCTTTTCTACTTCCTTGGCATAGGTCTCGTTCGCATACGTAACGAAATCGGGATCGAAGACGTTCATCGTATCGTTGTTGGCAAAGCCGTGTTCGTTGTTTCTTCCGGCTCCGATCGAGATCATGTAAGGAAGCACCGCGTTGATGCCAACCACGGTGGGAAGACCGTCCTTGACCTTCAGCATCTCGGGACCTGCGTTTACAAGATTGATGCCGGTTGCCTTCAGCTCCTTGGTGATACGGTCAAAGAAGACCTCGTCAAGACCGTAATTGGCAATGGTATAATCCTTCTGATTCTGGGTTCCGCCAAGCTCAATGGTGTTCATACCCAGCGCAAAATAGGGATTTCCTAAGGGGTCGATCACGTAGGTTCTGCCCTCAATGGTCTCGGTGTGGAAGAATCCGGTTACCTGACCCTTAAAGCCGGCGTTGGAAATGCCGCCGTAAACGTCATATTCCGAGGTCATGTCGGCAAGGCTGGTCTCAAGGAAGGACACGCCAACGCTTGTGCCAAGCGTCGAGAGCGTACGCGCAAATCTGTCCTTCTTCCACTCCGACACGGGAGTGATATAGCCCTTATTCTTGTCCGTCGACCACTGTGCAGAATAGCTCCACGGGATCTCCACGGTAAAGTCACCCGTAGCAGAGGTGGCACCGTAGCCCTCGGGCGCATTCTCCTTTACGTCATGGTAAAGCGGATCGCCGTTTTCGTCGGTCAGATAGATCTTGTCCACAAGCTCATCAAACCACTCGTCCACAAGGTACTCCGCATAGCCCCAAGGCTCGTAGCCCTTGTTGATGATCTTGGAAAGGTTGAGGATCGGATAGTACATCGAGGTCTCAAACTCAATGACAGGCGCACTGCTCGACTCCTTCATACCGATGAAGGCCGCGATCGTGTCGTTAAAGCCCTCGTTCAGGAGACGGAAGGCCACGGTAAGCGTGCCGTCCTCACTGTCGTTGTACATCAGCTGCTCCTGAAGATAGGGCAGGATATCCACCGTGAAATATGCACCGACCTCATACGGGCCCTGATAGATGGTTTCATACGTAGGGGCCAGCGTTTGATAGTTGCTGTAGTTGAGAGAATGCTCGTCCCAATCGGTGCCGACGCTTTGAAGGATCAGATCGTACTGCTTGCGCGAAGGGTTGTTTTCGTGACCCGTAACGCAAATACGAAGCTTTACTCCCGCCGCTGTCTCAAGGGCCGTGATCTCCTTCTCGGTCAGGGTAAACTTAAAGTAGGCCGAACGGAAGAAGCTCGAGCCTTCGCTGCCCGTATTTCGGATAACGTTGGCAGTCTTGCTTCCGTTGTCTGCCGTCTTCTGCGCACCGTCGATGTTGGTGTCATCGGTGGGAAGGATCGAGAAGCGGCTCTCGGTCGGGGCGCGAAGGATCGGATATCCCTCATCATCCGTCTCACCCGTGAAAAGGAGGGTGGATGCCAAGCCGTAGCGGCGAATGCCGTCCATGCCAAGCACGTAAGGACGGATCACAAGCTCGAAATAATCGCCGACCGGCTCAAGAGGAAGATCCTCTATTACAAGAGCCGACGCGTAGTTATAACCGTAAAGATCCTTGATGCTGTAGGTGTTCCCTGCCGCATCGGTCAGCGTCTCATAAACCGTCTTTTCGCGGTAGGAGATCACCTCACTCTGCACAAAGCCGTCATCGTCTCTTGTAAGAATGATCGCTTCGTAGCCCACGCGATTGTGCTCGGTTCCGTTAAGACCAAGAACCACGCGCGCGTCAAACGTACCACCGTCGGGCTGAGCGGTCTGGTAGCCGAGGTAGTCGGCCGACTCCTCGCGCTTCTGCACGATGGTATAGTCACTGTCGGTCTTGACGATCAGATTCTTCATCTTGACGTCGTAGTTATAGTAGCCGTCAAAATAGCGAACCGAGCCCGAATAGTCGGTCTCCGTATCGTAGCGCTTGATGGAGAAATCCAGCACCTTTTCGCCGTTGATGAACATTTCGCTAAAGCCGTTCTTGGGGGTGAATACGCAACGAACGTTCATCCACACGCCCGCCTCTAGCTTTACGTCGGTCTTCGAGTCTGCACCGTAACCGGTGTAGATGTAACCCTCATCGTCGATGCGAAGCGCGTTGAAGGTTCTCGCCCCCATGGTCTTGGTATCGTTATAAACCCAGCAAAGGAAGGAAACCGGGGAGGTTTTCGGCGTTGCACCGTTCGAGCGCTCGCCGTGGGGGAAGGATTCGAAATAGAAATCACCCTCCAGCGAGAAGGTCAGATAGCTTCCCAGGATATTCTGGTCATCATAAATATACAAGGCGCCGGAGCGGCTGTCCTTATTTTCCATATAGACCGTGCCGTCTTCTTCGGTCTTTTGCTCCCATACGTTGTATGAGTCATGGATACGGTAGCCCGCCTCAACATCGGTCAGCAGATTCCACTCAAGATCGTCCGCAGAAACCGAAACGGAAAGCGCCACAAGGGTCACCGCCACAAGGACAAGACTCAGAAGCAAACCAAAAATACGTCTTTTGCTCATCTGTTTCATAGGTATCTTTCCTTTCTTGGTAAAAGATTTTACATCTTTGCATTATAATTATAATATAAACCAAAACAAATGTAAACTGGAAAATAGTCACAAAAACTTAGAAAAAAGACACGATATCGATTTCGGAGAAACCACGTTATAAAAATTCGGACTCGACGAACGTCGAGTCCGGGAATGTTGTTATTTCGCGTCAAAATATTTCACAAGACCGATCAGATGATCGCTGACGTTCTTGATGGCATCGGCAAACGCCACGTACTGACCCTTATATACCGTAAGCACCGTTTCGGTATGACCGCCATCGTCATGGGTTACCGTGCCGACGGTATAACGGGTGCCGTTCTTGCCTGTCAGAACCGTGCCCGTCTCCGGCTTGCGACTCTCGGGGTGCTCCACGTCATAGGCCGCCGACGCGATCAGCTTGCCGCTTTGATCGTAGGTATAGACTGCAACCGTCGAGGAGAACGTGCCATTGTACAGACCCTTGTTGATGTTCTGGTTGGAGTGAATATCGGCTCCCTTGTAAACCACCTCATACGCGCCGACCTCTGCGGCCGTAAGGATCTTGCCCGTTGCCACGTCCATAAAGGTGTTGGCCTTGGCGCCCACGCCGTACGAGCAATCCAGCATGATCAAACGGTTTTCGCCGTCCGAGGTAAAGACGCTCTGGTCATTGTCACGGAAGCAATACCAGCCCCAGCCGATGCACGCCTTGGACTCCAGCATAGCCAGCGCATAATGCTCATAGTAATCGGCTCTGTCCGCCTGCGTCTGCACCAGAATACCTGCTCCCGTCGAGTTGGCCAGCTTGTAGCCGTTTGCATCGATGGCGTCCATGCCCTTGGCAAAGAACTCGGTCACCATAAAGGGAATGCCCGCGTTGCGGTAGAAGCCGGTGATCGTCGTGCCCACCGGATTGAGACCGCCGTAAAGATTGGCGGTAATGATATCCAGATAATAGCCGCACACTCTGTGGAAATCCTCGCAGGTATACAGCGTGCCGTTGATACGCGAGCCCATATACATATGGTTGGCATCCACCTTCTCGATGGCCTTACGGGTCACGCGGTAGTAGCGTGCATACACAAATGCGAGAAATTCGTCATTCAGCTTGGCCGCATCCTCAAAGGTGTGGAGGTCGTCAAGCGACGGGCAGGGATTGCCTGTTCTGTGAGCCAGCCAGGTCCAGGCCACCGCATACGAAAAGCTGTTGACCGGCTCGGTGGGATCCAGCGTCAGATAACGAAGAAGAAGGTCGCTTCCCGAGGGAAGCTCGTTGTCGCTCGTATAACCGAATACGCGCGGATTTTTTGCATAGCCGCCGGCGGTGATCGCCGCGGCCACATTTTTGTCCGTCGCCGTCACAAAGTCGGGATCGAAGACGTTCATGGTATCATTGTGCGCAAAGCCGTTGCTGAAATTGTTTCTGCCGGCTCCGATCGAGGACATATACGGGAGCACAACGTTCAGACCGATCACGGAGGAAAGGCCGTCCGCCACGTCAAGCATGGCTCCGCCGCCGTAGGTGAGGTTGATTCCCGTTGCCTTCAGCGCGGCCGTCATGCTCTCATAGTAGTTCTGCTCAGAGCCATAGACCTCGAGGGTATAGTCCTTTTGATTCTGGGTGTGACCAAGATCCACGGTGTTGATGCCCAGCGCAAAATACGGGTTTCCGAGCGGATCGATCACGTAAGTTCTCTCCCCGATCCTTTCGGTGTGGAAGAAGCCGGTTACCTTCCCCTGAAAGCCGGCGTTGCTGATGCCGCCGTAAACGTCATACGTCGAGAGCGTATCGGCGAAGCTGCTGTCAAGAAAGGCGTTCGACTTGGAACCGCCCAGCGTACTGAGCGTGCGTGCAAAGCGCGTCGTTCTCCAGTCCGTGTCGCTAATGGTATAGCCCTTGGAGGCATCGGTGTTCCAGGGGGAGCTGTACTTCCAGAAAAGCTCGCGGTTGAAGTCAGCCGTAGCCGTTGTCGCATCATAGCCCTCGGGGGCAAACTCGTCGATCTCGTGATAAATGAGGTTGCCGTTCTCGTCCTTCGGGTAGACCTTATCCACGATCTCGTCGAACCACTCGTTCACCAGATGCTCCGCATAACCCCAGGGCTCGTAGCCCTTGTTGTTGCCCTTGGAAAGGTTGAGCGTCGGATAGTACATGGTTTTTTCAAGCTCAATAACAGGGGGACTGCTGGATTCCTTCGAGCCGACAGACGCCACGATGGCGTTGCTGTTGCCCTCGTTAAAGAGACGGAAGGCCACGGTCAGCGTGCCGTCCTTCGCCGGGGTCTGTTCCTTGAGATAGGAAAGAATATCCACCGTAAAATACGAGCCGAGCGTATACGCGCCCTGATGGATCGTCTCCCCGGTTGGCGCCAGCGTCTTGTAATTGCCGTAATTCAGAGTGTGCTCATCCCAGCCGCCTCCGACCGCCTGCAGGATCATCTCACACTGCTCACGTGTCGGAGCGTTTTCGTGCCCGGTCATACAGATGCGGAGCTTGGCCGACACGGCGGTTTCCAGCTCCTGCAGTGCCTTTGCGTCCAGTGTAAAGGAAAAGTACGCCGCGCGGAAATAGGACGAGCTTTCGCTGCCTGTGTTTCGTATGCTCAGATTGAGCGCGCTTCCGTAATCCTCCTCGGGGCGTGCGGCATAAATGTAAGTGTCTTCCGAAGCTCCCACCGAAAATCGCTTGCTCTCCGGCAGCTCAAGCACGGGATAGCCCTCACCGTCCACCTCACCGGTAACGATCAGCGAGGTCGAGAGACCGTAGCGGCGAACGCCGTCGTCCTTCAGCACGTACGGGCGAATAACGATCTCCGTATAAACGCCACTGGGCTCAATCGGAATATCCGGGATCGGAATGGCCGCCACGTAGTTGTAGCCGGCAAGCGCCTTGACGTTGTATACGTTGCCGTCGCCATCCATCACGTCGGTGTAGACCAGGTTGCACTGCCGCGAGATCGATTCGGCAAGCGTGCCTCCGCTTGCATCCTTGTCCAGCAAAAGCACCTCGTATCCCACTTGCTCATAGACTATGGAGTCTACACCCAGGAGCGTGCGAACGGAAAACGTACCGCCCTCGGGCTTTGTCACCTGATAGCCCAGAAAATCGGCCGCATCCTCGCGCTTCAGACGGATCACGTAATCGCTGTCGGTCGTTATCGTCAAATTCTTCATTTTTGCACTCCAGTTGAAATAGCCGTCAAAAAAACGAACGGCGTGCGAGGCATAAAGTGTCGCATCAAAGGGGGTAAACGAAAAGTCCAGCTTCTTCTTGCCATCAAGGAACAGCTCACCCCGACCGCTTTCGGGAGCAAAGACACAGCGAACGGTTTGCCAGACTTTGAGCTCAAGCTTTACGTCGGTTCGGCCGGAGCCGGCATGGATAAAGCCGTAATCGTCAATGCGAATGGCATTGAACTTTGAGGTGCTTCCCGCTTTGGCATCCGCATAGATCCAAGAAAAGAAGGAAAGCGGTGACTCACTCGCCGTCGCGCCGTCGCGCGTACCATAGGGGAAGGATTCAAAATAAAAATCCCCCTCCACCGCAAAGGACGAATAGCCGCCAAGCACGTTTTGCTCATCGTAAACCAAAAGCGCACCGCTCTTGCTATCCACGTTATACATATAGGCGGTGCCGTCCGTCTCGGTGGCGCTTTCCCACTTGTTATGTTTATCCTCCAAGCGGTAGCCGTCTCCCTCTTCGGCCATCACGTCCCACACAAGCTCGGCGGCAGACGCCGAAACGGCAAGAATCGCCAAAACCGAAAGCATGAGCAAAAGAAGGCCCAAAGCACGTCTTTTTGCGTTCATTTTTTTCATCGCATTTCTCCTTTTGCGGAAAATTTCTAAAATACACCTTATACATTGTATCACAGCCCAATTCAATTGTAAAGAGAAAAAAAGACAAAAAAACTTAGAAAAAAGCCATAAGAAAAATCGGGCCCGATATACATCGGGCCCGATGAGATTTGTATGTTATTCGGCGTCAAAATAGGTGATAAGACCCATCATATGATCGCTGATGTTTTTGATCGCATTGGCAAACGCCACGTACTGACCCTTGTAAGCCGTAAGAACGGTCTCCGTGTAGCTGCCGTCGGCATTTACAGCCTTTCCGATCGTAAAGCTGCCGCTGCCGTCCTTGGCCACGACCACAGTTCCCTCCTCGGGCTCGCGGCTGTCGGGATCCTCGACGTCATAGCCCTTCGACGAGATCAGCTTGCCGCTGTTGTCATACTCATAGATAACCACTGTCGAAGAGAAGTTGCCGTTGTAAAGACCCTTGTTGACGTTCTGGTTGGAGGCCAGACCCTCGCCCTTATAGACGGTGGTCAGCGTGCCGACCTGCGCCGCCGGGAGGATCTCACCGGTATCCACGTCCATCAGCGTGTTGGGATGTGCTCCCACGCCGTAAACCATGTGAAGCATAATAAACCGTCTGCCGTCCTCGGATGTGTAGATGCTCTGGTCATTGTCGCGGAAGCGGTACCAGATCCAGCCCACGCAGGCCTTGGATTCGATCATAGCCAGCGAATAGTGCTCGTAGTAGTCGGCTCTGTCCTGCTGGGTGTTGACCAGAATACCGGCACCCGTCGAGTTGGCCATCGGATAGCCGTTGGCATCGATCGCGTCAATGCCCTTGGCGAAGAACTCGGTCACGATAAACGGAATGCCCGAATTGCGATACATACCGGTCATTCTGGTTCCGCTCGGATTGAGACCGCCGTAGAGGTTTGCCGTAATGATGTCCAGATAGTAGCCGCACGCTCTGTGGAAGTCCTCACAATCGTAAAGCGTACCGTTGATACGCGAGCCGATATACATATGGTTGGGGTCAAGCACCTCGATGGCCTCACGCGTCACGCGGTAGTAGCGCGCGTAGATAAAGCCCAGGAACTCGTTGTTCATCTTCAGAAGATCGGGATGCTCATAGTACTCGTCAAGTGTCGGGCACTCGGTTCCCATTCGGTGCTTAAGCCAGGTCCACGCCACTGCATACGAGAAGCTGTTGGTGGGCTCCTCCTTGGGGTCAAGCGTCAGATAACGCGTCAAAATGTCGTCACCCGAGGGAAGCTCGTTGTCCGAGGTGTAACCGAAGATGAAGGGGTTATCGGCATAGCCGCCCTCCGAAATGGTCATAGCCGCCGTCTCGTTTGCCATCTTGACAAAATCGGGGTCAAAGACGTTAATGGTGTTGTTATAGGGGAACACACCCTCGCTGACCTGCGGACGGCCGATCGAGCTCATATATTTGCCGTTGGTGCTTACGCTGACAATGATGGGAAGACCGTTCGGCACATTAAGCATATCGGCGTGCGAGCTTACCGCCGCCAGATTGATGCCGGTCTCCTTAAGCTCCTTGGTGATACGCTCAAAATAGACCTCCTCAAGGCCGTAGCCGGTGATGGAGAAGTCCTGGTGATTTTGCGAGTCACCCAGCACCACCGTGTTGATACCCTGCGCGATGAAGGGATTGCCAAGCGGGTCAATGACGTAGACTCTGCCGCCATGCTTTTCGGTGTGGAAGAAGCCGGTAGCCTCGCCGGTAAAGCCGGCGTTGGTGATACCACCGTAAATATCGTGCTCGGCGATCATCTCGGCAAGATCGGTCTCAAGGAAGGCAACCGCGGCACTGGTTCCCAGCGTCGAAAGCGTACGCGCAAAGCGTATCGTGTTCCAGTCGCTCTCCTTTACCTTGTAGCCGGTGGCGGCGTTGTTGGCCCAGACCGTGCCGTTTTTCCAGATAAGCTCACGGGTAAAGTCACCCGTAGCCTCGGTCGCGCCGTAGCCCTCGGGAGCAAAATCGTCGATCTCGTGGTAAATGAGGTTTCCGTTCTCATCCTTCGGATACACCTTATCTATGATCTCGTCAAACCACTCGTTCACCAGGTGCTCGGCATAGCCCCAGGGCTCGTAGCCCTTGTTGATGGCCTTGTTGAGGTTAAGAACCGGGTAATACATCGAGTTTTCCAGCTCAATGACCGGAATGTAGCCCGACTCCTTGGCGCTGACAAGCACCGCAATGGTATCGTCGTGTCCCTCGTTCATGAGGCGGAAGGCCACCGACAGCGAGCCGTCCTCGCTGTAGTTGTACATCATCTGCTCCTGAAGGTACGGAAGAACGTCCACCGTGAAATAGCTTCCCAGCTCATAATCGCCGCGTCCGAGCTCCTCAAAGGTGGGTGCCAATGTTCTGTGGTTGTTGTAATTGAGCGAATGCTCGTCCCAATCGGCGCCCGCACCGTGCAGGATCATATCATAGCCCTTACGGTTCATGTTGGTCTCGTGGCTCTTGATGTAAATGCGGAGCTTGGCCGCCGTAGCGGTCTCCAGCGCCTTAAGCACGCGAGGCTCAAGGGTGAACTTGAAGTAAGCCGCACGGAACTGGCCCGTATTCTCATTGCCGGGGTTACGGACAACCAGCAGCTTTTCCGCGCCGTTGTCCTTGGTCTCAAGCTCTATACCGCCCTTGTAGATAAAGGTATCGTCGGAGGCCTCAACCGTGTAACGCTTGTTGTTCTGAATGGCAAGGAGCGGATAGCCCTCGTCATCGATCTCACCGTTGTAAATGAAGGTAGCGGCTACACCGTAGCGGCGAATACCGTCCATGCCGAGAACATAGGGGCGAAGCACCAATTCGAAGTAATCGCCCGTCGGCTCCAGCGGCAGGTCGTGGATCTCCAAAGCTGCCGCGTAGTTGTAATCATACAGTTCTTTGATGGCGTAAGTGTTCCCTGACGCGTCGGTGAGCGTCTCATAGATCTCCTTGACACGAAGTGAAAGCGGATCGCTCAGGACATTGCCGTCCTCATCCTTAACAAGCACCAGCGCCTCATAGCCCACGCGGTTAAAGTCGGTGCTGTTCACACCGAGAACCATACGCGCCGAGAACGCGCCGCTCTCGGGCTTGGTGGTCTGGTAGCCGATGTAGTCGGCAGAGCTCTCGCGCTTGAGCTCGATGGTATAGTCACTATCGGTCTTTACGATGATGTTCTTCATCGTAGCACCCCATTCGTAGTAGCCATCGAAATAACGGACCGCGTCCGAAACGTGTTTGTCGGGGTTAAAACGGGTAATGGTGAAGTCCAGAACCTTTTTGCCGTTAACAAACATCTCGCTGAAGCCGCTCTTGGGCGTGAATACGCAGCGGATGTTGTACCATTTGCCGGTCTCAAGCTGAACGTCGGTCTTCTCCGTGCCGTCTGCCTTGGTATGGATGTAGCCCTGGCTGTCCAGACGGATGGCATTCCACGCCGCAATGTTTCCGCTTGCCTTGTCTCTGTAGTTCCAAGAGAGGAAGGAGATCGGCTTTTCATCCGGCGTATACTGGCCATCTCTCAGACCTTGGGGGAAGCTTTCAAAGTAAAAGTCACCCTCCAGCGAGAAGGTCAGGTAGCTTCCCAGAATGTTCTGGTCGTCATAAATGTAAAGCGCGCCACCCTTGTTACTCGTATTCTTCATGTAAACCGTACCGTCTTCCTCGGTACCGCGCTCCCATTTGCTGTGCATATCCTCGACGCGATAGCCTGCCTCGGTATCGGTCAGAAGATTCCACTCAAGGTCTGCCGCCGAAGCCGAGACCATAAGGCCGGCCAGCGTCAGCGCCACAAGCACCACCGCAAAAAGCAGCCTCGAAATGTGTTTGTTGTTCGTTCGTTTCATAAGATTCCTTCCTTACGTAAATTTTTTCGGATCGTGTATAAACAAAGATGACACTTCTGAAAGCGAAAGGCTTTCCCACAGTATACCACACTAAGAATGCCGTGGGAATGCATTTTTTAACTATTTTTATTGCATTTTCTACTTTTTTGTCCGCAGACACGAAAAGCGAAAATGTTATAACAGATGAATTCTTTTACATAATATCACAAAAAAGATAAAATTTCAATAGTTTTTTTGTGCTTTTTTCAATATTGTGAAAAATCACAAAAATTTTTCACCTTCCGTCTCCCTCTCCACCCATTCCGCATATCAGAGTTTGAAAAAGAAAAGGGGCTGAGTCATCGACTCAGCCCCAAAGAAAATCTGTTATTTTGCGTCAAAGTAGCCCACAAGGCCCATCACGCGGCTGCTGATCTGCTTGATAGAGTTAGCAAGCGCGATGTACTTACCCTCAAAGACGGTAAGCACGGTCTCGGTGTAGCCGCCGTCCGCGTTTTCAACGCGTCCGATCGTATACGTCTTATCCTCTCTGAGATCCTTCAAAACCGTACCCGCAGCGAGTGTTTCGGTCTCGGGATCCTGTACGTCATAGCCCATCGAAGCGATCAGCTTGCCGCTTGCGTCGTAGGTATAGACCGTAACGGTCGAGGAGAACGTGCTGTTGTAGACACCCTTGTTTACGTTCTGGTTGGACGCCATACCGTCACCGGAGTAAATGGTGTCGTAGAAGCCGACCCGAGCGGTGGTGTAAACGTTACCGTCCTTGTCCGCAAAGGTTACGGGAGCGGCGTTAGCTCCGTACATTACATATGCCATATACAGGGTCTTGCCCGTATCGATCTGCTTAAACAGGCTCTGGTCGTTGTCGCGGAAGCGGTACCAGGTCCAGCCCACACACGCCTTAGACTCGAGAAGTGCCAGCGCGTAGTGCTCGTAGTATTCTCCTCTGTCCTTCTGGGTCTGAACCAGAATGCCCGCACCGGTGGAGTTTGCCAGCTTAAAGCCGTTGGCGTCAATCGCATCGGCACCCTTGGCGAAGAACTCGGTAACCATGAAAGGCACACCGGAGTAACGGTAAAGGTTGGTGATCGTATCGATCGAGGGGTTCATACCGCCGTAAAGGTTGGCGGTGATCATATCGGTATAGTGGCCTGCGGCACGAATGATCCACTCCTCGGTCAGCGCGTTGAGGTTAGCGCGCGAGCCGAGATACATCTGATTGGGAGCAAGCTCACCGATCACGCGGCTCATCACGTCGTAGTATCTCGCGTACCAGAAGCCCTGGAATTCCAGGCGCATTTCCTCAAGCTCGGGCGACGCCAGATACTTCTCAAGCGTCGGATACGGATCGTTCATTCTTCTGGCAAGCCAGGTCCAAGCCGTAGCGTACGAGAAAGCGTTGGTGTTCTCCTCCTTGGGATCAAGCGTCAGGTAGTTATCCAGCATATTGAGCTCGGAGGGAAGCTCGTTATCGGTCGTGTAACCGAAAATTCTGGGATTATCGGCGTAGCCGTATTGCTCCAACGTACGGGTAATGGCCTTGCGCGCATATCTCTCAAGACCGGGGTCAAAGGCACAGCGCGTGTTGTTGAAGGGCATAAGACCCTCGGCAAGCGCGGTACGTCCCAGTGTCTTCATGTAAGAGCCCACACCATCAAGACTGATGATAAAGTTGAGGCCGTTCTCGATCGCCATCAGCTCCTCAATGGCGCTTCCCGCCGCGGTGGTGTTGACACCCATACCGCGGAGCGACTCGCTCATCGCCGCATAATAGGCCTCCTTGCTGCCGAACTTGGCAAGCGCGTAGTCCTGCTGGTTCTGCGTACCGCGGATGATAACCTCGTTCATACCGATGGCAAAATAGGGATTGCCCAGCGGGTCGATGATGTAAGGTCTGCCTCCGTGATGCTCCACGTGGAAGAAGCCGGTTGCCGTACCCGTAAAGCCGGCATTGGTAATGCCGCCATAGCTGTCATACTCGGCGATCCAATCCGCATACTCGGATTCAAGGAAAGCGTTTGCGGTGCTGGTACCCAGCGTGCTGAGCGTGCGCGAGAAGCGGTTTTCCTTCCATCTTTCCACGGGAAGAATACCCGTCTCGGTCCACTGCGTCTGCTGCCAGGGCATCTCCACCGTGAAGTCGCCCGTCGCTACCGTAGCACCGTAGCCGTTGGCGTTGAAATCGTCGATCTCGTAATAGATCTTGTTTCCGTTCTCGTCGATAGGACAGAGCTTATCTCTTACGTCGTCAAACCACCAGTCCGTGAGATATTCCGCATAGCCCCAAGGCTCATAGCCGTCGTTGCCGTATTTTTCAATGTTAACGGGATGCTCGTAGGTGGTGGTTACGATCTCGATGTAAGGCACAAGGCCGAGCTTGGACTCCTTGGAGTGCAGGTAAACCAGCTTGGCGTCCGAGTGACCCTCGGTGGTCACGCGGAAGGACACCGTCATCGAGCCGTCGTCGTTGAGCATCTGCTCGCGCAGATACTGGGTGATATCCACCGTAAAGTAAAGATCGTCCTGCACGGCCGTCTGACCGATGTATTCCTGCACGGGAGCCTGTGCGGAGCGGGTCTTTACGTTAAGCGTGTGCTCGCTCCAGTCGGTGCCCGTCGCGTGCACAATGAGGTCGTAAAGCTGCTCCGCGGGATTGCGGTTGTCAAGGTTCTGCACGCAGATGTAAAGCTTGGCCGAGGCCGCGGTCTCGGCCGCCTTGGCAATGTCGGCGGGAAGCACGAATTTGAAGTACGAGGCTCTCTGCGGTGCCGCATTGCTTGCATCCATATTTTTGGCCTGAAGAACATCCGTGGAGCCAAAGTCTGCCACCGCATACTCGGGAGCGTCATACACCTGCGTATCGTCGCTTGCCGTCACCTTGAAGAAGCGGTCGTCGCGGCGCACGCAGACCGGATAGCCCTCGTCATCGGTCTCACCGCTGTAAACGAGAATGGTGGCCTTGCCGTAAACGCGAATACCGTTCATTCCTAAAACGTAGGGGCGGACAACCAGCTCCAAAAAGCCGTATTCGGGATATTCGGGAAGATCGGTCACCTCGACCGCCGCCACATAATCGTATCCAAACGTGTCCTTGGCACCGAAGGCGTTCCCTGCCGCATCCTTGACCGACTCATACACCACCTTGGTGCGGCCGGCATACGTATCGGCAAAGACGTTGCCGTCCTCGTCCATCTCCAGCGCAAGGATCTCATAACCGACGCGGTTGAACTCGGTGCTGTTCAAGCCCATCAGCGTACGCAGCGAGAAGCTATCGTCCTTGGCCTTGGTGGTCTGATAACCAACGAAATCGGCCGCCTCCTCCACGCGCTTACCGATCACGTAATCGCTGTCGGTCTTCACGATGAGGTTCTTCATTCTTGCTTTGTAGGAATAGAAGGAGTCGAAGTAGCGGATCGCGCCCGAGATACGTGTCTCGTGGTCGAAAGCCGCGATCATGAAGTCAAGCTCCTTCTCTCCGTCGATATACATCTCACACTGACCGCTCTTGGGCGTGAAGACGCAACGAATGTTGACCCACTTTCCCGCAGGAACGCGCACGTTGGTCTTGGAGCTACCGGTGGTATTGGTGTAAATATATCCCTGGCTGTCCAAGCGGATCGCGTTAAAGTTGACCGCATTTCCACTCAAATCGTTGTATATCCAACAAATGAAGGACAAGGGACGGTCCTCGGGTGTATACTTACCGTCACGCATACCCGTGGGGAACGCGTCAAAATAGAAATCGCCCTCGACCGAGAAGGTCTGATACGATCCAAAAATGTTCTGCTCGTCATTGATCTGGAGAGCACCCATTCTTCCGTTGGCGTTATAAATGTAAGGGCCGAAATCGTCCGACTCCTCGCGCCACACCTTGCCGCGCTCGTCCGGCTTTTCGTTGATATCGACCACCGTATAGCCGGCGTCCACGTCGGTCAGCAGATTCCACGTAAGGTCATCCGCCGAGGCCGTAAGCATACAGCCAAGCAGGGCGATCGCCACAAGAAACGTCGCCATAAGCAGGCGAACCACTCTTGCCGCATTGGTTGCTTTCATCATAATTTTACTCCTTTTCCCTTTTTTTGCGCCACAGTCCGCGCGCAATTCTATAAATTCATTTTACCATATCTCTCCCCCCTTGTAAAGGGGCTTTTCGGTTTTTTTGTCGGGGTTTTTGTTTTTTGTCGGTTTCCACAAACCGAGCAAAGGCAAAATGTGTTTTTTTGCAACGTCAAAAGCCGCAAAATTCGATCTAAATCTTACTTGGTCAACGTTATTCCCGTTTGGGATTTTGCACAAAGAAAAGGGCTGAAAAATGTGTTTTTGATTTGTTTCCGTTCAACGTTGCACGTGCACTCCCGTTCCTTTGAGGCGAACAAAAAAGTTATTTTGTGCTAAAAAAGCACCGAAGAAAATAAGATTCTCACTTGCTTCCGCTCACTTTTGTGCTATAATGGAGACAACAAACGCGTCCGATGACACGACCAAAGGAGAAAACCTATGAAATTGAACAACATCTGGGGCTACGGGCATCTGTTCGGCTTTTCGGGCATCGACGGCCGAAACCGCTACTATAACGATTTTATCGGAAAGACCACGCACAAACCGCTGGAATTCGAGTTCGGAAACGGCGAATGGGTGCGCTTTTCCTTCCCCATTGCGGGCAGAAAATCCTTCCGCGCGGTCACGGGAGACTTTGTGGACGCCAAAACCGGGAGCGGCGATTTTTACATTGCCTTTGTGAGCGCGGACGTGCTGGTGGGTTATAGCCCCGTGCTTCCCGTGTTCACAAGCCAACACAAGCACGGCCACCGCATCACGCGCGGCATCGACGTGTGGTTCCGCGGCCAAAACGCCTATGCGGTCTACCATAAACCGATGGAAAACGGCCTCCATAAGTTCGTCATCAGCCACGCGGCCAACTGGTCGCTGGCGCGCGGCGACGCCTTCCACTATATGAACACCGATATCGAAACACTCAAGGCGTCTCGATATACCTATTTCAAAAATATGCCCAAGTGCCGCGACAAGCGCTACGAGCGCCTGTATTACAAGGCACTCGCGGTCAACAAGGTCAACGTCTATTCGCCCACCGGCAACATTCCCTGCCGTTGGACCACGCCCGACCGCGTACCGCACCGCCATATGTGGCTGTGGGATTCGGTCTTTCACGCCATGTCGATCGTGACCTACAACGGCGAGCTTGCCAAGGACGCGCTCAGAGCCGTATTCTCGATGCAAAGGGAAAACGGCCTGATCGGAGCCACCATGACGCCCGACGGCGTCACCGATATGACTCAGCCGCAGGTGCTGGCGTGGGGCGTTTGGTCGGTCTACCAAAAGACGGGCGACAAGGCGTTTTTGAAGGAATGCGTCGGCTCGCTTGACCGCTATCTGACCTGGGATATGCAAAACCGCGACGCCAACAAAAATGGCCTTCTTGAATGGTTCACCGAGCCGGAATATACCGAATCCAAGTGCGGCGAATCGGGTCAGGACAACTCCCCTCGCTTTGAATTCACCGAGGAAATGGACGCCGTGGACTTCTCGGCCTTTATGGTACACGACGCGCTCTATCTTTCCAAGATCTACGCCGAGCTGGGTGACACCGCAAGCGCCGAAAAATGGATGAACGTCTCCGAAAACGTCAAGACCAAAATGAACGAGCTTCTGTGGGACGAGGAGGACGGCGTGTACTACGACCGTCTGATGAGCGGCAAGCTGACAAAGGTGCTCACCCCCTCCAGCTTTTTCCCGCTCCTGGCAGGTGTGCCGACAAAGGCGCAGGCAGAAAAGATGGTAAAAACACTCACCGACCCGAGCCTCCTCTGGACAAACACGCCGCTGGCCACCGTTTCCAAAAAGCATCCGATGTATTCCACCGATATGTGGCGCGGCGGCGTTTGGCTCAATCTCAACTATTTCGTATATCTGGGCCTTAAGCGCTACGGCTATGACGAGATCGCGGCTACCTTACGTGAGAAAACGCTGGAGACCGTTCTCAAATGGTATAAAAAGTGCGGCTCGATCTACGAGTTCTATGATCCCGAGGACAAGGTGGCGCCCTGGCTTTGCGACCGCAAAAACAAGGCGCTCAAAAAGCCCAACTGGCGCAAGAGGACCCACTCGATCACCGATTTCCACTGGTCATCCTGCTTTACCCTTCTCTGGATCCAGGGAATCGACTATTAAAAAAAGCAAGGCGGCGTCCATGGACGCCGCCTTGCTTTTGCTAACCGAGACTGTACAGCTGCTTCTTATACTGTGCCGGTGTGATCCCGAAATGCTTTTTGAAAATACGCGAGAAATAGTTATAATCGTAGAAGCAGAGCACCTCCACAATATCCGAAAGCGAGTGACCGCCAAGCACCAAAAGATTTTTCGCCTCCTGGAGTCTGAGGCTGTTGAAATAAGTCATAATGGGAACCCCCGTCTCCTTTTTGAAAACCGCGTGACAGTAGGACGGGCTGATCGACATATACTCCGCCAGCTCCTTTACCTGAAAGGGGAGATACAGATGCTCGGTCATATATTGTTTCATTTTTTTCACGTAGCCGGACTCCCTCGGCCGTGACAGCTCCAACCTCAAATAATCCACAAGCGTTCGCATCAGCTGATCAATGAGCGGAATCGGACGCTCACCGAAACGGGGCTGACCGAAACGGCGCATAGCCGAATCGGTGGCGGCGATCAGGTGCGGGACACAGCCGTGCACCACGTTGGTCATTTTCAGCGGCAACGGCAACGGCTCATCACTCACAAAATGCATACTGACATAGTCGGGCGGCTCGGGCGACAGCCTACGTGAACGCACGTGTCCAAACGGGATGTAAGCAATATCGCGGTCGTTCAGCTCGATTTCCTCACCGTCGATCTCATAGTACATTTTTCCCTGTAAAACGATAACAAGCTCGTGGAACGGAATGGGCTCGGGCATCAATTTATAGTTGTCGGTTTTATTTCGGTGAATGTAAAATGTAAGCTCCATAAATCCCCCAAAAACAAGGTGATGCAGAAATTTTATATCCGTATTTTATCATAACAAATTCCGCCTGCTTTGTCAAGCCTCTTACAGAAAAACAAGAAAAAAACCGCGAAAGAAAAAAAGTAATTTTGTGCTAAAAACAAAGGAAGTAGAATAAATTTCTCCCTTGTATATAAAAACAAACTGCGATATAATAAAATTACAAAATCCAATAGCGAAGGAGAAGAACGATGGAAGAAATGAAATACAAAAACCCCGACCTCCCGATTCCCGAGCGTGTCGAAGACCTCCTGTCTCGAATGACGGTTGAGGAAAAATTACAACAGCTTCATTGCCCCGGCAGCGTGGCAACCTTTGAAGAATATTATAACGAGATGCTTGAGGGCAAGGCGCGTATGGACGGCTCGATCTATACCTTCCGTGACCTCGACCCTGCCCATATCAACCGTATGCAGGAATACTGTATGAACCAAACGCGTCTTGGCATTCCGCTTCTCGTGGCACTTGAGGGCACTCACGGTGGCTCCGTTCCGATGATGACGGTGTTTCCAACCACAGGCTGTATTGCGGCCACCTTTGACGAAGGCTACGCCTATAAGATGGCCGAGGCGGAGGCAAAGGAAGCCAAGGCGTGCGGCTTTAACCAGATGTACGCCCCCAACTGTGACCTTCTCCGCGAACCGCGCTGGGGCAGAGCTGAGGAAAACTACGGTGAGGATACCCTCGTTGTCACCAAGATGGTCGAGCAGATGGTGCACGGCCTTCAGAACAACGGCATCGGCGCGACCATGAAGCACTACATCGGCTTCGGCTCGCCCGAAAGCGGTCTGAATATGTCGCCGGCCCATATGGGCGAGCGCGAGATCCGCGAGTTTATGCTTCCTCCGTTTGCCGCTTGTGTCAAGGCCGGTATTATGGGCACCATGCCCACCTACTCCGAGATGGACGGTCTTTCGATGCACGCCAACCACTACTGGCTGGTAGACGTTCTCCGCAAGGAGCTTGGCTTTGACGGTATGGTCATTACCGACTACGGCGCTTCCTGGCTTCTCTGCAACGTCACCAAGACCGTGGATTCGCCGCTGGAGGCCGGCAAGCTCTTCCTTGAAAATATGGTCGATATGGAGGCCACGCGCGCCCTTGCCTACGGCGAGCAGACGCTGGAAGCCATCAAAAACGGCGAAATGGACGAGCATTGCCTTGACGGTGCCGTTCGCCGCGTGCTGACCATGAAATTCAAGCTCGGTCTGTTTGAAAATCCCTATTGCGACGAAAACACCTGGCGTGAAAAGGTCTATACCCCCGAGCATAGAGCGCTGGCGCGTGAGATTGCCGAAAAGGGCCTGACTCTCGTCAAGAACGACGGCACACTTCCCTTGAAGGGCGGCGAACGCATCGCCCTCATCGGCCCGAACGCCGAGATCGCACAGCTCGGCTCGTACACCTATTACAACTACCGCGACGCCGACAAGGACGTCGACTGCGTGGCACAGAGAGCGATGCCTCTGAAGCAGGCTATGGAAGAGAAGTTCGGCGCGGAAAACGTAAAGACCGCGCGCGGCTGCGGCTTCGCGCTCTATGAGGAGAATATGGTGGAGGAGGCACTCCGCATTGCGAGGGAGTCCGACGTGATCGTCTTTGCGGGCGGACACAACTCCATCGGCGTATTCGGCGGTGACGCCGGCGTTGGCGAGCAGCGCGACGAGACCCATGACCTTGACTGGGCACACACCTGCGGCGAGGGTGCGGATATGGCCGACACCGATCTGCTCTTCCCACAGAAACGCCTTCTGAAGGAGCTGGAAAAGCTGGGCAAGCCCATCGTGCTTTTGATCTACTCGGGCAAACCCATGTCGATCACCGATGAGCTTCCCTTCTGCAACGCCGTTCTCTGGACATACGGCGTCGGCTGCGAGGGCAACCCCGTTGTGGCCGATATGCTGGCAGGTGACGTTATCCCCTCGGGCCGTCTCCCCTTCTCGGTGCCGCGCTCGGCCGGACACCTTCCCTGCTTCTACAACCACTACCGCCAGGGCAAGGGACTTCTGTATAAACGTCCCGGCAGCCCCGAAAAACCGGGCAAGGACTACGTATTTGCATCCCCCACACCGCTCTTTCCCTTTGGTCACGGTCTCTCCTACACCACCTTTGCGTATGAGGATCTGACGGCAGAGAAAACCGGCGACGTATGCCGCGTAGCGGTCACGGTTAAAAATATCGGCGACTATGACGCCGACCACAGCGTTCTCATCTTTGCCCACAACGTACACACAAAGCTGGTTTCCGCTGTGATCAAAAAGCTGGTCGACTATAGGCGCGTACATATTCCCAAGGGCGAGAGCCTTCGCGTGGAATTTGACGTTCCGATGGAGCGCTTCTCCTACATCGGCGTGGACATGAAGTACGTCCCCGCCCACGGCGAGGTCGAGATCATGACCGAAAATCTCAAGACTTCCTTCGAGGCATAAGCATGGAAAAGGTATTTGAGGCACACATTCACCATCTCTTGAAGGTGCCGCTGAAAAGGGCGGTCGAAATCCTGAAAAAGGAATTCGAGCAAACCGGGACCGAGGGCGGCTGCTTTTTAAGCGTGCCGCACGAGGCGGGCCCCGACGGTATCGTGCATACCGAACATTTGCAGAACCTCAAGATGCTCTTTTTCAAGCACGTCTTTGGCGAAGATCATTATGCCTTCGCGGGGCTTATGCACCCTTCGGATTACACCGATCGGGAGGCGGTCAAAAAGGATTTTCTAAGACAGGCCGAAGAATATTTTTCGGTCGGCTTTGACGGCATCAAGATGCTGGAGGGCTACCCCTCCCTCCTTAAGGCACGCGGATTTGGATTGGACGATGAGATCTTTGACGATTTCTATGCCTTTATGGAAAAAAACGGATACCCGATCACCATTCATTTTGCCAACCCCGCAGAAAACTGGGATAGAGAAAAGGCAAGCATCCATGCCATCCGCGCAGGGCGCGTGTACGACGAGACCTACCCCACAAAGGACGAGATCACCGCAGAGGTTTTCCGCGTGCTTGACAAGTTTCCCAAGCTCCGTTTGGCGGCCGCACATTTCGGCTTCTTTATGGGCGAAAAGGAGAACGCCGAGCGCTTTCTCGGAGCCTACCCGAACACCTATTTCGACATCACCCCCGGAGGCGAGCAATTTTTCAAGATGCTTGAGGATTGGGAATATTGGCATGACTTCCTTCTCCGCTACCGCAATCGCATTTTCTACGGCACAGATTTTTACGCCTTCTCGGACGCCGATGAAGAAACGTGGAAAACCCTGTTTTTGCGCCGTCCCCGCTTGATCCGTCAGTTTTTCGAGACCGACACCGAGCACGATTACATGGG
>JAEIGA010004886.1_pt1 | contig 20622 bp, 15 predicted proteins | sample 9270691 | NCBI WGS metagenome assembly JAEIGA01 (sample SAMN17057246, study PRJNA624740) | gut metagenome | biome: biome; isolation source: fecal sample | host: Bos grunniens | place: China: Xizang | collected 2019 | reverse complement strand
TTGCCAAGGCTGTCCTTTGCGGACACCAACGTCTTGATTTTTTCCGCGAAAGCCGCTTCGTCCGTGAGCATACACCAAGCGGAAGAAATTTCCGTTTCCGCCGTAATCGTCGGCAAATCATAAATGCGAATAACGGAGCTTACGTTTTGCGTATAACCCTCTACGCTATATACGATTTCATACTCGCCCGCACGCGTAAAATCTACTTGGCTTAAATCGACGGCTACCGTAACCGCTTGACCGCCGACCGTTGCCGTAACCCCGTTTAAGTAATACGCCGCCGCCTTCGCCGCGTCGTCGATTGCCGAAAGCTTCCATTCAAATTTTTCAGGCACACCCAAAATGACGGCAACCTCTTCTTCGCTGCCCGTGTCGCTTGCGGAAAACGGGGGCTCGGACGTGGAATTGTTGCCCTTTTTTCCGCATGATGTCAAACCGCCGAGCGCTAACAATGCCGTCAAACTACAAAGAAAGCTTAAAAATAATTTCTTTTTCATCCTCTTCCTCCTTATAGGATTGCCCTTAAATATACATATCGCTAAATTCGGTTAAGCCGTCCGCGTTATACAGTACGGTTTTCACCTCGAATTTGCCAAACACCAAACGTTTTTCTACACTTCCGCATTTCAAGACGGTTGCATTTTCCTTTTCACTGTTGTTGAACAAACGAAGGATATACCCTTCTTTTTGCACGGCTTTTTTAATCGTTACAACGTTGATTTCACCGTTGTCCGTCGCAATTTCAAAGCCGTTGTCCGCACTTTCGTCCACCGTCGGGAACATGTTTTGCGCGTAGGGCTTTTCGATAAATTCCTGCGCATTTTTACTCAATTCTTGCTCGCCTGCAATTTGCAGTCTAAACGAATAATCCCGTTGACCTTGGTCGATTTTCGGTGTAAAAATATTTTCACGAAGCAACGGTCTATCGGGAACGGGATGCGCGCAATAGGTTGCCGAACGCAACAGCGTGAAGCGGATTTCCCCATCCTTGCAAGAGGATGCAAACGTGGAAGGCGTCACGATTTCCAAATACTTATCACCGCACTTTTTCGCCACGAAGTTTTGCGAAACGCATTCTCTACCATCCTCAAACAAGCTTTCTCTGCCGAAAACTTGTTCGCCGCAATACTCCTCGCCTATGACGGGTACGTGCAGCTTAACCGCGCGGTTGGGCTCACTCGGGAACAAGCTAACGTCCACGTCCACCGCCGTGCCTTGCTTATAAATTTTATAGCCGATTCTCAGCCGCGTATTGCCAAGCCCGAAAAACGCTTCCGCGCCTATGTAAACGTCGCCGTCCTCAATCACCTCAAAGGACTGCAAGCCTTCAAACACGCCGTCAGGCTTTTCTAATTTTTCAAACGGAACGGGATTTTCACCGATACCTATCGTTCTTTGTTCCATCGACATTCCCCAAGGATCGGCGTTATCTTCCCACGTATAGGGTTGGAACAAAGCGCCTTTCGCGTATTCTACACCGTCAATCACGTAGCTTTCCATCAAGCCGCTCTTCGCATTGATGACCACTCGTTTTTGACCGTTATCAAATGCCACGTCTTGGTTGACGGGATATTTCGCCTTGGGCTTTTCCACCGTCCTTGCCGTAAAGCGAGTGATGCCAAGCGGATTGAGTTTCCCGTAAAACACCACCTTTTTGCGCCAATCAATGCTCTGATTGCTACCCTCTTTTACCGTTTGCGCGCAAAGCTTGTTGCCTTGCTCGTCATAAATTTCTATCAGCGACAAGCTATCCTCAAACAGCTCGGTAGGAATGATGGATAATTCACATTCGATAAGCTGTTCCGCCTCGTACGTCTTGGGGTTGAATACCAAAATCGGATAGGTGTTTTCCTCCGCCACCGCTTGCCCCTTACACAAAGCAAAAAAGGCGTTTATCTTGGCTTGCTCTAATTCCCTTAAACCGTGATAAAGGAAACGAAACCCATTTTCTTCCCCCGATTTAATACAGCTCCCCGGCAAGACGTCGTGGAATTGCACGTTGAGCAAATCTTCCACCGCATCCGCTATCTTTGCTTGCGGATAGGTATGCACACCTTTCAATTCCGCAACGGACAGCATTTTTTCCGTAAAATACAAATCACGCTCCAACTCACGGAATTTTTGCTTCAAGCCGATCATCGAGGTATAGCAACCGGGCATACAAGGGATTAAGGAATGTGCGTATACTAGCGTCGGCTCTACCTCGGCAAAAAACGTATCGGGATCGGAATGTACGATTTCAATATCCAATTTTTCGATAAAGGCTTTTATATCCCCCAAATCCTTTGCCGAAGGACCGCCGCCGTGATTGCCTACCCCCCAAAGGGATGCCGCAATTTCTTGGTCTTGATAAAAATCAATATCTTTTTCGATTTTTTCAAGCGCGCGCCCCAAGCCCGTATTATACGCCGTTACTCTATGCGCCTTGATTTGACTGCCATCATAGCCTTCCCAAATAAACGTCGAAGCGGGTAAAGGGGTTGACAGCTGTTCTACTATGTGATAACTGCTGTATGGACGGACGAACAAGTAATTTTCTTGCCCGCATTTTTTTGCCACCTGCACCAACCCGCGAGAGTGTCCAAACGCGTCCAAATTGACCGCCGTCTTCGAGCTTTTCCCAAACTTTTCTTGGAAAAATAACTCCCCTTCGCGAATTTGGCGCACAAAGGTTTCCCCGTTTGCCATTAAGCAATCGGGTTGATTATACCAACCGCCCATCACCCGCCATTTATCCTCTTTGACAAGCGTTTGCATCTTTTCAAAAAGCGCAGGGGCATATTTTTCCGTATATTTGTACAAGCTCGATTCGTTATGGCAAAAAACGTAATCGAACTTATCAAGCAGATTTGCCGCACTTTGAAAAGTGGAAAGAGCCGCCGACATACCCTCGGTCCATTCCCACTGCCAAATCGGGTCGATATGTGCATTGCAAATCAAGTGCAACTTCTTCATTTTTTCTATCTCCTAAACGTCAATGCGTAGTATCTTTAAAAAATACTACCCTACTATGTACAACCATTATAACACGACGAAGGTATACTGTCTTGCTATTTTTAGTTTATTTTTTGTGTTTTTTAGTCATAATCTTTGAAAAAAATCGGATAAAATGCTTGTATTTTCTATCATTTTCGCGTTTTTTAACTTTATCTATTTTTGATTGTTTTTCTTTTTAATAAGTATTGACATTTTCCTTTTCTTCGGTTATAATTAAAACGAATAAGGGGTAAAATTATGAGCGAATGTGTAAAGGAACAAACTGAAGTACGGCAAAAAAGCTTATTCCGTGCAGCAAAGCAATCGGGAAACTCCGCCGTATTAATCTCACCCGAGTCCTATACCTTCCACCTTTGGGAAAGTCCGTCCTCGTGCTATCATTCCCACGATGATTACATCGAAATTTTCATCATCACCAAGGGAAAATTGACTCACCGATTTGGGAAAAGCAAGACGACTTTAAAGGCTGGCGACGCTTTTATTATCCTGCCCGAACAGTACCATAAGCACAGCCCGTATAAAAATTATTCCTCACAGCACATCAATCTTACCTGCCGAATCCCTATCGCCAAGGAAATGTTCAAGCTGTATTTCGGCACGGAAACGCCCGTCATTAAAAATCAACTTATCCATTTAAAAGCAAAGGTGTTTGAAATGGCGCGCACCTTCCAACAAATGATTCTCGAATCCAAAACGGAAGAAGCAAAAAATACCCTCGTAAAAGCTTTTATTTCCTTTGCTTTCAGCTTGTTTTACTCCACGGAAACAGCGGAAGAAGAAAAGCATATCCCCGAATGGTTGCAAGACTTTATCCAAAAGCTTAACGATTTGGATTTCACCGACGAGTTTAATTTGTCCGATATTTACGCTTTATCCAACTATTCGCAGACCACGTTAAGCCGCGAATTTAAAAAATACGTTGGAAAAACCCTGATTGCTTATGTCAACGATTTGAAATTGAATTATGCCTGCAATCAATTAAAGCACACCGACCTTTCCATTTTGTCAATTGCAAGCTCGTTGGGCTTCGACTCCCTTTCCCACTTCTCGCATCTATTCAAGAAAAAATACGGAATTACCCCCTTACAATATAGAAAAAATTGATACACATAGTAAATAGCCCCCACTAAAAGTGGGGGCTTTATTTTGCGCACTAAAGTGCGTGAATACTGGCATAGGCGTCCCAACGCCATCTCAACTCGCCTACTGCACACAGGCAAGCGGTGATTTACTTTTTCTTGTTTTGATTTGTTTCTTGGTGTTGAATATACTTCCGCACCGCTTGCTTGTTGGCACCTACGGTGCTTACATAATACCCACGCCCCCAAAAATGCCTATTCCCTACTTTATATTTCATGTGAGCATATCTCTCGAATATTATCATTGTACTTTTCCCTTTGAGATACCCCATAAATGATGATACTTTCTCATTCGGAGGTATGCTCACTAACATATGTATGTGGCCGGGCATTGCGTGCGCTTCTATGATTTCTACTCCCCTCCGTTGGCATAGCTCTCTTAATATTTTTCCTATCTCTTCACGCAATGCCCCATAAATTTTTTTCTATGGTATTTTGGCGTGAATACAATATGATATTGACATTTCCACGTTGTATGTGCTCAACTGTATGTGTCGTTATTTTGATTTTTCAATTTCAACGTCCTCCTTTGTGCTTACTTGTGTACGGTTGCGAGCCTGACATACAGTTTAGCACAGAGGAGCTTTTTTGTATAGCAAATGATATGCTTGAAGCTAAAGCCATTCACCACCAGCATAGCTGGTGGGTTTTGAAAGGGAGTTGCAAAAACGCAACCCCCTTTCTTCTTGACGCAAAAGAGACTGCCGCAAGGGCAGTCTCTTCCAAGATTTTTTTAACCTCTTTGCGCTCATTTGGTATATATTAATCCAACGTTATCGATTTGGATGCCGATGCCATACGTACCAGGCAATTCAATACCAAAGTTCATAGAGCCGACGTAAATATCTTCCCAATTACTGCTTTTAAAAATGGCACTATACTTCTTAGCCCAATCAAACGCTTCTTTTGCCTCAGCAAGAATATCAAGGTTGACGGTAATCGTCTCTTCAACCTTCGGCATTTTTTTCGTTGACGACCAATCCTTAGACGCCATTTGCCAAATCGTCATACCTGTAGAATCGGAAGCGTCATCGTCCGCTTTTTTCGTAGTCGTGAAGTCTTGTCCTTCTTCGCGGTTATCGTATAAAATCATACCAAACCACATATATTGACCAAAATCCCCGTGTCCTTCCGTTCTATTCTGCAACGTGATATACCAAACGAATTGTGCACAGTGCAGATTATCGGGGTCAGCCAGCCCCGCCATTTGGTCGTCGCAATGGGTTACGGTATACGTCATCTGCATTTTGAAGGAAGACGTTTGGGAAAGATTTACTAATTGTTCCTCATAGTAGTCCTGCTGCAACAACAAGTGCGGCCAAGGATCCGAAACGTTTTGTCTATCCCCGTTTACATATTCCTGACAGCCGTCAATAATCATATAAACGCCGCCCGTGCGCGTATTTAACTCCAAGGTTTTCGCGTGATCCTCATACGTATATACACCGTCATCCACGTAGGGCTCATTGGCGCGCAAATCGCCCTTGGAGTTCCATTGTGCCATCATCCAAGAAGGCGTTGCGTTTGCATTTACCGTCGAAACCGTTGTCCAACCTGGATTCTCATTATCGGAGCCAGCCGCCGATAAACCGTTCATAAAGAAAACGTCTTGAACGGCGTTTATCTCGCCCGTGCCGTTAAGAGAAGCAACATACTTACTTACGCCAACACCGTAAGCGTACAACGCTTTTACAAGCTCACCGCACGACGCGTCGTTATATTTTTGGGAAACGTAGCTATTTACACTATATCTGCACTTTGCATTTTCCGCGCCATTGACCAAAACCGTCAAAATAATATTTTCCGCATATTGCGTAGGCGCGATATTGTCGCATACGGCATAATACGTATCATTTGCACCCGTTTCGATGCGTGCCGCAACTGCGGAGTTGTCCCCAATTTGCGCGGTCGCAGACAACGCTTTTGCGTCGGCTGTGGAAGTGAAACGAGCATATACGGACACCTTATCTTCCAACGAAAGCGTCACGCTCTTAAACGTTACTTTATCCCCTTGATTTGCCGCCAAAACGTTCGTTGCGCCGTTCGCGTCAAACGCCGTTGCAAGCAGTTGATAGCTGTCGATACCCGCATTTGCGGCTGTGTTCGTATTATTTACGTAAGCCTGCGCCTCTGCGCCGTAGTTCAACATATCGACAAGCGCCGTTCTCAATGCCGCATCACTTGTAGCGGCAAGCAACTGTTCGCAATATTGCTTAACGCTATATACGATTTCACGCGATAAGGTGCATTCGCCGCTCGCATTATACGCCTTTACGTTTAAAGTGATGTTTTCCGACATATATTGCGGCGTAACCTCCTGGGCTTTGAACACATATCTACCCTCGGCGTCAATCACCGCGTCTGCATTCGTATATTCTAAAGTTTTTCCGCGCATTTCGCTCGTCAAGGTTACTCTTTCCGCCGCACAAATTTCGGGAATATTCACTTTATAATTCAAGGAAAGGCTGTCTTTTACCGTAACGCTTGCGCTGTGGTCAAGGTTTTTTAATTGCGTTTCTTGAATTTGCAAATCTTCAAAATCGACTGCATACTTTACCGATTCATTGGCGGGCAATTGCTCTACCGCGGAAAGGTAAGCCGCTTTTGCATCCTCTACGCCTTCACCCGTGATAATTGCCGTCTTATATGCTTCTTTTGCCGCTTCTACGTTAGAAACAGATTCCTGCAACGAAGCTTCTTTTACTTCCATGCAGAAAGGCGCCGCATTGTCCATACCCCAAGCGGAAATATAACAAAAACCGTTGCTGTCAATCGCATTTGCAAGAACGGAGCTTGAAATATACATCGTTGCGCTGTTCACACCGTTCCATCCGTTGCCGGTAATAACGTCTATCGTAATCGACCATACGGTATCGCTTACTTTATGGAAGGTCATCGTATATGCGTTTATGCCACTGCTTGACTGCCCGGTTACCAACGAATTGCTCACAGCACCGTCCAAAACGTACATACCCTTTGTGGTTAAACCAGAATCAATATACGCAGCCGTTGTTTCCGTTCCTACTCCGTTAATCAAATCAGCGCTATCATAAACGAATAAGTCCGTTCTGCCCGCTTCATAAACTTCATAAAACGCATAGATATTCAGCGTGGCTATTTCACTTATTGTGAATTTAGTATAGTCTTGATCGGGGCTTATAAGGCCAAAGCCATATCTTGCCTTTGAGGTTTGGCTATACGCGCCGAACAGCAATTGCAACCCGTTCAATTGGACTTTGTTTTTATAATAAATTCTATCCCCAAACGCGTTCGGCGTCAAAGTAGAATAGCCCGTAGAGACGTCATACGTTGCGGCTTCACATGTGTTATAAGCTACCGTCCAATTCGTATCAATCGCGTCGATTGCCGCCAATTTTGCTTGGTATTCTGCCTGATATTTTTGAGGCAGGCCTTGAATTGCTTCTACCGCCGCACTGCGCGCATTCACTATAGAAGCGTCCGACGTTCTTGCCGTTTTATATGTAGCCAACGCAGAATCTGCAGCCTCTAAAAGCGCCTTTTCTTCCGCAGTTTTTACGCCCATATAGAAATCCACAGTGTTGTCCAGTCCCCAAGCAGAAAGGTAGCACTGACCGTTTTCATCCAAAACGCCGTCCAAGGAAGAACCCAAAAACGCAATCGTTGCGCTTGTCAATCCGGCGCGGAAAGTGTTTCCTTTGTCCAAAACGATTGTCGCTCGCCAATAATCACCCAAAGAAGGATTGAGCGTAAACTCGCCCATATATTCAAACGAAATACTATACTGTGTTTGAGTGCTTGGCGCGCTGATAAATCTATCGACAATGTTTCCGTCCACTCTACATACACCTGCCTCAAACGTATCTGCCGTATATACAATCGTGCCGTCAGCATGTGTACTATTAATATATACGCAATCCTGCCCAGTATACTGCGAAGGAACGAGGGTTACGTTGAACACACCATCGCCTACCCCTTCATTATTACGAGGCGAATAGCCATCTTGCGTTTTAGGAAAGCCGAAGCCAAATCTCGAATATGCCACCATATTCGTTGAGCCTATCGTTATGGTTAAGCCGTCCAAGGTAAGCTTGTCGTTATAATACACTCTCTTACCCCAAGCGTTTAAGCCTGATAAAAGCGTCATACCTGTTTCCGTATCCTCGTTCATCGTGACACCAGCAGTATAAGCGGCGGTCCATTTCGTACTCGCAACCGTTTCCGCAGAAGCAGACGTCGGCGCTTTCGTTTCCGTAAAGCCCAAACCAACGCCTATGCAGGACAACGCCGCTACGCCCAATATTGCATTCAATATCTTATTTGTTTGCTTTTTCATAGTTTCCTCCTTTCCCTTAAAAGTTACCAATGTCGCCGCCAATCTCTTCCTCCGGCAAGCGAATCGGACTCGTTCGTATTAAATCTTCGCCCAAATAGATAACCTCTATTTCAATACCTGTGTATTCCTTCATAGCGCACTCCTTTTATTTTTATTTTTTATTTTTACCTGTTTAAATTTACGCCAACGGCACGTCGGGGAACTCTACCTCAGGCGAATGACTGGCACTGTCGTCCGTGCCCGAAGACGCGCCCTCATTGTTTCCGTCACTTCCAGAGTCTTGCCCATTCTCGTTGCCTTTATCTTCGGAAACTTGTTCCGAATTTTGCGCTCCGCCGCCCGTATCCGTTGTGCCGTCACCCGTCTTTTGACAAGCGGCAAACGAACAAAGCACAAGCATAGCCGTTATGCATACCACAAAAAACTTTTTTAGCATTTTATCCACTCCGTTTTATTGATATGTATTTTTATCTTATCTGCTTATACAAAACGTTTAAAAGGTCAGCAAATCACTAAATTTAACCAAACGATGCTCCGCTTTGTCGTAATTTGCGGCAGAGCCAATTCCAATAGGGGTAAAACCGCCCGCAACCGCCGCGTCTATGCCCGCTTCCGCGTCCTCTACGACGTAACAGCACTTCGGCTCTATACCCAAATACTCCGCCGCCTTGATAAAGACCTCGGGGTCGGGCTTGCTTTTTTGGATATTGTTTCCGTCGGAAACAGCATCAAAATACTTTTCATACCCGATTTTTTTAAGAATTATCGGCGTATTTTTACTTGAACTGCCTATTGCGAGCTTAAAGCCTTTTTCCCGCAAGCCGATTAACGTTTCCGTTACACCAGGCAGTCTGTCGTTTGGCGTTAACGCCTCTAACATATCCTTGTAATATGCGTTCTTTCTTTCTGCAAGCACCTGCTTTTCCTTTTCGGTATACGCCTTTTCAGAACGTTCTAAAATAATTTCCAAGCTTTCCATTCGGCTGACGCCGCGAAGTCGGTTATTGATAATTTCATCAAAATAAATGCCTTCTTCGTCCGCCATCTTTTTCCATGCTTGATAATGGAAGGAATCCGTGCTGACGATAACGCCGTCTAAATCAAATATAAAGGCTTTCATTTTTTATTCTCCTATTAGAAGGGACAAGATATTCATGCTATATACTGCTGCGAGGAAATCGTTGGGGTGATTGACGTTATTCCCCGTCATATCGGCGTATTTTTTACCTTTTGCTAGCATTTCAGCGTGCATTTGTCCAATATTTACAGCAACAACCCCTTCGTTTTCCTCAGCAATTTCTTGCAATTTCGTAAAATAGGCAATTTGATTTTTTGATTGATTGTACGCCTTTGGATTGGCAAGCATTGTGCCCAACAAAATAAATTCACAATCAGGATTTCTTTCACGAATTAGCGTGATAATCCTTTGCATATAGAGCTTATAGGTCTTTTGATTGATCCCCATCGTCGCGTCGTTCATACCAAAGCCGAGAATCACCAAATCGGGCTTATAATCGGGGAGTTCTTCCAACGTACCCGATATTCCGCTTTGCGTGATTTGCACACCGCCTACCCAACCGATAGATTCCGTGCTTTTAATGGCATTCTCGCTCGTCCAACCGCCTACGGATTTGTTCAAGAAACCAATTTCCATGCCATATTGCGTTTCCAAAGCACTGTGCACAGCATTGGGCCAACTTTTTTCATACGGATATACGTTCAAAATACCCGTCGAGTTTGCGCCGGTAGAAATCGAATCCCCATATACCATCAATTGAAAATCTTGTTTATTTTTCAATTTCTCCATAGTTTTTGGTAACTGCGCCCCCGCATAAGTAGGCGCCGTCCCCAACCATTCTTCCTCATAAGTATAGGTGACGTAAATTTGTCTTTCAATAAAGCCCGTCCCCTCGGTGAACGGCAAATACAAGCCTGTATCGGTGCTGGGAATTTGCGAATAATCAAAGCCAGGGAGTTTATCCTTTCCCGAGAGCTGTTCGGCGGTCATAGACGGGATTTTTTTCCCTAATGCCTTAATCGTTTTACCCTCTATCGCAAAATCCTCGCCTTGTGTGTAAGCAATCGACTGTTGGGTATATACGTCGTAGGAAAGGACGCTAAGAATTTCCTTGGGGGTAAATAAAAGCTCCCCTTGTGCAGCGTTATCCCCTTCGCTTACCAGCAAAACACTTTCATTTTTTATTTTTTGTGTTTTCCAAAATGGCATAACCGTTTCTTCAACCCCCCATGTGACCGTTTCGTTTTTATCAGACGTTGACGTACCCGTCGAGGTATCGCTCGTTCCGTTTGTTTTACCGCACGAACAAATACATAAGCTCATCATCAAAGCCAACCATACCGCTATTACTTTCCGCATTTTTTATTCCCTCAAAAATCTAAACGTAATTCTTTCTTTAAAAGGTATTCTTTGCCATTATAGAATAACGGTATTTCGTTATCCGTTTCGGCGGTAAATACCAACTGTTTGTCCGTCATCGTCGCTTTAATCGGCGTGCCTTTATACACGAAAGACAAGGCCACGCGATTCCAAAACGGCACAGGATTGGGCGAAACCGTCAACCCGTTCTCGTTTGCACAAATCCCAAATACGCCCTTGAAAATACTCAACCATACCCCTGCAAGACAACCGGAATGCACGCCTTGATAAGCGCAATGATGAATATCCTTTATGTCGATGTGCGTGCTATCGTTTAAATAGTCAAGGAAGGAAAGCATTCTTCCCGCTTTGGCAGAACAAATCGCGTGAACGGGGAAGGTGAGCGAAGAAGACGATTCGCACATCTTTTCGTAATAATCCCAATTCGCGTTGTAATTTGCGCCCGGGATATCGATATCCAAATAAGAAAACAGCAACATAACGTCAGGCTGTTTTATCACTTGACTTAAATGATATAAGCCCGCTTCCTTCATTTGAAAATCCGTACCGCTTCCGTTTCCCTCTACGGCAAGCTTTCTGCTCAATTGGAAATATCCGTCAAACTGCGGGATCAATCCGTTTGTTTCCAACGGCAAATACAAGTTTTTCCCGACCTTTGCAATTTCAGCAAGTACCGCGTCCGTAATCTGCGCTCTTTCCCTTGCCTTGGAAAAATCGTATTTGCTTTCGTATTCTATAATTTTATTCAGGACAAACGCCGTTTCATAGTTGGTATATGCGTCATTATCCACGTAAGGATGATGTTCGTCCGTGCCCGTTACGTTCAAAATTTCATATCTGCCGTTTTTAAAGGTAACGCGGTCAAGCCAATATTTCGCAATCTCATATAAAATTTCCATACCGTAGTCTTGCATAAACGGCAAATCGTCGGTATTGCGGAAATAATCAATAATTCCAAACGCCACGTCGGAATTGATGTGGATTTGCAAGAACGGATGCCGTGCATAAATCCAAACGTGTTCCTTCCCTTCTACGGAAGATACAAACGCATAACGCGCACCGCGACGTCCCTCCTTCTTCGCGTTTTCCCGCGAAGCGTCCAACATCTGATAACGATACATCAACAAACGTTTGGCTTGTTCGGGATAACCGTGCGTAAAAATCGGCATTTGATATATATCCGCATCCCACCAAACGAACTGATTGTACTTTTCGCCCGTCAAACCCTTGGCGGAAATGCCGTGTACGCTGTCAAGCTCGTTCGCGGAAATAATCGTATGGTAATTTGCGAAACGAATTGCCGCTTCGCTGTCCTTATCCCCGTCGATTTCCACGTTGAACCTTTGTGCGACAGCTTTGTAGCACTTACAATGCTCCTCGTATTCTTTACTAAAATCTATTTTTTCTTCTGCGTATCGCGCGAACTGTTCTTCGTCAATATCTACGTCCCGTTGCGTATAGAGATACACAACTTTTTCAACAGTGTAGGCATTCGCTAAGGGAAAGCTACATTCGTTGTATGCCAATCCCTCGCTTTCGACGCCGCACGACTCGCATTCGTTTTCGTCCGCTTTAAATATACTCTTTGCAAGAATTCTTCCCTTAAAGGCGTATTTCTCACCCGACAAAAAAGAGACGTCCGTCAAGCTTGCCGAGCACGTTTTTTCAACGTTTATAAGAATTCTTTGACCATTTGTCCGCACTTCGGTATCCACACCGGATATCGCTTTGACTGCCAACGTATGGTTTACGGGCTTTGCAACCGCTTTTTGCACGTATTTGTGCTTATCCGCATACGACGCAAATCGAACAAACGTAAAATCGGTAATATTCCCGTCCTCATCCTGCCAACGCACCTCTCTTATCAACGTGGCGTTTTCCGTGTCCAAGATTCTCTTCCAAGAAAGGATTTTCCCTTCCCACGGGTAAAAAATTCGATTGCCGATTGCAAATCGAATCAAAAGAAAATCGGGGATATTTACACAAGAAACCTGTTTGTCAAAACGCTTTAACTGTTCCTCGTCTATGTAATATTTTTTCATATATTGATTGTCGCAAAACGGTTGTACGATTTCCACGATTTCATCAATATACCCACGAATAAATGCGCCTTGAATGCGGGTAGAGCCAAACTCTTCCAAACTACCGCGAACGCCCATGTATCCGTTACCGGTCGTTAATAATGAAGCATTTTTTGCTTCTTCCGCCAAACAATAATTCGCCTCAACCATATTCAGCGCATTATCAAATGCAACCATATTCTCACCTTAATTTACTTGTTTCACCGTTTTATCGTACAGCCCCAAATAAATTGGGGCTGTACTGCTAAAACACATTAATCGTTCTTTCTCTTTCTTGCAAAAATCACGCCAACAGCTGCGCTAAGCATAGCAATTGCGCTGCCAAATCCAAGCGAACCGGAGCAACCGCTCTTCTTGTCCGTCTTGTCTTGGGACGTCGTATCGCTGCCGGAATCCGTAGGATTTTCGGAGGTCCCGGGGTTTTCGGACGTGCCAGAGTCCTCGGAGGTACCGGGGTTTTCGGACGTGCCGGGGTCTTCAACGTATTCATTTTCCGCTACGTAGGAAGCTGCGGGTTGACCGTTGATGGTGTTGATGGTAATTTTGCAGGTATTCAAATCCTTATCGCAGCTACCGATATTAAGATAGCCTTCGCCGTTTACAAGGTAGGTTTCCAAAATGCTTGCGTCAAGCTCGCAAAGCTTAACTTCTTCCGCTTCGCCCATCTTTACGTAAACTTCATAAACCTTGTCAACCTTCGCAAAACGAACGTTAATATCCGTACCTACCGTACCGCCTTGAAGAACGGGCCAACCGCCTACGGGGCAGTTCCCGTAAAGCTTGGGATAACCCATTTGGAATTCCGTGGTCTCTGCCTTAGGAATGATAAGGGTCGTAATACCCGTCGATGCGGAAAATTCATCGGTGTCGGAAATATGCATTACGTCAAGTTCGGAGAAGAAATGCAAACCGAGCCATGCATTCGCGCCCGTAGGGCCTTCGGTGTAAGTGAAATTGATAGAGAAGCCGTCAAGTTGGAACTTATCTCTAAAAGAGATACCTACGTCCGAGCTGGGATCGTCGTCGTAATAGTCGGTTGCAAAATAATCAATACCGCCTTGTTCGTTCGCTTTGATGAACGTTACGTTATAGATATCCCAAGATTTTGCCAAATCGCCTGCGAAGCTCTTTACGGACTTGCTCAAAATTGCCGCCGCCGCGCTTACTCTTTCTTGATATGCCGCTTGATTGTCTGCAAGCGCATTTTCGATGTAGATTACGTTCTTCAAAGCGCCGGCATTCAAAATTTTGTCGTTATCGGAAAGATCTTTTACCGCGTTTTCAAACGCAACGATATCCGCAAGCACCAACGCATCCTTTGCGTCTGCAAGCTTATTCTTCGCCGCATTGTAGATTGCTTTCTTTTCCGCTGCGTATTCGGAATATTCTTCGGAAAGGTCAATCAAGTCGTTCAATGCGTCAAGGTTGATAGAGGTCTTCAAGCTTTCCGCAACCGCCGCCTTTTCCTTCGTATCCAAGCCTGCGTTTACCGTAGCCGCGAAAACGTCGATGTAGGAAGCGATATCCACAAGGCTCGCCTTTTCTTCGTCGTTGCCAACCGCCGCATTAAGCGCCACTTCCACGGGCGTAAACTTCGCCATAAGGTAGCCTTGCTCTCTGTTTCTCAAACCAAGCGTTTGCATTTGCGCTTTAACTTCTTTTACTTGTCCGTAAACGGAAACGATATCGTCGAGGGGGCTTTCGTTCGTCAAACCTGCATAGTCGATCGCCGCGATATCCGCAAGCACTGCATTGTACGTTTCTTCCGTCTCCGCAAGATAAGCCGCTCTATAAGCGTCGTTATAGTCGTGTACTACGACTTGTGTTACGCATTCCCAACCGCCGAACACTTCGTCCAACGCTCTTGCTTCCCCAAATCTGCCGTTCAAATACGTTTCGTCAAAGGTCATTACGTGGGGTTCGCCCTCGTTGATCGTAAGGCTCATCGACACGCCGCCGCCATTTTCGATTTCCGTGCAGACGATATCGAATTTTACGTTTTCCGTCGATTCAACGGGATAAGAATAATCGTAAGAATCGTGCGAAAGGCCTACCGTTACGACAGGTCCCGTTTCCAACGCGCCGTTAAGTACGATTGCAATGGATTCGTTTGCGAGATATTGCGAACCGCTCGTTGTAAACGCAAAGAAACCAAGCAAACCGGTACTCATCGTATAGCTGATAGAAGCCGTATAAATATCCGTACCCGTACCGTTTACATCTTTACCGTTGTTCATTCTATGACCATAGGCCGTATTGGGAAGCGTAATTACCGTTTCGCCCGCATCGTTCAAAACGGAGCTCATCGCAGAGCCGCCCCACCAATAATCGACGAAGTCCGTTGTCGTACCGTCGTTCTTAACAACCGTTGCTGCATCTGTGCTTGCGCTCGCCTTTATCTGCGCCGCGCCGACCGCCGTAGCAAATGCCATTGTTAATGATAAACTCATTATCATTGCAACCTTTGATGTCTTTCTCATCATCTTCTACCTTCCTTTATGAAAATTTTTATTTTATTTATCAGTACGGAAACGTCAAACGTGCCCGTCACCTCAAAACCTAAATTCATGTTGCCCAAGCACATATCTTCCCATTTTGAATCCTTTAAGAAGTTTCGTTCTTGTGCAAGCTTAAAGCCTTCTTTTATCCATGCATACACAGGGATTTCCAATTGGGTTTGTTCCCCAAGTTTAATGGGTTTCGATAAAAACTTTTTGGAATCGACAATATTGATAAATTTCCCCGTATTTTCTTCCTTGCCGCCATCCTGCGCCGTAAAGGCGGGCGGGTAATCATATCTTGGATAATCCCAAAACGGAAGCCCAAACCAAAAGAAATCCCCATAGCCCTTAGAGTTTTTATTTCTATTTTGCACGGCAATAAACCACTGAAACTGTACCGTATGCAGTTGGTTTTGCTCCTGCTCATCCATCATGTTGGCAAAGCCCGTCAAGGTAAAATCGACGGCTTGCACCACCTCTTCTATCTCGCTCAAAAAATGATTTTCTTCAAATTCTTGTTCGATAAGAATATGCGGCCAGCCTTCCCCCTCGCGGCGAGCATGGGTATATTCTTTACTCGCGGTAAGAGAAAGCTCTATTTTTCCTTTGCCCTTCCAAACGCGAACGCGCTTTGCCTCATCCGAATACTCAAAAGAGGCGTCGTCCCAAACACGTTCTTTCCCGTTTGCTAAATTGTAACGGCTACACCACTGCGCCAACTTCCAACTCGGTTTCGCCGCCGCTGTCTTATTGAAATCAAACACCTTAATCGGTTCTCTCGTCACCAATCCATCCGTATGATGCAGCATGAATCCGTTCTCGAAATCACTATCAAGTAATATTTGTTTCATATTATTCACCGACCCACAAATTCAAAAGAGAGATATCCGCGGCAATGTCATACGTTCCGGTAACCTCAAACCCGAAGTTTCCGTGGTTAAGAACCAAGTCCTCCCATTTCGTATTGACAAGGAATCTTGCTTCCTGCGCCGCCCTAAACGCGTCCTTCATTCTCGGCAATAAATTATAATTGATGGATTGCGTTTCCCCTACGCGCGTAGGCGTCTTGCAGTAGCTTGAAGAAATGGGCTGATAGATAAACGCGCCCGTGTTTATTTCCTTGCCGCTATCCTGCGAAGCATAGGCGGGGATAATCTCATATCTCGCGTCAAACAAGTTCAAGCCAAACCAAATATAATCGCCATAATCAGCACTCTTGGAATTGTTGTTTACCAAGGTGCAATAGAACACGAATTGCGCCGTATGTAAATCCTTGTTAATTTGCGAAGCCGACGTATAACCGCTCGCAAGGCGGGTAAGTTCGAAATCCATTTCAAAGCGCACGCTCTTTAAGTCGCTCAAACGAGGGGTTTTAACCATACTGTATTCCAACAAAATGTGCGGCCAAGGCTGTCCGCTTTGACGGTTGGACGTATATTCCTTCGTGCCCAACAAACGCATGCTCATCTCGCCCGTTTCCGTGTCAATCGAAAATTTCTTGCTCGCATCCGTAAAGACGTGCTTCGCGCCGTTTACCACGTGTTTACCGTTTAAAATATTGTACGTATCATACAGCTCTTTATCCTCTCTATGATAGTATCCACAGTACCATTGTGCAAGCTTCCATTGCGGCGAAACCATATCCGATTCATCGAATTTCACTTGTCCTATCGGCGTTGCGATGCCGTCCGTTTGCGAAGATACGCTAAATCCGTGCGAGAAATATCTATCCGCAATCACCTGCGTTTCCACCACGTCATCAGGAAGGGAATCCTCGGAATTAGAAGGACTGTCGAAGTTGGAGCCGTCGGAATTATGTACCGTACCGCCCGAAGAGCAAGAGCAAAGCGAAAATAACGTCGTTAACGATAAAATCACTGAAAGAAATTTTTTCATCTTTTCCTCCTTACATTTTGAATGCGCCGCTCGTCAAACCTGCCATAAATTGCTTGGACGTAAACGAGAATACCAAAATCAAAGGCAAGCTTACGATAACATATCCCGCCAAGGGAACGGCGTAGCTGTGCGTCGTTTTATAATAGTTTGTCGTGAAGGAATTCATTGCGACGGAAATGGTCTGCAATTCATCTCTTCTCAGAATCAATTGTGGCCAAATTAAGTCGTTCCAAGCATTTAAAAAGCTTGTAAGCCCCAACGTCGCCATGATGGGCAAGGAAAGAGGCAAGGCAATCAAGAAATACTTAGTTATGCCGTTTGCGCCGTCCAAATCCGCCGCCTCAAACAAGCCTTCCGGTAAGCCGTTAAAGAACGTTCTTAACAAGAGCATACCCATCGGTACAGCAGCAGCAATTGACGGTAAGATAACGCCCTCGCGCGTGTTTACCAGCCCAAATTCTTTTACCATACTGAACTGCGGGATAATCGTTAAGATACTTGGGATCATCATTATCGACAATACCATCATAAACAAGAAATTCTTGCCGGGGAATTCATATCTCGTAAACCCATACGCCATTGCCGAGCAGACCAACAAAATGCCTACGGTTGTAATGATTGCAATGATAAACGTATTTAAAATATAAGAATTTACAAGCTTCCAAGCCAACGAGTAATTATCCCAATGGAACGGGAAAGTCAACCGAAAGCCCGTATGAATTTCCTGATCGATTGTCTTTACGCTTTTTATCAGCATCATAAAAATAGGATACAATGATAAAAAGAGCAAAATGAGAATGGCTATATGTAATATAATTTGCGGAACCGATATTTTGAACTTCTTCGGTTTTTGAATTTTCGCACTCATGATGACAAATCCTCCGAAGACTTTAATTTGTTTAAAATCAGTGTAAGCGTGAAAATAATCACAAACATAACGACGCCGCAAGCACAAGCATAGCCATACCGCATATTATTGAACGCGTGCCAATAGATGTAGTAACCGGGCACCATACTCGCATAGAACGGTCCGCCCTTTGTAAAGAGCAATTGCATGCTGTAATTTTGCAAACCGCCGATAAAGCCCAACATCAAAAAATAACGAATTTGTCCCATCAAATAAGGCAGGTCAATCCAAAAAATTCTTTTTACGATGGTAATCCCCTCTAATTTTGCCGCTTCCAAAATCGAGTCGGGTATATTCTGTAAGCCCGCCAAATAAATGAGGAAGGACGTACCTGCAACCCAAGGGAAATTTGTTAAAACTAAACTGATAAGAACGGTTTTTTCTCCCGCATACCAAGTAAGCGGCTCTTTTATCCACCCTAACGACAGCAAAATCATATTCACTAACCCAGAATCGTTTACCGCAAATATGATTTTATTCCACAGCAGCATATTTACAATGCCGGGCACCAAGCAAGGTAATACGAATAAAAAACGATATACACTGCCGATTTTTTGTCCTTTTAAGTTAAACAAAAGCTCCGCCAAGATAAACGTCGCAAAATTCCCAAGAAGAATACCGCTGCACGTTAATATTAAGGTCGTTTTTATCGAATTAAGAAAAATCTTATCTTGGAACAGCTCTATGAAATTATCAAACCATATAAAGGTTGAAAGCTTTCCGTTCCAATCCGTCAACGAATAGTAAAATGCCGAAAAAAGCGGATAATAACTAAACACTAAAATTAATACAAGCCCGGGTACCAGCCAAAGCAAACCCCAAAGACCTTTTGCTTTGTATTTTTTTATTTTAATCATAGTATCACCAACTTATTTCCAAGTATCTTTCGTCCAATTATTATCCTTCATCGCTTTTTCAACTGCCGTTTCGGTAGCTCTGCTAATCATATCCAACGCTTCGTCAATGTCATATTTGCCCATTTGATAGCCTTGTATCGTAATCAAGAACGTATCATAATAGAGCTTACTAAAGCTATTCCAAGAGTTGAAGGTATTCCAATCATAACGGTTCGGGTCTTGGCTATCTTGTTGATAGATATCCATCAAGGGCTGGAACAAGGGATTAATTTCCGCGTCCGCACTCAAAGGAAGCCCTAATCCCAAATCATTGATTAGTCTATTGTTGTTTTGAGGTGCCGTCAAGAATTTCAAGAAATCCACGCACGCATCCACCGTTTCTTGACCGTCTGCCGTCGCAGCATTGGTTACGTAGTAACCCGTCGTCAAACCCGCCGAGCCTCTATAAACCCCTTTACCGCCGTAAATGGAATCTTCCTCGGAAAGAGTCGGGAAACCAAATACGCCGACCTCAAAGCCTTTCGTTTCATCGTTTGCCGCCTGCGCCATATATCCGCCGGTCGCTTCGATCATTGCAACGTTCCCTTTCAAGAATTCTTCCAATGCGTCGTAGGAAGACCATGCCTTCGGGTAATATTGCGTCTTTTTCTTCAACAATCTAAGATATTCTCTATATCTCTTTTCCGCTTCCGTCGTCGGAGTAGAACTCATACTCCAAGTGCCGTCGTTGTAGGCTTTTACCAATTCTTCCAAGGAAATAAATCCGTTTTCGTCAATTGTATCCCATTCTTCAAAAAGGTCGGCAAATACGGACACTTCCAATACGATATCGTACCAAGTATAAATCGGGAAATACGGGTTTTTATCCAACTTTGTGGAAATGATTTCTTGATATTCTAACAAGTCGCCGAAGGTATCGGGCGTAACGATATTCCCTGCTTCATCAACAAGCCCCGCCGCTTCAAACATATCCTTGTTGTACAAAATGCCGATAGGAATTTTTTCCAAGCAAACGCTGTAACATTTTCCGTTCGTCATACGCGTCGTTGCCAAAAATTCCTTTTCATTATATATATCTTTCCACTTTACGCTCCCAAGCGTACCCTCGGCACAATATTCGTTGGGTTGCTCGATGTACTCCGACAAATCCACAATCCAACCGTTTTTTGCGTCCGTTATGGGGTCGGGCGTTTGCATAAACAATAAGTGCGGCGCTTCTTCCGCAGCAAGCAAGGACGTAATCGCCTCTCTGTCACTGTTCAACGATTGTTTGTTGATGATGATTTTTACGTCGGGGTGCGACTCCATATATTCATCCGCTAATTTTTCCAAAGTATTATAGGGATACGGATTTTCAGGCGTCTTGTCCATAGAAACCGTTGTGTTAAAGTTCCCGTTTCCACCACCGCCATCTACGTAGATTACAATTTCGCCACTACCCTTACACGCCGTCAAGCCCGACGCCATAGACATTGCACAAGTAACCGCTAAAATAAAACTAGTCGTTTTCTTCATTTTATACCCTCCTTAT
>JAEIGA010004885.1_pt1 | contig 20624 bp, 21 predicted proteins | sample 9270691 | NCBI WGS metagenome assembly JAEIGA01 (sample SAMN17057246, study PRJNA624740) | gut metagenome | biome: biome; isolation source: fecal sample | host: Bos grunniens | place: China: Xizang | collected 2019 | reverse complement strand
TGACGATACCCACGAGATAACCGTTCTTGTCAACTACAGGAATACCGCCGATATGATGCTGAGCCATCATGCCGAGCACCTGACCTACTGTTGCATCCGGCTGGATGGTCACAGGATCATAAATCATTCCGTTCTCGGCCCTCTTCACGCGACGGACCTGATTCATCTGCTCCTCGATAGACATATTCTTGTGGATCACACCGATACCGCCGGCACGAGCCATCGCGATAGCAAGCTCCGCCTCAGTGACAGTATCCATTGCGGCAGAAACGATAGGAGTCTGGAGAGTGATCTCTCTAGTGAACTTGGTTGATACATCTACAGTTCTAGGCAGTACCTCAGAATGTGCAGGAATCAGCAAAACGTCGTCAAAGGTAAGACCTTCGATAATTGGAGAGTTGGTAAATGTCTGCATCATATATGTATAAAATTTGACAAATGTAACAATATTTTCCGAAACTCTAAAGAACTTGGCTGATTTTCTTTTTCTATCTTTGCAAGACAATACACTGAATATGGGATTTGAACAATACGGATTCCCCGACGGGAAGAGATATAATTCCTTTGTAGGCTATTTCAAGAGGAAGTACGGAGAGCGTCTGCAGAAGATCGTGCTTGACGCCGGATTCACCTGCCCCAACAGGGACGGCAAGGTGGGCAGAGGAGGCTGCACATATTGCGACAACGCGGCCTTCCACCCCTCGTACAGCACAGCCGGAAAGAGCCTCCGCGCGCAGTTGGACGAGGGCATGGAATTCCACAAGGTACGCTATCGTACAACAGAGCATTACCTTGCATATTTTCAGTCATACTCAAATACTTACGCCCCCCTTGAAAGACTGCGTGGACTTTATTGCGAAGCCCTTTCACACCCCGACGTAGTGGGCATAGTCATAGGTACCAGACCCGACTGCGTGGACGAGGAAAAACTCGACTTCCTGGCCGACCTCGCGCAGGGAAAAGTCCTTGAAGGATGGACAAGGACCCTGAACGGGAACGACCTCCGCACCGCACCGATAGTCATAGTGGAATATGGAGTCGAATCCTGCTACGACAAGACCCTGAAGAGAATCAACAGAGGCCACGATTTCGAAACTGCCCGCAGGGCAATAGAGATGACAGCCGCAAGGGGCATCGATACCGGAGCCCATTTCATACTCGGACTGCCAGGAGAAAGCCGCCTGATGATGCTTGACGCCTGCGGGCTCATCAATGCCCTGCCTATCAGGTCGGTCAAGTTCCATCAGCTGCAGATTGTCAAGGGCACGAAGATGGAGCAGGAATACGCCCAAAGCCCGGAGGACTTCGAGCGCTTCAGCCTGGACGAATATCTTGATTTCTTCACGGATATGCTTGAAAGGCTCCGTCCGGACCTGTTCATAGAAAGGTTTGTCGGAGAGGTCCCGCCCCGGTTTGTCAACGAGACCCCGTGGGGGCTGATCAGGAACGTAGAGCTGCTGCGTATGCTTGAAAAGAAACTGGAAGAGCGCCAGACATGGCAGGGACGCCTGTATGCAGGCACTAACGATTAAATGAACACAAGATGAAAAGAATTGCAGTTATGCTGATCGCAGCCGCCTCCGCTTTCGGATGGACGGCCCAGGCACAGGAAAAGAGGATGGCAGTAGTGGAACTGTCGAGCATATATATGAGAATCCAGCCGGATTATGAATCAGCCTTGGAGACCCAGGAACTGATGGGAACCGTAGTGGAGATTGTAGGAGAGAAGGGCTATTGGAGGGAGATTGTATCGCCTCAGCCATATCGTGCCTGGGCAACCGAGAAGGGGCTGGTGGAGATGAGTGCGGAAGAGATCGACGCATACAGGTCTGCACGAAAGGTAATGTTCACAGAACTGTATGGACACGTATACAGCGCCCCGTCATTCAGTTCCGCGACACGCTGCGACCTTGTCGGAGGCGACATCCTCAGGCTCGCAGGAGCATCAGCGGCCAAATCAGGCCTGAAGGGCAGATGGACAGAGGTGATGCTTCCGTCAGGAGAGAGAGGCTTTGTCCCTACGGATGAGCTCAAGATCCACAATGGTTTCATTTCCATAGCGCAGGGCGAAGGTTCGGCTGACAGCATCAGTCCCGAAACCACAGAGGCCATCATCGCCGAGGCCGAGCGACTTCTCAAGTCGCCATATTTATGGGGAGGCATGACCGCTAAGGGAGTGGACTGCAGCGGACTGGTGCGCATCGCCCACATAATGAACGGCATACTCCTTCCGAGAAACGCATCCCAGCAGATCAATTGCGGCGACAGGCTTCCTATGGAACTCAATCTTTCATATTGGAACGAGGCAGTCAGAAATGAAGATGGCAAGGGCCTGAGACAGGAGATGGAAGCAAGGATAAGAAACCTTGAGAGAGGAGACCTGGTATTCTTCGGCACCCCGGCGCAGAATCCGGGAGGAAAGGACAGAGTCACCCACGTGGGAATATATCTCGGAGACGGGAGGATAATACACTCATCTCATATGGTGCGCGTGAATTCACTTCTGCCTGGAAGCGAGAATTATTATGAGAACTCGTGGAGACTTCTGGGCGCCGTAAGGTTGTAATTACAATATTTTTATTACCTTTGTAGTCCGTTAATAGACAGAACATTCTTAAAACTTAATTTTTTATAATCATGAACCTTAGAGTTTTCAAAAAAGACATCGAGTACTTCGTAGGCGAATTCATTGATGATTGTGCTTTGTTTATCGCACTTAACCCACACAAGGATGCTGACGAAATCGCAGAGATCGTTGACGAGGCTGTAGAGCTTTACAATGACCTCAAGCAGAGATCCAACCATCCGGAGGGAAGCAAGAAGGCTTACTATAACGGCCTTACAAAAGAGATGTTCGAGAAGCTCGACGCACTCTGTGAGAAACTCAGCGCAGTTGTTTCAAAGCAGGCTTAATCACGAAGACAAGAGATATGAAGGCGGCAATCCGATGGACTTGCCGCCTTTATCGTAAACAGCAACTCCTCAACCGCTCTTCATATGAGAAAATTATTTGTCATCATCGCGGCTGTCCTTCTTATCAGCTGCAGCAGACAGGAAGGCTTCACGCTATGGCAGTTGCCTTCACAGGTCAACACCATTGGAAACAGTTATGTGCTCCTGACTGAAAACGGGAAGGTCATCGTCATGGACGGAGGAATGCCTGAGGAGAAGGACTATCTCAGAGGCTTTATCGACGCCCTTGGAGGAAAGGTTGACGCGTGGTTCATCTCACACCCCCACGACGACCATATGAGCGTGCTGATGGAGATGCTTAAGGATCCGAAGGGACTTGAAATAGGGAAAATTTATCATTCACGCTTCACCGAAAGTCTTATAATGAGCGAACCTTCACAGGCAGAACTTACCAGAACCTTCTACTCGCTGCTTGACAACTCCGGCATTGAGGTTATAGACTGCCACTGCGGGGACTTCATCGGGATTGACGGCATCAATATCAAGGTGTTGAGCGAGAAGAACCCTGAAATGTCACACCTGGACTACAACAATTCAAGCATGGTCCTCAAGGTCTGGGACAAGACAAAGTCAATCATATTCCTAGGAGACCTCGGCCCTCAGGGCGGCCAGAAACTACTGCAGTCCGAGTATGCCGGTGACCTGCATTGCGACTATCTGCAGATGTCTCACCACGGTCAGAACGGCTGCGACAAGGAGTTCTATGAAAAGACCGAATTCCATGCCTGCCTTTGGCCTACTCCATCATGGGTCTACAACAATGACCTTGGCAAGGGCTTCAATACCGGTCACCTCAAGACCATCGAGGTCCGCGACTGGATGAAGGAAAAAGGAATTACCGAGCACTACGTATCCTGCGAAGGACTTGCAGTGATCAGATAAAATGAAACAGCAGGGGCCGCATTTCGGTCCCTGCTGTTTCATTTATATCACCTCAGATTACTTTCCTGCGATGTGCTTTTCCCAAGCCCAAGCCGAAGCGAGAGTGTCCTCAACCGAGCGCTCTGCCTTCCAGCCGAGTTCGTCGTTAGCAAGGGTGGTATCTGCCCAGATAGCCATAACGTCACCTGGACGACGGTCAACGAACTTGTAGTTGAGCTTAAGGCCGTTCACCTTCTCGAATGCAGTCACGAGTTCATATACTGAAACCGGACGGCCTGTACCTACGTTGAAGATTTCATAACCATTCTTCATTCTCTCTTCCACCATTCTTGAAACGGCAGCGACGTGAGCCTTAGCAAGGTCTACTACATCGATATAGTCACGGAGACAGGTTCCGTCCTCGGTAGGATAATCCTTTCCAAAGATGCTCAGGCACTCACGTTTTCCTATAGCGGTCTGAGTGATGAAAGGCACGAGGTTGTTCGGAACTCCACGCGGAAGCTCTCCGATAAGTGCCGACGGATGTGCTCCGATAGGGTTGAAATAGCGGAGTGCGATACCCTTGATCTCACCATCCTTTGCAGCTGTAGCGGCAACTACGTCACGAAGAATGTCCTCACACATCTGCTTTGTATTTCCATAAGGAGATGTTGCAGGAAGACGAGGAGTCTGCTCAGTTACAGGAAGCACCTCTGCCTCGCCGTAAACTGTTGCCGATGAAGAGAAGAGCACGTTACAACCCCCATGAGACTTGGCAACCTCAAGGATATTGAGGAATGACACAAGATTGTTGCGATAGTACATGATAGGCTCATCCACTGACTCACCGACTGCCTTGAAAGCGGCGAAATGGATGACAGCGTCAATCTGCTGCTCACTGAAAAGTCTGTCGACAGCAGCATAGTCACAACAGTCTATCTGATAGAAAGGAATGTCATCACGACCAGTGATTTTCTTCACACCCTCGAAACAGGTCATGTCGCAATTTGACATATTATCTGCAACCACTACCTCGTAGCCGGCTGCGATAAGCTCTACAGTCACATGACTGCCGATATATCCGGCTCCACCGGAAACAAGAACTTTCTTTGCCATATATTTTATTTGATTATTGTTTCATTCAAGCGAATCTGCCTTATCACCAAATCCTTACAAAATTATAAATTTTTTCATATTTTCGCACCAACAAGTTGAATCAAGTATGAAAAACATCATAAAACTAGTAGTTATCTCGCTGATAATGATGGCTTCAGGCTCCACCGCATCAGCTCAACAGGAAAATCAGGCGCAGGTCGTCAATCTTCAGAAAGAATTTGAGGCAATGGTAGAGAGCGAAGTTCTCGGACAGGCATCGGTGGGTATCTGCGCCCGCACAGGAGACGGACGAACCATAGTGGACGTGAATGCGGACAACATGTACATACCCGCATCGAACATGAAACTGCTTTCTACGGGAACAGCCCTTCACGCCTTGGGCGGCGATTACAGTTACAAGACAGGCATAGCCTACGACGGCAGCATAATCGAGGGCGTCCTGATGGGAGACCTCTTCATCATTGGAGGAGGCGACCCTACTCTCGGATCAAAGGACTCCATCGCAGTGAAGACGGAGCAGACCTTTGCCCTTTGGGAGAAGATGATACGTGACGCGGGCATCAGTCAAATTGACGGAAGGGTCATCGGAACATCCGGAGACTGGTTCAAAGGCATGATGGAAGAGGGCACCTGGATGTGGGGAGACATAGGAACATATTATGGCGCAGGAGTTTCAGGGCTCATGTTCTATGAGAACGTCCAGTCATTCGAAGTTTCAGCCGGAGCAGCACCCGGCGCTGCCGTAAACATCAAGGTGTCATATCCGGAATGCCCATGGATGGAATTCAGATACGACTGCTGCACAGGCAAGGCCGGAACAGGAGACCAGCTGTATCTCTACACCAGTGAACTCGCTCCTGTCGCCGAGGTCAGAGGAACATTCGCGGCAGACAAAGCCGCGAAAAGAGTGGACTGCAGCAACAAATACCCCGAACTTACCTGCGCGCACTATTTCCGCAACTGGCTCAATGAACACGGAATACAGTGCACGGGAGAAGCCGCAGACGAGAAATTAAGGAAAATAGAAAAGCCTGACAGCCTTGCAATCATAGGAAGCAGCGAATCCCCGTCTCTCAGGCGCATAGCCTTTGAGACCAACCATAAGAGCAACAATCTCTACGCGGAGACCTTGCTAAGGACACTTGGAAAAGAACTCAGGCAGGACGGATGCTACGACTCATCATATGTGGCCATACGCAATACGCTCAAGAGCCTTAAGGTAGACACATCCAGAGGCCTGAACATCAAGGATGGAAGCGGATTGTCCATGCAGAATCTCGTCTCTCCCGACTTCTTCTGCCGCTACCTCACCGCAATGATGTCATCACCTTCCTTCGAGGATTTTGCAGGAAGCCTACCTTCTCCCGGAGGCAACGGCACTCTTTCATACAACATGAAAAACTACCCTGCCGCAACCAAGGAAAGAATCAAGGTAAAGAGCGGATCAATGAGCGGTGTCAGATGCTATAGCGGATACATCATCCCTCGCGAAGGATGCAAGGATGAGACTATAGTATTTTCGATTATGGTAAACAACTGCACAGCTCCCACATGGAAGCTGCGCCCTTTGCTTGATAAGATGATGGGAATGCTCGCGGAGCAGAACTGATCCGCCGTCCCCTAGTTTCCTTTGAAAAGAGTACGGCACAAAGACGGCACATCCGCCACCTTCACCACCTCGATTGAATTCTTGTCAAGATTCTCAAGTCCCTCCAGATTAGTGAAACTTGAAATGAAGATACGTCTGAATCCCAGGCGCGAGGCTTCTATTATGCGTCGCTCGGTCTGACCCACAGGGCGTATTTCTCCGCTAAGTCCCACCTCACCGCAGAAGCAGACATCGGACGGTACCGCAAAATCGAAATTTGACGAAAGGACGGCACTTACAACCGCAAGGTCGCAGGCCGGATCGCTTACCTTCAGGCCACCGGCCATATTGAGAAAGACATCCTTCACACCAAGTTTGAAGCCTGCCCTCTTCTCAAGGACGGCAAGAAGCATGTTCAATCTCCTGACATCAAAACCGGTAGCGCTGCGCTGAGGCGTTCCATAGGCGGCAGAACTTACAAGAGACTGCACCTCGATAAGGAATGGTCTTGTACCGTCAAGCATGGCACTGACAGCAACGCCGCTGAGTCCCTCCTCGTGCATAGGTATGAGCATTTCGGAAGGATTGCTGACTTCCCTGAGTCCCTTTCCCGTCATTTCAAAGACGGCCAGTTCAGAGGTGGAGCCGAAACGGTTCTTTATGCTTCTGAGCAGTCTGTATGTCCCCCTGTTGTCACCTTCGAACTGAAGGACCACGTCAACGATATGTTCGAGGATCTTAGGTCCCGCGATGCTTCCCTCCTTGGTGATATGGCCTATGAGTATGACAGGGATACCTGTCTCCTTTGCAAAACGCAGGAGCATAGCTGCGGTTTCCTTGATCTGAGTAACAGAGCCAGGCGACGACTCCACATTCTGGGAAAACATGGTCTGCACCGAATCCACCACCATCAGTTCCGGCTTTATGGCCCTTGCCTCAGCGATGATGTTCTCCATCAGCGTCTCGCTGTAAATCAGACAGTTGGAATCATCGCCACCTATTCTTGCAGCCCTAAGTTTCACCTGCTTTGCACTTTCCTCGCCTGTGACATAAAGGGTCTTTAGATTAGGGCAATGCAGAGGTATCTGAAGCGACAAGGTGGACTTACCGATTCCCGGTTCTCCTCCGATCAGGACTAGCGAGCCCTCTACAAGTCCACCGCCGAGCAGACGGTCCACTTCACCGTTATTCAAGGAGATACGGCTTTCCACCGCCGAATCTATCTCAGCCAGCGGCATAGGCTTATGCCCGGATCCGGGTACAGTCATCTGCTGAGCCTGAGCCTTCTTTCCCGTCGCCACAGTCTCCTCCACCATCGTATTCCATTCGCCACAAGCAGGACAACGGCCCATCCATTTCGGGGACTCATTGCCGCAAGCCTTGCAGAACCACACTGTCTTTATCTTCGCCACTGCCATATATTACATTCCTGAAAAATCTATCTCCTTTACTCCCACTATATCCTTGAAAGTCACTGTCTGAGCATCTACTCCAGCCTCAAACTCTATCTCTACACGATACTCCTTGGCGGAAGCATACTCGTGCATCAAGCCCTTGTAATAGTTATCCGACTTACCGTCACCCCAGGAAACCATTCCCGAAACGAGGGAGCCGTTGAACTCCGGCACTGTTCCTGCCCCATTCTCATGGACATAGGCAAGAACATATTTCATCACTCTTCCCTCCTGAGTCACCGTTACCGTCTGGCTGAGATTGCTGGAGGTGAACTCTATGGTTGCCGTCCTCGCTTCTGCATTCATGTTTGCTGTATAAGCGAATACAAGTTCCTCTTCCTGAAAGGCCTTGCTCTGGACAAGACTGAGCCAAGAGCCCTTGATCTGAACCTTATACGGCACATTGCTTCCAAGAACGAGTTTGATCTGTCCCTCCTCGCAATCAACGTCATACTCCGAACCGGACACCACTATGGCGTTCATCTGCGCCTGAGTGATGCTTACATATTCGGTCTTGCTTCCCATCTTGACCGCCAATCGTCCCGCACGCTCCTCATATTCGTCATTAGGCAGGACAGTCACGATTATGGTATTCTTCTCCGCTCCGTTCGTCTCAGCCTTTATCCATGCAGATGCGCCGTCCTCCACACTCAGCGTATAATCAGCCGAATGCGTCACAGGAAACGAGAATTTTCCTCCGTCCGCGCTGGCCTTATATTCAGTGCGTCCAAGAGTCAGGATTTCCTCAACGGGCTTTTCGCAGCCTACAAGAAGCATTGCCCCTAATATTATGAACATAAACTTTTTCATATCCTACCTCCTTTCTCCTGTCTTGAAATAAAACTCCTTATACTCATCGCCCTTTGTCAATACGACACGGTATCTTCCAGGCTCAAGTCCGTCAGTCCTGATGACAGCCTTCTTGTCCTGCTTGTCGACAAGGGAGGTGATGTCCTCACCTGCTGGGCTATAAAGCGTCACCTCGACGCCAGCCTTGACTCCAAGCGTCACTTCCCTGCTTTCCGTGTTGAATGTAACGCTTGTACATTCGTCAATCAGATACTGGTCATACAGCGGAATGAAATCAGGACAGTTCTTCTCCGAATTGCTCGGGATCTTCTCCCAGGCATTGTCAATGTAATCCCAGATGATAGCTATCAGCCTATAACCGAAATCCAGTTCCGTATTGAACTTGAACTCCCTGTCAGTGAAATAATAGCCATAGCCAGGCTTGAGGTCTGTCGTGAACTGATGTACGATCTCTATGACTTTGTCATCCTTATCCGCGACCGCAAAACCCATCTTGCCCACATAATTGGTGGTCATGACATTTGTAAGGAGACCGGTCGAAAGTTTGAACGGAACGCCAGGCTCGAACACATCTCTGTCAGCCTGAAGGCCGTTGACTCCATTGTACGAGCCGAGCACTGCCCTTACCTCCTGTATTCCACCTGCCTGCTTCTTGACATTGAGAACCGCATACTGACTCTTGTTATATGCACCGGGGGCGCCGCCGATTCCGGGATCATCCGGATTCATGGCATCAAGCGAGAACCAGCCGTCACAGCTTCCTCCCCAACCCCAGTTCACGCTATAATAATGTTCGGTCGAATAACCGTCAAGCACGAAGCAGTGGCCACCGAAGTCATTCTGGGCCGCATAGATGACAGGACCATTTTCCTTCAGTTCATTCTCAAGCATGCTGTGCCACCTGGCAGTGCTGTACACTCCTCTCTGATATGTACCGGTGCTGCCGTCATATTTCATATAGTCCTGAAGAGCCTTGGCCACAGAACTTGCAGAAGCTGAAGATGAGGAAGACGAATAGTTCATCTTGACCATAGTGCCGCAGTCCAGCATAAGTTTTGCGACCTCATTGGCATACTCCTGCGAATAGCCTGTCTTAGGGAAGGAGAGCGGCATCTTATCCCAATCATAAGCCTCCAGTTTGTTGTCCGGAACAGTCATACCTGTAGACTCTACCTTATAACCCGGGATTGTGCCCACACCTGCATCAGGCCACTTGTGATATCGCATTACAATGGCTGTCGCAGTCGCCACGCAACCCACAACCGACCTCTTCGACCCGTCCATAGGACAAAGGAGGTTGTAAGGATTGTTCTGGTTCCATTTCGCCGTCTCAAGGCTCAGGACCTTGGTTCCGACATTGATATCTGCCTTAGTCTGAACAGCAGAAGCATTGGCTCTGAGATACTGCACCTGATCCGAAAGCTCTTTCATCCAGCCCACGAAATGCGGAGGAAGATCATTCACATCAAGCTCACTTTCAAAGGAATATCCCAGCACTGTCCTTGCCCTGTCATCTCCGGATACGATGACAAATCCCGGTCCTGATACATTGTCAAACAGATAGAACGCTGGAGATGCATCATCGGACTTAGTCATCTGAGATCCACCGTCCCAGACCATACGAAGATCAGCGGCAACAGCCTTTGTTCGTGCCTGCGAGGCAAAGAAGTCGCGCGCAATCGCACTTGCTCTCTCCACTGACCTGTCCTCCGCACCGGCAGTCACGACCGCCAGCAATGAGACTAAAAGAAGCAGTAATCTTTTCATAATCCGGTATTATCTTTTACAGCATGAATCCTTTACAGAAGTGCTGTCACAGCCGGCGCACTTCTCTGACGCACATTTCACAGTCGACTCCGCAGCAGTCGATGTCGAGGAATTGTTACTGCATGCGCAGGATGAAAGCGCACATAGCAGCGCGCACATCATCAATGAAAGCAATATCTTTCTCATAATATTTCATTATCTTTTTCAGTTCAACATCAGCGTTCCAGTTCAAAGACCTCCATACCATGGATCCGGCCCTGATCTATATGGAATCGCAAGGCTGTCCTTACGATATGGAAGCCCTGTATGCCTGCAGCTCCCGGATTGACGGTCAGCATTCCGCCACGTCTTGTATCTCTCATTACCTTAAGAATATGGGAGTGCCCACAGACAAAAAGGTCGGGCCTGTACTGATCAAGCAGCGCAGCGGCTTTCCTGTCATATCTGCCAGGGTAGCCTCCTATATGGGTCATCAGCACCTTCACGCCTTCACACTCGAAGAAACGATGCAACGGATGCTGGAAACGCAGGGCCTGATTATCACAGTTACCGGAAACCCCGACCAGAGGCTTGAAGGAGGCAATCTCTTCCGCCAGTTCCATCCCTCCGCCGAAATCCCCTGCATGCCATATCTCGTCCACCGGCTCCAGGAACTCTCGGAACTGGGGCTCAAAGACCCCGTGCGTATCTGATATCAATCCAATAAACATATCTACAAATTTACTATTTTTGTGCTTTCAAACTACATGCTTAATGGAACTTTTTTTCTCTAACGACATAGGAGGCGGCATATGCCGTCTGGACAAGGACGAGTCAGGACATTGCATCAAGGTACTCAGGCACAGATGCGGGGATGAGATTTCCGTAATCGACGGATGTGGAGGCCTTTACCGCTGCCGCATCAGTTCGGACAATCCCAAGGGTGTAGAGGCCATGATCATCTCCTGCGAGGAGAACTGGGGAGGACATCCATACAGGCTCCACCTTGCGGTCTGTCCTACCAAGAACAACGACAGATACGAGTGGTTTGCGGAAAAGGCCTGCGAGGTCGGACTCGACGCCATCTCTCCTGTGATAGGCGAACATTCGGAGAGAAGAGTATTCAAGACCTCAAGACTTGAAAAGATCCTCATCAGCGCAGCCAAGCAGTCTCTCAAGGCCGCAGTTCCTGCAGTAGCCGAGCCCGTGTCCGTAAAGGAGTTCATCGAAGCGAACAAGGCCGGGGGCGAAGATGACGGTACACTCAGGCTCATAGCCTATTGCTTTGAGGACGAGAGAGTTCCACGCAGAAGCATCAAGGAAGTGCTGGAGCAGTTCCATGGTAACGACATCATCGTGATGATAGGCCCGGAGGGAGATTTTTCAAAAGCAGAAGCCGAACTCGCACTCGAATCCGGCTTCATACCTGTACATCTGGGAGCATCGCGCCTTCGCACCGAAACAGCAGCTATCACTGCCGCGGAGGCCGCTTATTTCCGCTATATGTAATCCTTATTATTTCCTGATTATCTCAATAGAATAGTCAAGTCCTACCTTTATGATGGACGAGGACTGGCCTGTCGCGCCCTTTTCAAAGGACGGCTCCACAATATGGTCAACCGCATCCTTGATTTCCTGCGAGATTTCCGCGAACTTCTTAGGGGTAGCCTCGCCGGAGATATTGGCAGATGTCGACACTATAGGACGGCCGAAACGAGAAACCAGCTGCTGACAGAAATCCATCATAGGCACACGTATTCCCACTGTACCATCCTCTGCCACAGTATTATAAGCCAGACAAGCACGGCTTGCCTTGTCTCCCGCAGCACCCGCAACAGCACCAGGATAGATTATGGTCATAGGCTTGTCATTTACCTCGACAAGCTGCACCGCCATCTCCGGAACCTCCTTCACATAACGGCAGATCATGTCCATATCACTCGCAAGGAGCACAAGAGACTTGCTGTCCTGTCGACGCTTGATCTGATAAATCTTTGCAACGGCCTCAGGATCTGTGGCATCGCATCCTATTCCCCACACTGTGTCTGTAGGATAAAGTATCACACCTCCGCTGCGGAGGACTTCAAGTGCTTTCTGTATAGTTTCTTTCATTTTCTACTGTATTGATATTTCCGCCACTACCGGATAGTGGTCAGAATATGGAATTCTTTTGACATCATGATCTGTTCCTATGCAGGAATCAGGCATAAGTATATAGTCTATTCTGAGCATAGGCCACAGGAGGGCGAAGGTAGAGCCGAAGCCCTTGCCCGCTTCAATGAAACTGTCCTTTCTGCCACGGGTCAGGCGATAGTATGTATACGACATAGGATTATCATTGAAATCTCCGCAGATAAACGCCTCCATAGGGCTGGATTCGATATGGCTGAATACCTGGTCAACCTGTTTCGGGCGCAGAAGAATGGAACTCTTGACCTTTCTTCCGGTTTCCGCGAAAGCCTGGTCATCGTGTTCATTCATGGCCCTCACTATACCGTTGAATGAAATTCCATAGCTCTGGAAATGGCAGTTATATACACGGAACACCTTACCACCGGCCTCATGGTCGGTATATATGGCAAGATTCGCGCTCTTTTCGAAGTTTATGACACCTTTACCCTTGACAGGCACACGGCTGAGAGTAACGTTTCCGGAACCCTTTCCGCTGTTGTAATTTATAAAATATTCGGCATCATAGCCCCTGAAATTACGTCGTAGATACTGCTTTACTTTCTTGATGTCATCGACATAGAATTCCTGGAGACATATAATGTCCGCGTCCTGATTCCTGAGGAAGGCAAAGACCGAATCCGCACATTGCCGTCTGTCTGTCACAGGAGCCTCTGGCGCATACTGCGAGAAGACCCCGACATTGTATGAAACCACCTTCAATGGTCTACCTGTCACATTCTTGACTTCATTCGAGTCCAGCTGCACATATCTTCCGAGGAAGAAAAGCGAAGGTATGAAGGCGAGCAGAGGGATGACCACAGCCTTTGAACGGCGCTTCAGCGCCCAAAGGATCAAGAGCAGGTTCACAAAGGAAAGAGGCACGAAGAGCAGTCCCAGGAGAGTCACCACCCAGGCATGGGCAGGATTCACGACAACGGTCAGATATGACAGGGCGAGAAGGCCTGCCACAATCAGCATCAACACGCGTGACGACAATCCGAAAAACCAGTTTCTTGCCATATCCTTTCTATCAGAAATCCCTTCCGTAAAGAGTACGTCTCTGCTTCCAGTACCAGATCAGCGCGAAGCCGAAGACAAGGCCACCGAGATGGGCGAAATGCGCGATGCTACCACCTGTACCGGAAACGCCTGTCAGGAGTTCGATTGCCGCGAAGATGAGCACGAACCACTTGGCTTTCATTGATATAGGAGGGAAAAGAAGAGTAAGGATAGAATCCGGATAAAGCATTGCATAGCCCATAAGCACACCATATATGGCACCGGACGCTCCTACCGTTGGAGTCATCTTCATCATATGGATGGCAGTCTGTGCCGCCATCGAACCTTCCGCAGCCTGAGTCAGCCAGTTCTGCACCTGGATCCACTCGACGCAGGTATGGATCGCCGCCGCACCCAGTCCTGTCACGAAATAGAATACCAGGAACTTCCGCGGACCCCAGACTCTTTCCAGCACCGTACCGAAAATGAAAAGCGTGTACATATTGAAAAGAAGGTGGAAGAATCCTCCATGCATGAACATATGGGTAAACGGCTGCCACCAATGAAAGAATGGCGAAGTCGGATAGAAGAGAGCAAAGGTCTCATACATGAAATCCTCGTTCAGACGGCTCATCAGCATTACGAGAATGTTGATGATTATGATGTTCTTCACTGCCGTAGGCATACCGCCGAACAATCCTCCTCCCCTGTTGTTGTAAGAAAAATAACTCATCTGATTTTAGAATTTTCTGTCGATCTCATCGATCGCGATAATAGTTACAATCTTGCGGCCGCTGACTGTATATTCGGAATTTCCGCAAGCAAACAGCTGGTCAATCAATCTCTGTGCCTCGATCGGATTGGTCACGGCATCTCCGCTGTGAGCGCCCAATTTGGCAAATCTTGACGACATATTGGCAGTTACCATCTCCGGCAATGCGCCATGATCCTCTGCAAGAATGAGCAGGAGATCGGACACCATCGTCTGCACCTTGCCTGCCTCGGCGCTGAAGCCTTCAGGCACGCCATTCACAACAATCGTATCCACACCAAAAGGTGCAATATCGAAGCCTAGACCGGCAAGCAACGACGCATGCTCTTCAAAAAGGCACATATTCTCCACACCGACCTGTACCGTCACAGGGAAGAGTGCGGTCTGCGTGACGTGCGCATTGCTTGATATGGCCTTGAGGAAGCGTTCATACAGGATGCGTTCCATGGCCCTTCCTATGTGTATTGCCATCAGACCGGAACGCGAAGTTGTAAGAATATACTTGTTCTGGACCAGAAGCACCGATTTTGTCGGCATGGTCTTGTCCTCGAAAAGCTTTCCATAATCATCCTTCTGGGCGGTATACTGCGAGGTGGAGCCATAACCCTGGGATGAAGAAACCTGAGGCATCACACCGAAATCCAAAGACGACGGGACTGATTGACGCACAAGCGCCGGCTCCGAAGGAAAGCCGTCATCATCAAAAGGATTATAGTTGGGATCCAGCCCTTCCTGAGGTTGCTGTACCTGGTGGAACTCCTCATAATTCCTTCCGATCACGGGAATCTCCTGCATACCCTCCCTGTCGAAATCTATGCTCGCTCCGAAAGAATTCTTTCCAAGAGCGTTCTTCACACAGGCGTACAGGGTCTGGAAGATCACATTGTCATCCTCGAACTTTATCTCCGTCTTTGTCGGATGGATGTTCACATCTATAGCCTGGGGATCCACATCAAGATAAATGAAATATGAAGGCGTGACTCCGTCAGGAATGAGATTCTCATATGCCTTCATCACTGCCTTATGCAGATACGGACTGCGGAAATAACGGCCGTTGACAAAGAAATACTGGTTTCCGAGCCCTTTTCTTGCCGCATCCGGTCTTCCTACGAAGCCAAAAAGGTTCATCACAGACGTACTTGCCTCTATGTCGACAAGTTCCTTGACCAGGTTTGATCCGAGCATATCCTGGATTCTGAACTTGAGCGACTTTGCCGGCCTGAGCACATATATGTCCTTGCCGTTATGAGTAAGGGTGAATCCTGTTTCCGGCTTAGTCAGAGCCACCCTTGTGAACTCCGACACGATGTGCTTGAACTCGACATTGTCCGACTTGAGGAACTTGCGTCTTGCAGGCACATTGTAAAAAAGGTTCCTCACGCTGAAGTTGGCACCTCTCGGCGCGGCAATCTCCTGCGTATCAAGATGCTGTGAATCAGCAAAATCCACCTGACATCCGACCTCGTCCTCCTCACGTCTTGTCTTGAGGGTAACCTCCGCTACCGCCGCGATAGAGGCAAGGGCCTCACCACGGAAACCGAAGGTCAGGATATTGTTGAGGTCCTCCGCTGTGGCAAGTTTCGAAGTAGCATGCCTTTCAAAACAGAGCACAGCCTGATCAGGCGACATTCCGCAGCCGTTGTCTATGACCTGAATCAGGGTCCTGCCGGCATCCTGGATGGCCACGGTCACCTGATCCGCCCCGGCATCGACTGCGTTCTCCATGAGCTCCTTTACCACGGATGCAGGTCTCTGCACGACCTCTCCCGCGGCTATCATGTTTGCTATATTGGCTGGTAATATCCTAATGTCCATATCTTATTTTGTAAGGGAATCTATCAGGACAGGGAAATACTTGTAAATAAGATAGACAACAGCAAAAAGAAGGCCCATTGTCACTACTCCGATCGTCTTCTGATTCCTGCTTACCTCCTGCCTTCTGCTATAACTTCCATCGCGAAAACTACCCTTGACATGCTGTCCAGGGACATAGCCCTCAGGCTTCGGTTTTGTAAAGTCTCCGTATTTCTTTCTACGCTCTTCCGCCTCCGGATCATAAAAACGAGGCTTATAGTTGAACTTGCGTACCTCCTGTTTTCCGAAAAAACTGAAATTGAATCCCATAACTATATTAATTTATCCGGCACCACTTTGCCAAAGAGCAAATTTAATGTTTTTTATTTACATTTGTGGAAATTATTTTGACATGAACATAAGAATAGGCAACGGATATGATGTGCACGCCTTGGCGGAAGGACTGCCTCTCTGGCTGGGCGGCGTACAGGTGGAAAGCCCCATCGGCTGCATAGCGCACTCGGACGGAGATGTGGCCATTCACGCACTTTGCGACGCGCTTCTGGGAGCATTGGCGCTAGGTGACATCGGCAAGCACTTCCCCGACACATCATCTGAATTCAAGGGCATAGACAGCAAGATCCTGCTCGGCAGAGTAATGGATCTGGTACGTGGGGAAGGCTGGGAAATCGTCAATGCAGACATCACGATAGCGATGCAGAGGCCTAAACTTGCCCCATACATCCTGCCTATGCGTGAATGTCTCGCAAAAGTGATGGGCTGCTCCGCAGGTCAGGTTTCAGTAAAGGCGACTACCACAGAAAAGTTAGGTTTCGTAGGACGAAGCGAAGGCTGTGAGGTCTATGCCGTAGTCCTGCTTCAGCAGACAGACCCTACATATGATTAAGCAGTTGTTCAGACCCTCATTCCTCCGTATGACCGCACTTTCTCTTTCAGTGTGGTTTTTCTCTTCCTGCGCCAACAGCGTCTGCGGAGATTTCACAAAGGAAGAAGCCGGCCTCATAAACGGCTGCGACAGCATGATGCGCGTCCTCACCATAGCCGACAGGCAAGATAGTCTGCTGCTCAGGGACACAAGCCTCATGTTCCCGGCAAAAGCTCTGATATCAGACGAATACACACGACTCGAGGAACTCATGGTAGCGACAGTGACACATCCGTCACAGGACGGAGTCGGAATCGCAGGACCGCAGGTCGGCCTCAACAGAAGAGTCGTGGCAGTGCAGAGGTTCGACAAGGAAGGAGAGCCGTTTGAAGTCTATCCTAACATCAGAATAGTCTGGGCATCGGATTCATTGGCCTACGGCCCCGAAGGCTGCCTTTCAGTTCCTGACCGAAGAGGCGAAGTGGCTCGCAGTCAAGAGATCGTGATTGAATACGCCGACATCAAGGCACTCCGCGAGGGAAAGTTCCAAGCAAAAACAAAGGCCGGATCCGGAGAAATCTCCGTTCCGACCCGTAGAGATACTGTCAAAGGCTTCACTGCAGTGATCTTCCAGCACGAAGCCGACCACCTTGACGGAATCCTTTACATAGACAGGTTATAGTTTACTGAGCGATAAGTTCAAGAACCACACTCGAAAGATCCTTTCCAAGATTAAGGCGAAGACCGTTCTGCATAAGGAAGCGGCCACTTACCACCTTGCCTTCTATAGGAAGTTTCTTGTCAGGATTCTCCGCATTGAGTTCTCGTACGAGATAGTTGCGGTCAGGATCAAGTCCCTCCATCTTTCTTGGCTCCTCCCATTCGTCCTTTATGAAATGACGACGGAAAAGGAAATAGACCGCACGGTCCTTCTCTGGAGTCACATACATCAATGAAACATACGGCTTCTTGTCATATGGAGACATCAGACGGTACAGATCACCCTGCTGCACCACCGGACGTATGCTCTTATATGTCTCTATCGCACGCTTGGCAAAGGCTCTCTCCTTCTCTGAAAGAGCAGAAGGTTTCATCTCCATACCGAGACGGCCGGTCATAGCCACATCAAAGCGGAACTTAATAGGCACTACCCTACCGGTCTGATGGTTAGGGGACGCGCTCACATGTGAAGCCATAATGTTTGCCGGATAGAAATGAGACATTCCGTGCTGTATGTAAAGCCTCTGCACAGCATCGGTATTGTCACTTGACCAGCACTCATTGAAATATGGGAAGAATCCATAATTCAATCTTCCGCCGCCACTTGCACAAAGCTGGATCACAAGATCAGGATACTTCGCCCTGATGCGACGGCACACATCCATCAGACCTCTATGATACTCTATGTAAAGATGGGACTGACGATCCTTCGGCAGATAGAGCGACGACGCATTCGCTATGGACATATTGGCATCCCATTTCATATAATATATGCGAGGATTAGCCTGCATGAGGTCATCGACAACCTTGAAGACGTGATCCTGGACTGCAGGATTGCACATATCGAGCACCAACTGAGTACCTCCACGTCCCTTCGCAGGCTCACGATCAGGCTGACGGAGCACCCAGTCAGGATGCTTCTCATACAGTTCACTCTTTGTATTTGTCATCTCCGGCTCGATCCAGATACCGAACTTCATATTATTGCGTTCAGCCTCATCGATGAGAGCACCAATGCCCTCTGGGAGTTTCTTCTTGCATACGACCCAGTCACCAAGCGAGGTCTCGCCATTGTCACGCGGATACTTGTCGCCGAACCAGCCGTCATCCATCACGAAAAGTTCACCTCCGATCTCGGCGAAGCCCTGCATCATCGTGTTCATAGCCTCCTGGTTCACCTTGAAATAGACACCCTCCCAACTGTTGAGAAGAATGTCGCGGGTGTCAGTTCCTCCGAGGATCTGATAGTTTCTGCCCCAACGATGAAGGTTACGGCTTACTCCGCCCTTTCCCTCTGTCGAATATGTGAACACGAACTCTGGAGTAGTAAAGACTTCCTTAGGCTCAAGATAATATTGCGAGAGTTCAGCATTGATTCCCGCAACGATCTCAAGATGGTTTGCATTTCCATCCTTTACGAATGAAAGGTCATAATTACCTGTATATGAAAGGGTTCCACCAAGAACATTACCGGTATTTTCTCTTGCAGGACCATCCAATGACACCATGAAAGAAGGATTGCCGTTGAATGAGGTTCTCGCCCCGTCGTGATTTCCTATGGTCTTGCGGCCTCTGAGTATAGGCTCCTCGAACAACTGCGCCTCTGCGCTCCATCCTCCTGCAAGATAACTAAGATACAGGTCACCCGACTTGACAGGGATATATGCAGAAGCGAACTTGTTAAGCACAACCACCTTCTTTTCAGTATGAGAAAGTTCTGTCCAGGTCTTTATGACATCACAATCGTCATAGGCCTTATAGAACTGCTTAACATAGAACGGGAACACCCTGTCCTTGAGAAGGAACTCCCACACTCTTCCTCCATCCGGATCCGTATACTGCTTCACGTCATAAGTCGCAAGCTGAAGGGAGACATCGCCGTTGGCATGGGTAACCGCCAGCGCATGTTCACAAGTACAGTTGATTCCGAAGCAAGGATAGGCGTTCCAACGGATCTGGGATGATGTGCTGTAGATTTCATCCTGATTGTTGACCTTAGGTCCATAATAGACAAACTCGACACGCCTTCCCACAGAAGTCTCAAGAAGCAGCGTCGTGTTCTTGGTCGTGATTTCATATTTCTCCGCCATTGCGGACAATGCGCACGACAACGCCAAAATCGAAAGAAGCAGTCTTTTCATATAAAGTAAAATTTTGATATGCATTTCAGCGGGAGATACCGACAATCCCCTCATTATTAGCCTAACAAAGTTAAGAAATATGTCGAAGAAAGACCACATACGACGAAAAAACAGCCCATTTGCAATTTTTTTCAAAAAAGTTTTGCATTTTAACAAAACATTCATACCTTTGCAATCCCAATTAAAAAAGGGAAGCCAAATTGAGATATGGTGTAATGGTAGCACTACAGATTCTGGCTCTGTCAGTGAGGGTTCGAGTCCTTCTATCTCAACTAAATATTGACAACAGTCATGGCGGGATAGCTCAGCTGGTTAGAGCGCATGATTCATAATCATGAGGTCCCCAGTTCAATCCTGGGTCCCGCTACAAGAAAGCATAGCAAAGCGCTGTGCTTTTTTTCGTAAATAGACATCAAATTCACCAGACAGGAAAACTGCCCGGCGGTGATGACTATCTGAGTCACCTTCTCCATCTTATGCGGGAAGCGAAGTCCTTTCAGGATACTTCCGCTATCCAAAAGTTCTATATCCTGCAACATGACTCTGCAAATTTACCAAATCGGAAGAATTGAACAAACTCTACTATGTCTGA
>JAEIGA010004884.1_pt1 | contig 20627 bp, 17 predicted proteins | sample 9270691 | NCBI WGS metagenome assembly JAEIGA01 (sample SAMN17057246, study PRJNA624740) | gut metagenome | biome: biome; isolation source: fecal sample | host: Bos grunniens | place: China: Xizang | collected 2019 | reverse complement strand
ATCAACAAACGCTTCAGCCGAGAGTTTCAATGCAAAAGTAAAGGCTTTTAGAAATCAATTCCGAGGTGTCAGCGATATACCTTTCTTCCTCTTTAGACTAAAAGCTATTTTTGCCTAATTTTTTTTACATCTCCACCGAAAATTTACAATGATCCGAAAAAAGGGAGCTGAGCAAGCACTGTGACCAACTGATAAACAGCAAGTTGCCGAAATAAATCAAAAGTACCGAAAAGTTTTCCCCACTTGATTTATACTTTATTAATTTTAAATGGTGAATTTATAGAACTTACCTTAAAGCAAAAAGGTGCAAACGAAAATCGAATGCACCTTTTTTTATTTAGGAACTAACTAATTAGCAAGCCTTACCATCACTACCTAATACGTTAATGATTTTGTGTTTGTAAAGTTTTTCCATGTTCTCACGAGCAGGACCTAAATATTTACGAGGGTCAAACTCAGCTGGTTTTTCAGCAAACACTTGACGAACTGCAGCAGTCATTGCCAAACGGCTATCAGAGTCGATGTTGATTTTGCAAACTGCACTCTTAGCAGCCTCACGCAACCACTCTTCAGGAATACCGATAGCAGCCTTCAATGCACCACCAAATTTATTGATAGTTTCAACTTCGTCTTGAGGAACCGAAGATGATCCATGAAGAACGATTGGGAAACCAGGAAGTTTCTCTTCAACAGCTTTCAACACATCAAAAGCCAATGGAGGAGGAACCAATTTTCCGTTAGCATCTTTAGTACATTGCTCTGGAGTAAACTTGTATGCTCCATGAGAAGTACCGATAGAGATTGCCAAGCTATCGCAACCTGTACGAGTAGCAAAATCAATAACCTCTTCAGGATCTGTGTAAGTGTGGTGATCACTAGAAACTTCATCTTCTACACCTGCCAACACTCCTAACTCTCCTTCAACTGTTACATCAAATTGATGAGCATAGTCACAAACTTTTTTAGTTAATGCAACGTTCTCTTCGTAAGGAAGGTGAGAACCATCGATCATAACTGAAGAGAAACCACAGTCGATACAATCTTTGCACAATTCAAAGCTATCACCATGATCCAAGTGAAGAACGATTTGTGGATTAGCCCAACCAAGTTCTTTTGCATACGCTACAGCACCTTGTGCCATGTAACGAAGAAGGGTTGCATTAGCGTATTGACGAGCTCCCTTAGAAACTTGAAGAATAACCGGAGATTTTGTTTCAGAAGCAGCCTTGATAATTGCTTGAAGTTGCTCCATGTTGTTAAAGTTGAATGCCGGAATAGCATATCCACCTTTGATTGCATTAGCAAACATCTCTTTTGTGTTTACCAATCCTAATTCTTTGTAATTAACCATCTGTTATAACTTATTAAAGTTTAAAAATTCTAATTTTCTACAAATATACAAAATATTTTATGATAGAATCAGAACCTATTCAAAAAATATAAAAAAAAGAAAAAAGGTGACCTAATTACTTAAGTCACCTCTCTTTATTTCTTATCTAAGTATTAAAGCTTATTAATCATTTTAGCCAACTTAGACTTTAAGTTTGCAGCTTTATTTTTGTGGATAACATTTCTTTTTGCCAACTTATCCAACATTGAAGAAACAATAGGCAATTGTTTTGCAGCCTCTTCTTTCTCAGTCATAGCACGCAACTTGCGAACAGCATTACGAGCAGTCTTTGCGTAATATCTATTTTGCAATCTTCTCTTCTCAGTCTGTCTGATTCTCTTGATAGATGATTTGTGATTTGCCATTTCAATATGTCTTTTTAATTATTAGTAGCCTCTAGGGGAATCGAACCCCTCTTTAAAGAATGAAAATCTTTTGTCCTAACCGATAGACGAAGAGGCCAGCCTTGCAGCGATTCTTTCGTTTCGTTTGCGAGTGCAAAGGTAATACAATTTTTTTATCCTCCAAACTTTTTTGCACTTTTTTTTATTTTTTTTTACTCTGCACCCTAGATTTCTCTCCAAGATACCCGCCATGGTGCCTTTTTGCATACTCGGTATTGGTGAAATTAATTGCTTTCATTGTTCCTACAACCAATAGATCTCCAATAACCGTCATCACGGTTGTTGAGGTAGTCGGCGTCAATCCTAGCATACAAACCTCTTTAGGATTTCCTGTAAACAAAAGGGCATCCGCCTCCTTTGCCAACAGACTTTCATCATTACCGGTTATCACAATTATCTTTATCTCGGGATACAACCCTCTTGCCAATCCTATCAACTCTACAATTTCTCTTGTTTTACCAGAATTGGAAATCAATAGTAAAATATCATTCGGCTGGAGCAATCCCAAATCTCCATGCTGAGCTTCGCTTGGATGAAGAAAAACAGATGGAGTACCTGTCGAACTAAAGGTGGTTGCAATATTTAATGCAATTTGTCCTGCTTTTCCCATTCCACTGGTCACCAATTTTCCTTTTTTTATATGAACCTGTTCTATTATCAGTTGAATTGCCTTTTCGTACTGATTACTAATAGGTATATTTTTTATTGCCTCTGATTCATATTTTATAATCTCTTTTATCAATTCTTCCATAATATCTTTTTATAGGATCTATATAACAATAGAATATCTGTTTAATCCGAATCTATTAATATTAAGTTACTATTTTTATATAAATTTTAACGTCGATTTTATTTAAATCCTCCACGTCCTTCTCTTTTCCCAAAAGGCTTTTTATCACGACTCACTGATTTTCGTTCATCAAAAGCTCCTCTACCTTTCTTTCGATCATCGAATCGTCTTTCTTTCACATCTCCTCCGCTACCGGTCTCTCTTGGAGCATTCTTCTTCGCAAACTCCTCATGTCTACGACGGTGATATTCACTCAATTGGTCATCACCTCCAGCTTCTCGATCCCAGTAATCACGATTTTTTCGAATATAGACGCCATCCCATGAGCCACTTTGAGTCTCCTCATCCTTCCGTTTCAAATCTTTTTGTTTATCTGCTCGTTCTTTCAAATACTCATTACGACGCCCTTTAAACATTTCGTATTTTCTAAACTCACACTCCAAACTACCATTCAGCAACTGATATTTCTCGGATGGACGAAGACCTATTTTATCTGTCGCCTCATTAGAAACCGTTATCATCCATATAGACATATCTGTAAAGTCTCTCTTCAATTTTGTTCCAATCTCTTCATACAAGGTCGCCAAACTATTCATCTTCAACCTTTCTCCATAGGGTGGATTAAATAAAACAAAGGTATCATTTTGAGGTCTCTCTACAGATTGAAATGGTTTATGTTGAATGGTTATGTATTTAGACAATCCTGCACTTTTAATATTTTTCTCGGCAATTCTCAGTGCTTGCGAAGAGATGTCAGAGGCGTATGCTTTAAAATTAAACTCTTTTTCATTAGAATCGTCGTTATACAAATTTTGCAATAACTCCTCATCAAAATCTGCCCATTTCTCAAAAGCATACCCTTTTCTATAAACCCCGGGCGCAATATTTAATGCCATCAACACCGCTTCAATAGCAATTGTTCCCGAGCCGCACATCGGATCCATAAAGTCGGATTGTCCACTCCACCCGGAAAGCTTCAACAACCCTGCAGCCATTACCTCATTTAGCGGAGCCTCGGTTTGCTCCTCCTTATAGCCTCTCAAGTGAAGTGATTCACCAGAACTATCCAAAGACAATGTACAATGCTCTTGAGATACATGGATATTTAATTGCAAATCGGGATTAGTCATACGGACAGAGGGTCTCTCTCCCTCTTTTTCCATAAAGTAATCAACAATTGCATCCTTAATTTTATAGGTCAAAAATTTTGAATGTTTGAATGTGTCTGAATAAACCACCGCATCAATAGCAAAAGTTTTTTTCGTTGTCAAATAATCCGACCAATTGAAAGACTTGATTTTATCATACACCTCATCAGTATCTGATGCGTCAAATTGGTAAATAGGCTTCAATATCCTCAACGCGGTACGACAACAAAAATTTGCCTTATACAACATTTCTTTATCACCATAAAAACGAACTCCTCTTCGGATTATTTCCACCTGATCAGCCCCTAACTCTTCCAATTCTTTCGCTAAAACCTCTTCCAATCCTTGAAATGTCTTAGCAATCATTTCAAAACTATTTGCCATTTCAATATTTAATGTATATTTGTACGTTGCAAAGATAATAAAAGTTGTTAATATATTTCTAACGGAATAAATTAGCGTTTAAATTTTTGTCTAATGTTTTCAAGTGAAGGTAACCTTATAGTAAAAAGAAAAACCACAACTGGCTCTTCACAGAGTGGTTGTGGCAAACTAATATAAAGTATAAATGTTTCCTGAGAACGAAATTAAAATCATTTTTTACTCCGTTGTTGATGCAAAAGTATAGTAAATGATTAAATGAGAAGTTTAATTATGTTTCAAAAAATGGTAAATAATGTTACATTAGTGAAATCTTTCGATAAAATCGCACTTTTTTGCATCAAAATATGATTAAATTTGTATCGAAATAATAAAAAAACAAGATATGAAAAAGTTAGTTTTTGCCACCAATAATGAACATAAGGTGGATGAAATTAAAAATAAATTAGGTGGTCTTTTTGAAATTTCCACATTAAAAGAGATTGGATGTACAGAAGAGATTCCTGAAGATTCTGATACATTAGAAGGGAATGCTCATCAAAAAGCACACTACTTGTATAGTCGATATGGTTGCAATTGTTTTGCGGATGACACCGGATTAGAAGTTGAAAGTTTAAATAATGAACCGGGGGTGTATTCTGCTCGATATGCCGGCGAAGCTAAAGACCCCGAAGCAAATATGGATAAATTGCTTAAAAATTTAGAGGGATTATCAAATCGTAATGCTCGCTTTCGGACTGTCATCTCTTTGATTATTGATGGGAAAGAACATCAGTTTGAAGGGATTGTGGAAGGGGAAATATTAACACAACGTCAGGGAGAAAAGGGATTTGGTTACGATCCCATCTTTAAACCCAGTGGATACAACAAATCTTTTGCAGAACTCTCTATGGACGAAAAGAACTCCATCAGCCACAGAGGAAAAGCGGTTGAAAAATTGATACAATACTTGTCTAATCTTGATAATCAATAAGAATATGTTCAAAATAAATTTAATTTATCCGGTGAAAATCAAGTTTGTTCTTGTTCTTCTACTATGTTGTCTTCAAATATCCGCTTTTTCTCAAAAAATGGGTAGTTGGAAGGCCTTTTTTTCCTACAACAATTGTGAACAGCTTCTTCAAACTGAGGATTTGATTTATTGCCTAAGTGAAGGTTCGTTATTTTCTGTGGATAAAGAACTTGAAAGTATTTCTGCCTATACTAAAATTAACGGACTAACGGATGGTATTGTTAAGGAAATTGGCTATAGTAAAGAGTTTAAAACCTTGGTTATTGCTTATGACAACTGCAATATTGATTTGATGAAAGATGGGAGAATCTATAATATTTCAGACTTAAAAAGAAAGGATATTTCCGGTAAGGTTGTAAATCAAATTTATGTTGAAGGGAAATATGCCTACTTTGCGTGTGATTTTGGTATTTTGGTGGTAGATATCCCTAAAACGGAAATTGCCGACTCTTACATCATTGGTACAAATGGTGAATATGAATCGGTTACAGAAGTAAAAATCTTAAACGACACTATCTTTGCGCTAACTGCCAATGGTATAAAAAAGGGGGCATTGAATGATAAAAATTTGGCAGATTTCTCAAAGTGGGAAAAAATTAACATCCCAACTTTGGAAAATAAAAAAATTTCGCGTCTATGCTCCTTCGCTAATCATCTTATTTTACAGACAAACAATGATATTTACAATTATCATAATGGCGTATGTTCTTTGTTAAGGAGTGCTGATTATCTCCCTGTTATCAGTGATGACACTCACTTGATTATTTGGGCAAATGATTCTATGCACCTCTATAATGACCTCTTTCAAATTGAATATTCCACACCTTTACCAATGGTGAACGATATGACTTACAATGCTGCAAAAAAGGAATTTTGGGTAACTATTGAAGAGTTTAATGGGAACTCCTACTTAACAAAATTGATTGATGGTCAAATTTCTTCTAATTATCGTCCGAATGGACCTAAGTCTGCAAGTGTTGCATTTGTAAAGTATGATTACGATAAAATTGTCGTCGGAAGTGGTGGTCCTTTTGATATTATGGCTCTAAATACTCCTGGATTGGTTCAAATTTGCGATAATAATGAATGGATCATAACTGAAGATGAGGATTTCCCGAATGGAACAAAAGTTGATAAAATTCCTTTCGTTGATGTTCTTGATGCAATAATTGATCCGACAGATCCTCGACGTGTTTATGTTTGTGGTTGGAGATCTTTGTTTGAATTTTATGACAATAAACCCTATAAACATTATTGGACCGAGGTTTCGGCTCTTACTCCAACAGGAAATAGTATTTTGATTGATGGATTATTTTTTGATAAAGAAAACAATCTATGGATGTCAAATATGCTATCTCCTTCTCCAATAACTGTTAAAAAGAATAACGGAGAGTGGCAAACATTGTATTACCCTGAATTAGAGATGAAAGAGACTATCAAAGAGACATATATCAGTGAAAAAGGGTATCTGTTTGCCATCTGCCCGCGTTCTGGGCACGGGGTTTTTATTGCAAACTTAAATGGGACTCCTTTTGATGAGAGAGATGACCAACATAAATTCTTCACATCTTTTTTCGATAAGGATGGAAACAATGTTGCTCCAAATACTTATCGTTGCATCGCTGAAGATAAAAACAACATTATTTGGATTGGAACAGGTTCAGGACCATTGTTGATACAGAATCAAGGTGATATTTTTAATCCGGATTTTCGTATTAGCCGAGTTAAAATTACTCGAGAGGATGATGCCAATTACGCAGATTTTTTATTGGCAGATGAACAAATTAATGCGATAGTTGTCGATGGTGGAAATAGAAAATGGGTCGGTACAACAACTTCCGGACTATACCTCCTATCTGAAGATGGAACAGAGACTCTTGAACATTTTACATCTGAAAATAGTCCGATGTCTTCCAACTTCATAATGGATTTGGCTCTAAATGAAGAGACCGGCGAATTGATGATTGCAACCTCCACCGGCTTATTTTCTTATATGACAGATGCCACTACCGGCAAAGAGGATTATGCTAACGTTTATGCTTATCCAAACCCTGTTAGGGAGAATTTTGACGGAGTAATCAGTGTTATTGGCTTGGTAGAAAATAGTTTGGTTAGAATCACGGATGCAGAAGGAAAGGTCGTTCATGAAGATTACTCAAATGGCGGAACTTTCACTTGGGACGGGAAACAAATGAACGGGAAGAAAGTCTCTACCGGTGTATATTTTGTTTTTGCAACAACAGATGACGGAAGTTCTAAAATGGTGACAAAAATTGCAATTATTAGATAAATTTATGGTAATAAGGGATTTAACATCAATAAACGAAACTGCAAAAGAGTTTATTGCTCAAATGGGCGATAACAGATTGTTTTTCTTTTACGGCGATATGGGCGCCGGAAAAACAACATTCATTCGCGCTATTTGCAAGGAACTTGGCGTAACAGAATCTGTTAATAGTCCTACTTTTGCTATCGTAAATGAATATACAGATCGAGAGGGAAAGCCAATCTATCATTTCGATTTCTACCGAATTGAAAAAGAAGAAGAGGCATTTGATTTCGGCTACGAAGATTATTTCTTTAGCGGAAATCTTTGTTTTGTGGAGTGGCCGGAGAAAATTGAAAACTTAATTCCAAACGAAGGTATATCTGTTTATATACAAGAAGAAGAAAATGGTGAACGCTCTGTTACATTAAAAGAGAAAGTATGAATATAGGATTTGATGCAAAACGAGCCTTTTGTAATTCCAGAGGTTTAGGAAATTATAGTCGCAATACAATTCGTATTATGACTCAAGCTTTCCCATCCTATTCTTTTTCTCTATTTACCCCTAAAATTAAAGTGGGGTTAAACGTTAATTTCCCAACTTCAAATATAAAAACGATTCTACCCAAAGGTTGCTATGCATACACTCCTCTTTCGTCATTATGGAGAACATCTTCGATTTGTAAAGAGATAAAATCCAATAACATCAATCTATACCATGGATTAAGTCATGAACTTCCTTATGGTATTGAAAAAACCGGCGCGAAAACCATTCTCACCATGCACGATGTTATTTTTTTAAAACATCCTGAATTATACCACCTGTTCGATCGATATGTCTTCAAAAAGAAGTATAAACATGGTTGTGATATAGCCGATAGAATAATTGCCATCAGTCAACAAACAAAGTTGGAGTTGATGGAATATATGGGAATTGATGAAAATCGTATTGATGTTGTTTATCAAGGCTGCAATCCGATTTTTCATCAGGAAGTTTCGGAGTATGCATTAAAACAAACAAAAGAACTTTATAATCTTCCTAACGAATTTATGTTGATTGTTTCTGCCATTGAACGCAGAAAAAATCATGAATTGATTCTGAAGGCAATGAGAGAACCTAAAATAGATCTTCCTTTGGTCATTGTAGGTAGGGGCGATGAATACAAAAAAGAGTTAATAAGGATGGCTAAAGAATGGGGCGTAGAGAAGCGAATAACATTTCTTACCAACGTAAGAACAGAAACACTTCCCGCTTTGTATAAATTAGCGACTCTGTTTATATATCCTTCTCTTTTCGAAGGTTTTGGTATTCCCATCTTAGAATCTCTTACGATTGGAACACCTGTAATCACTTCAAAGGGGAGTTGTTTTCAAGAAACCGGAGGTGATGCCGCTAAATATGTATCTTCAGATAACGAAGAAGAATTGGCATCTACCATTCTGCAGTTGCTAGACAACCATGAACTTAGAAAAATAATGGTTCAAAAGGGGTTTAAACATATCCGGAAATTTTCGGACCAAACAATAGCAAAAAACCTTATGACAGTTTATAATAAGGTACTTTAATTAATTAAATTTTACTTCGATAATAATATATGAAAGAGAGAATTTCCAATGCCTTAAAATCGCTCAAAATAGAGCAGTTAAACGAGATGCAAGAGATGTCACTACGCGCCAACGAATCGGGGCGAAATGTTCTTTTATTATCTCCAACCGGTTCAGGAAAAACATTAGCATTTTTGCTTCCTCTACTAAAACAACTTAAGATAAACACAGGAGAAAGTCAGGCCTTAATTTTAGCTCCCTCAAGGGAGTTAGCCCTACAAATCGAACAGATTTTCAAGACTATCACCTCAACCTTTCGTGTTACATGTTGTTATGGTGGTCACTCTCTTGAATACGAAGCTAAGCAATTAGCGTCCAATCCTGAATTACTGATCGGAACGCCCGGAAGAATCTTAGACCACTTAAAAAGAGGTAATTTTGACCCAAAAAATATATTGTATTTGACAATTGATGAATTTGATAAATCGTTAGAGTTGGGATTTCAAGAGGAAATGTCGGAAATCATAAAAGAACTTATCTCTCTAAAAAAGAAGATGTTACTTTCTGCAACTCGATCGGAGGAAATTCCTGATTTTGTTAAACTACACCATCCCATCGTCCTTGATTTTTTACAAGAGGAAGAAACAGAAAAGTCTTTAACTCTTTATCGTGTCAACTCCCCTCAAAAGGATAAATTAGAGAGTTTACTTCAACTTATCAAATGTTTAGATGGGGAATCAACGTTGGTATTCTGCAATTATCGAGAATCTGCAGAACGGATTCATAATTTTTTAAAAAAAAATAAAGCTGTTTGCAAGATTTATCATGGAGGGATGGAACAAATCGAGCGTGAAAAATCTTTGTTTCAATTCCGCAACAAAAGCATCAACATACTAATATCTACAGATTTAGCATCAAGAGGATTGGATATTGCCGATGTAAAACATATTATACACTACCACATCCCGGTTAACCAAGAATCCTATACCCATCGCAACGGACGTACGGCTAGAATGTTTGCATCCGGGAATGCATATATTTTATTGCATGAAGAGGAAAAATTACCGGATTACATTGATGAGACAACACTACAACCCTTTGAATTGGTTGAGGGAAATAAAAAAATAACACCCCCGACTTGGGCCACATTGTACATTGGGAAAGGGAAAAAGAATAAAATCAGTAAAGTTGACTTAGTTGGATTTTTGATAAAAAAAGGAGGATTAGAAAAAGATGAAGTTGGAATAATTGAGGTTAAAGAAAATTTTTCTTTTGCTACCATAAAGAAAGATAAAATTGATTCTGTGTTAAGTAGAATTAGAAACGAAAAAATAAAGGGAATAAAAACAATTTTCGAATTAGCAAAATAGAAGATTATGAATCCATATCTATTAGCACTTATTGGTACCGGATTTACTTTTTTATGCACAAGCATAGGAGCATCATCGGTATTTTTCATAAAGCGAGGTGCTCATCCCGATTTACAAAAGGTTTTTATGGGCTTTGCCGCCGGAATTATGATTGCAGCATCCATTTGGTCATTGCTGATCCCTGCAATAGATATGGCTGAAGAATCCGGCAAAGTTGCATGGATACCAGCAGCAGGAGGCTTCCTTCTTGGTGCTGCATTTCTATGGTTGCTCGACACACTTCTACCCCACCTACATCCGGGTAGCACATCACCGGAAGGACTCAGTTCTTCAATGAAAAGAAGTTCTATGCTCTTTATCGCGGTTACACTACATAATATTCCAGAAGGAATGGCTGTAGGCCTATCTTTTGGCTTGGCAAGTGATACGATGGGGGTAACCATAGCTAGCGCATTGGCTCTTGGAATTGGTATCGGACTACAAAACATTCCGGAAGGTGCCGCAATATCTTTACCTCTGAAAGATGAAGGATTTTCGAGTAAAAAAGCATTTTTATATGGAACCTTATCCGGAATAGTAGAACCTATTTCCGGAGTGTTAGGGGTTCTTTTAATAGGCTCCTTAATTAGCATTATGCCTTGGCTACTCTCTTTTGCTGCAGGAGCTATGATTTATGTGGTAGCAGAAGAGTTGATCCCGGAAGCCAATAAAACCGAACACTCCAATCTTGGAACCATCGGCGTTATTTTAGGGTTTGTAATTATGATGGTCTTGGACATCTCACTAGGGTAATATCAATCATTGATTAGAACCATACAGAAAAAGCTGTTTTAAGAAGTTGTTTGAATTTTATTTTAACTTACCTAAAACAGCTTATTATATACCAAATCCTGTCGTCAAAACACTTCTGTTACGGAGCTAATAATTGAAGGTACTACCGCCCAAAAATTCTCTCAATAAAGATGTTAAAGGAATCTCTTCTTCATTAATTATCGAGAATTGACTTAAGAAATTTTTCAAACGCGAAACCTCTTGATATACAGGAGAATTCTCTGGGACATTAGAAAGTAATGGTTCTACAAATTTTTTCAAAACGCATAATTCAAATATTAGTGCAGAGTTAAATGTCATATCAGCATTCTCTTGGTATGGGAAAATCCATTTTTGCTCCCCTTCCATCACTTTTGACCATCGACTGATGGTTTCTATTGCAGAATAACCTCTGTACTTAAAATCTCTGATAATACGTCTTAACAAACGATTGTCAGTTGTCGGGATCCAATTATGATTATCAACAGAGATTGTTGTTAAAGCAGAAACATAAATTCTAAAAATCTTCTCATTATCGATTTTTTCAGTTAACGTAGGATTAAGCGCATGAATTCCTTCAATAACCAACATTCCGTTTTGTCCTAACTTTAAGAATTCACCTCTGTACTCTCTTTCTCCCGTTTCAAAATTATAATAAGGAATTTCCACCTCTTCCCCACTCAACAACTGATTTACTTGCTTATTAAATAGTTCTAAATCAACTGCATAAATAGACTCAAAATCGTACTCTCCATTTTCATCTCTCGGGGTTTGAGTTCTTGGCACAAAATAGTTATCCATTGACAAAGGAATAGGATGAATTCCATTAATAGCAAGTTGTACACTCAAACGCTTACTGAAAGTTGTTTTACCAGAAGATGACGGACCTGCAATCAGCACCAGTTTGGCAGAACCTCGCTCATATACAGTATCTGCAATTTTTATTATTTTCTTTTCTTGAAGAGCTTCTGCAACTTTGATAATAGAAGAAATCTTCTCTTTTTGCCTCACAATCGTATTCATCTCCCCGATATTTCCTAACCCCATAATTTGATTCCATTCTGTATATTCACTAAAAGAATCAAACAATTTTTCTTGTGAGAAGAACTCTTCCAATCTATCCGGAGTAGATCGATTAGGGACTTGCAAAAACAAACCATCATGATATAATTTAACATCATAAATGTTTACATATCCTGTCGAAGGTACTAAGGGACCTAAAAAACGATCCCACTCGCCATCCAATTCATACACTTTTGTATAAAACTTACCCAACGAAGAGAGTAATTTAGATACATCAAAGGCATTTTTCTTTTCAAAATAGGCAATAGCCTCCTCCGTCGGAATCGTTTTCATTATAAACGGTATATCATTTTGAACGATCTCTGCCATCCTCTTTTTTATACAATCAACATCCTCTTGAGTGATTTTTCTATTTAAACCTAACAACTTACAATAATACCCCTTTGAAATTGGATGTTCTATCCTTAGTTCTACCCCATTAAACAACTCATGAATAGCTTTGCATAAAATAAAGGAGAGAGAACGAACATAAGCTCTCATCCCCGATGGAGTATCATAACTAATAAACAAAACCCGCTTAGGATTATAAACCTTAAATTTTAAATCTCTCGTAACATTGTTTACCTTCGCTACTACTGCCGGATATTTCAGTTTGAATTTTAAATCTTTATAAATATCCAACAATTCTGTTCCTATCGGATAACTTTTTTTCTCTTGCGAATTTTCGCAAAAAACTTCTATCATATTTTCCATGTCACCAATTTTTTAACTTTTTTACTAACAATAAAGAGATCCTGAGTCAATCGCTAAATTTTCCGAAACTCACATCTCTCCTTTTCAAATATAACCATCCAGACTCTACCTGATTTATAGAAGTCGCATTTATGAGTAATTTACTTTTTACAAACAAATATAAATTTAGGTACCTTCTATAAATTACGATTTTTGTTTCTAAATGTAATAAATTCTATTTCAGATGCTTTGAAATTTATTTTGCTATCTTACTTATATTTACTCAGTTACAATGCTTACATCGCTCTTTATAAATATAAACAACCTAACTCAAATGCTCATCAAAATCATCTCGAGCTAATTTATAGAACTTACTTTAAAAAATTTAATCGACTTCTAAATAATACTCCATTTCTCTACGAATTGGATAACTCCCCCTAATTTTTTCAAAACCGGATGGAGAATCCCTTAACCTCGCATCATCAGACACAATATTGTATGAAAGCTTTACAGCCTCAACAAAATCTGCCGATTTCGCTTTACAATCTGTATCAGGAAGAGTTTCAACACGCCAATCGTCCATTTTCAAATTGAAGAAACGACTGATAGCCCGTACACATTGAGTTGTAGCATTAGCTTTTCCATCTGCCGAATATCCTGCAATGTGAGGAGTTGCGATATCTACACAATTTAGTAACTCCAGGTCGATATTAGGTTCATACTCCCAACAATCCAAAACACAACGTTCTATTATCCCGTCAGCTATAGCTCTTTTCAAAGCTTGCGTATCAATAATCTCACCTCTGGCAGCATTTATCAAAGTGATACCCGGTTTAAGTGCTGAAAAAAAATCCTCATCCGCCATATGAAAAGTCTTATAACGTCCATCCATTGTCAACAAGGCATGAAATGAAATAATATCACACTCATTACACAAAACCGACAATGGTAAGAACCCCTCACTCCCCTCTATCTCGGCACGAGGAGGATCATTGAGCAACACAGTCATTCCCAACTTTCGACAAACAGAAGCAACAGCTTTCCCGACATTACCTACCCCCACCAATCCAATCCTCTTAGAAGACAAATCGTCTCCAAAGAGAGAGATTAATGCAGAAGCAATGTATTGGGCAACCGAATTCGCGTTACATCCCGGAGAATTAACCCAAAAGATTCCATTCTCTCTGCAATATTGATCATCGATATGGTCATAACCAATTGTTGCAGTTGCAATAAATCGCACGCAACTACCCTCCAATAATTCTCTATTGCACTTTGTCCTAGTACGAACAATCAAAGCATCCGCCTCACGAACCATAGCAGAAGTTATCTCATCCGCCGGCAAATAAAGAACATCTGCAACCTCATCCAACACCCCCTTTATAAAGGGTATTTTGTCATCTATGATAACTTTCAATTCTTAATTACTTGTTAATTGTAAATCGTATTTTTGAACAAATTTTTTAAACTCATTTATTAAGACATCCTTTTTAGAGCCCAATTTTTCAGCCACTCCATCTTCTAATTTAGACAATTTAGCTCCGTCATCGTAAGAAAAATTCCCCGAATTATTTAAAATTTCCATCGCTTCTGCATACTCTTCATTGTATAAAGAAACATAAGCTTTTAAATATTCAATACCTGCGTTTCTGAAAGAATCATCTTCACCCATCGATTTTAATGATTCCAATTTTGCCAACGACTCTTCTGCTTCTTCTTTTGCCTCATCAAAAGCCAACTTAGCTTTTTCAAAATCTTTTTTCAGTATATGCTCAGACACCTGCAACATCATTTTTTCTGTTTTTGAAGCTTCTCTAAGAATGGTCTCGCAATAATCTGCGGGAGTTGTACAAGCTAAAAACAAGAAAGGTAAAATCATACAAATTATTTTTCTTAATCTCATATTTATAAAATTTAGTGAGAAAATCTCAATATAAAAAACGATTTTCTATTTGAGATTCGTCTCTATGTTATACATATTTTGCCTAAATATACGCAAATTTTTATTTCTTACGGTTAAATAATGGAATTTCTCTCAAAAAAATTATATAAACAGGTTATAATCGAATAAATATTGTACCTTTGCATTAGATTTTAATTAAAATATCATAGTTTATGGACAGAAAAAATTTAATCACGCAATTTTTTATAAGCAATCAAGGGAAATTTTCAGAGGAGTACGTTTCTAAGATTAAGGACAAAATGAATAACCTAACAGAAGATGACATCATTGATTTGACATCTGTAGAATTCAAATCTCCTACAACCACTCTAATCATTTCACTTTTGGGAGGAGGTCTTGGATTAGATCGTTTTTATTTAGGACAAACAGGAAAGGGTATTTTAAAATTGTTAACCTGCGGTGGATTTTCTATTTGGGCTATTATTGATTTGTTTTTGATTATGGGAGCAACTCGCGAAACCAATACAGAAAAACTTATTTCTATCTTAACAAAGAAAGAGAAGAAATATGAAACCATGAAAAAAGAAGCTAATGAACCAACTGAAGAGGCTCAAAATTCAGCTAATTTATAATAGTTCGGTATATTTCATTTAAGTAAAATCAGATGCATTCTTTTAAAACAGAACGTGATTTTGTTGTTTTCATGGGAACAATATTGTTAGGTTCTTACATCTGGGTGCTTCTTCATATATTTAGGGACAAACAAGTAGATTTTCTTGTTTGTCCTTTTCGTTGGATTACCAACCTACCCTGTCCGGGGTGCGGATTAACACGTGCAACCATAGAGTTTCTTCAGGGAAATATTATCAATGCGGTCAGCATAAATCCTTTAGTAATTGCAGTTGTTCCAACATTGTTAACTACACCTTTTTTATTGATTTTTGCCAGAAGAAAATTCTTCTCTCTATGGGTTCGATTCGAGACTTTATTAGAAAAAAAAACATACCTGTTTTTACTATTTGCAATCATTTTAATTTTATGGGTTTACAATATTTATAATAGTATATGAATAGAAATTTAACAGAAGATCAAAAAGATATTGCCATCAACGGATACTTGATGTCTTTGGCAATTTTTATTACCACATTACCGATTCCGGTATTAAATTTATTGGCGAATTTATTCTATTATTTTTCTTATAGAAAAAACACTTACATCATAAGATGGCACACCTTTAACTCATTATTGTCTCAAATTCCTTTATTCTTCATCAACAGTTCTCTGTGGTATTTGGGATGGAAGATTGTTTGGAGTGAAATTACAATTTCGAATACCATAATTGCTTACTTTTGCTTTGCATTGATACTCAATATAGGAGAGATTTTATCATCAATTATTTGTTGCATTAAAGTCAATCAAAAGAAAAACTTAAGTATTCCTATCATCTCACCAATAGCGCATTTAACTTGCAGAAAGATCACGTGGGACAAGTGGGAGAAAACGTGGAAAAAAGCAGATGATTTTTACCTTCAATTTGTGGAGCCTTCCAAAGGGAAACTTGTCAAAGATATTGTTTTATGCCTTATGCTATCAGTGGTACTAATTGGTTCTATTAAGTTATTCGACCCTGTAGAAAAATTTAATATAAAAACATTTTCCATCGAAAATTTCTTAGCAGAGACAATGTATGAAAACTCTATAAAAGATGACTTAATAGAAGACGAGACAGCACAACAACAGCTGCAAGATATGGTAGATTTCATCTGTAAAGAAAACGGATTGGATTCTATCAATGCATACATTATCAAAAAAGAAGAGATTAATGCATTTGCCTATCCGGGAAGAAATATAGTAGTTCATAACTCTCTAATTTCAACTTGCCAATCGGAGTCTGAACTTGCTTCTGTTTTAGGACACGAAATAGCACATATAGAAAAAAAGCACGTTATAGAATCTTTGAAGACAAACATTGGTACCAGCATAATAGCCTTAGCAATTTTGGGCGATTATTCCAACATAATCACAACAATTTCATCCAACAGACTTAGTCAGGCTAACGAAGAAGAGGCTGATCACTTAGCTATCGAATACATCAATAATGCACAATACGATCCAAATGGATTTATTTCCTTTATGAAAATTATTGATGAAAAATCAATTGATCTACCTTTAAATTCAATTCTATCGACTCATCCGCGAACCAAAGATCGCATAAAAAATGCAGAAAAGCAGATAAAATCTTTAGAACCGAAAGAACCTAAAAATTTGCTATCAGAAAATAGTTGGAAAAGATTTAAAGAAAAGGTAAAATAGTTCCGAATATTTCAAAACAATGTGTTATTATAAGTTATCGTATTTGACAAACTTATAATAACACATTGTATTTTTTTTCGGAAATTCACTAAATAAAGTATGAGCAACATACAAAAGAAACAATCTACAATATCTCCACATTTTTTACACTTGGAAGTCCTTCTTTAAAAGACAACGTCACCTTAAAATTAACAAAGTCACTATAAATATAGAGCGGTAGCAACTCATTCTTTTGAGGTTCATAATCAAATTTCAGACAAATATTTGAACCCGACAAATAATTTTCAGAAGGACGAATAGAAAGTTCTTTATTATTCAACTGATTTAACGAAAAGACTGGATCTATAATTGACAGAATACGAGGAATCTCAATACTCAATTTTTTATCCTTACCTGTAACTAAATTTTTAACATCCCTCTTCATATCATGCCAAATATTACCATCACTTACAGACGCATAAACTTTTAATCCATTTTCTATAATCGATTGTAACTTACCATTATTCACATCAAAATCCTCTAATAATTGTTGTTTTATACTACCCGGAGGTGTTCTTTTCTTAACATCGGTTGCAGCCATTTCCGTTGCCTTCATATACTTATAATCAACATTATCTATCCAGCAAATTTTATCATCCGTCATAGCGATTGCACGGATACGTGTAATATCGTTGTATTTTTTATTTTCGTAATTAAGTTTCACAACTCCTATTTCAGTTTTATCATTATGCTTGATAATATTAACAGACGGTAATTTTTGTACATCATATTCGTCCTTATACATATCTGTATAATGAAGACAAAGGAAAATACGAACATTCTCCAAATCAATATCAGAGCGATTATTTATTATCACCTTAATCTCATCATCTTTATCTGCAAGATTCCAATTCACAGAAGGTTCAACCGCCACATCTAAGAAAGATTGTTCCAATAGGATTTGCTTAAAACTACTATACATATTCTCTTCACAATATTGCATATCACTCAACAAACAATCATAGACACCTTGATTTCCACGACGAAAAAAGTGATTAAAAATCTCCTCTTTACAATTCTCTACGTCTCCTTGTTGAGCGAAATATTTTGCTTTCAACAAATTAGGACTAAAAATACCAAAACCCTCCATCGTAGAACGATACAAACGTAAAAGATACTTACCCTCTGCCGACCTATTCAAGTAGGTTCGAGACTTATAACTATCCAACAAATCTGTCAATAACTCCGCTTGCCGAGGATATTCCACCGATGCTTGGTCAAAATATGAGATAGCCTTCGCACTTTCGTCCATCGAACAATACAAAAGTCCCTTCAAAACCAATGCCGGAGCGGAACGAGAAGGATACAATTGCATATAATTATCCAAAGTTTCTTCAGCCTCAATATAGAACTCATTAATTTGACGAGGTTTATCAACTTCCAAATTCATCTCTTTCGACAAAATATTCATTTTATTTTCATTCTCAAGAGAATCTATACCCATTGAATATCCTGACGCAATATTAATAAGAGAGAGACTTTTTAATAAAAGAGCCTCTCTATTTGTTGGATACTCATTTAAAATATCCATCGTCCGGTTATACGCATCTATTGAGTTCCCCCCATATAGATCCAAATAAGCTTTATCTTTCGTTAAACACAAAGCATTCCACTCTTGCATATATTTATGATAAACCGGAGCATAAGACTCTAAATACTCTATATAAGCCGTTCTTACTACTTCGATTTCACGTTCCACATTCTGTTTTAGTTCTTTCTGTTTTTCATATTCATTAAATGCCACATCTTGCGCTTTATCCACCCCTCCGGCAACAGAAATAGATCCGGTAAGTGGATCACCGGTAATCATAGAACCTATCACACCGATAGGATTCACAGCATCAACAAATGTTGTAGCACCACTTGTTGCGCTACGCATTAACATCCAAACATCGTTCAACTCTTTATGTTGCTTTTGCAACTCATACAAACGTTGCAGAATAGGAAATAACTTTTGCTTTTGTTCCAACACTTCCGGAGCCACTTTGCTAAAATCTTGTTTTGCCACATACTCAAGGTAAGAGGTAAAATCAACTGAGTGACATTGAGCCACCTCTAATGCGTTCATAGCCCTTACGGTCTCCTCTATATCATATCCGGCATCTACAGAATACTCATCTTTCGTCAAAACCTCATATGCCGGTTGAAATTCTTCAGACGGAACATAATTTTCAACTTCAATAGGTTCAACTTTTTGGAAATGCCAAATAACAAATCCAACTACAACTACAAAAATAGTTCCTAAAACAATTAAAAAAGTACTCTTTCTCATATTTCCATATTCTTAAAAAAAACGTACAACACGTATTGTGTACCACATCACGACAGAGAGACAGTACGTTTCGCTCATCTGTCAGTTTCTCAATCTCTCTATCTTGCAACTGTGTTCCTTGGTCTTTTCGTCGTAATTCACGCCTACGAAAAGCAGGTCGCCTTTGTAATTATTGAGAGCCTGACAGTAGTTTTTATCCTTTATTTGTTGCAAGGCACTTCCTGCGCTTTTGTTGTGTTTTAATTCTATCACCATAGCCGGAATGTTGGGCAAGTATGGTATTAGTACCAAGTCTGAATAGCCTTTCCCTGTAGGCAACTCTTTGAAGAGAGTGTAACGAGTGTTGGCGTAAAAGTAAGCCAAGCAAATTGCGCTTTGGAAGCAATGCTCGTCGTTGTAAGTCAACGGATTGGTTACCTCTGTGTGGGCTGCGTCGAGAGCACGAGCCACTGCCTCTTCATTGCCTTCTACGGTTGCGTCGAGGAGTTTCTTGGAGGTTTTGATGAGTTCCATAATCGGAGCGTAATTTTCTTCATCGTCGATAGAATTTACCCACTCTTGGCGCACCTCCTCGTTAGGTATGCGGCAAGTCTGCTCCTTTCTATTGTACGAAAGGTAACCCAAATGTATCAGATAAGTGAAAGCGTTGTCCTTATTTGTAATGGACTGAAGTGTGTTCTGAAACTTCTTCACGTTCACAGGAACACTTTCTCCGGAAATCATCTTGATGACGTCCTGCTTGATGCCGTTGAAGTCCATCATGATGTAATCCTTCAGAGCCTCGAACGAGCCGGTAGCTGACCAGTAACTCTCAAACTCCTGATTTCTCACAGCAGAGACCACAGCCAACGGATTGTAGATGTCAATGGTTTCCGTAAGTCTGTAACCATCGTACCAGCGGGCACACTCAGCCTTGTCCATGCCATACTCGTCGCACAACGCTTCAACCTCCTCGCATGTAAAACCAACATGGCCTGACAAACGTCCTGAATTCAACATGGTGTATTCTGTGAACTCGTTCAGTTTGGACTGCACCTTGTCGCGCACAATCGGAATAATGCCGGTAATATAAGCCAATGCAATAGCCGGACGAATGGCTGTGTCCTTGAAAAGTCCGTTGAGAAAACTTAGGTAACTATCGAACAGCGATTGCGGAACTTGCTCGCGCACTAAAACGTCGTACTCGTCTATGATGATGACAAACTTTTCGCCGGTAAACTTATAGACCT
>JAEIGA010004883.1_pt1 | contig 20627 bp, 18 predicted proteins | sample 9270691 | NCBI WGS metagenome assembly JAEIGA01 (sample SAMN17057246, study PRJNA624740) | gut metagenome | biome: biome; isolation source: fecal sample | host: Bos grunniens | place: China: Xizang | collected 2019 | reverse complement strand
CGTTCGCCCTGTTCATCCAGACGGAAGATAACGAACTGACCGGCCTGAGCATGTTTGGCGACCAGAGGTGCTTCAATTTCGAACAAGCAAATCGTCTTTGCATCATTCAGAAATCTCTTTTTAACGATCTTGAACATCTGATTACCTCTTATCTCTGATGTATTGACACATTGTGCCTTCAATAAGAAATATTACTATATGATTTAATTGATTGTCAACAAATCAGGGGGTTTTTGAAGTGCTAATATTGTAACAATCAACAAGACAAAACATTAACATTCTCTGACCGGAAAAAAGTCCGGAAAAACAGTAAAAACAGACGGAAAACCATTGTTCCGTCTGTTGGTATTCAGTCCAGAATCAGTCCGAACCAGTCTGATCGGGGAAAGGGTGAAACTGCGGCGATGTAATCGGTTCCGGTCCCGATGGTCCGGTAATCGATGGAACGGACGCGGAACGTGTGAAGAAGCGTCTGAACGACGTCTTCTTCCTTGTCCGGGCCGGGGAGCAGTTCCTGGCACCGAAGAGTATCCCCCTCGGGATAGACTGCGGCGATGGAAGCGCCGATCCGGTACAGCCCGCCGCCGTAATAGGAACAGAGGCAGTCCGTTAACCGCAGATAGTCCTGTCCCGCAGCGATGTGTGGATAATTGTTCAGGATCTGTTCCCGAAGGCTGCCGTAGGAAACGGCATCGATCTTCTCAATGGAAAGAAGCGGTGCCTCCGGAAGATACCCAGCATGTTTTTTGCTGCATGAGACGATATGTTTTGCCCCGATCGTCCGGTCATACCAGGCAAACAGTCCGTCCTCAGCCGGTGCCGTAAATACGAGCCGGCCGTCTTTCTGTTCCTTCTTTACACAGAAATCCAGCACGCGCGATGCCAGCTGCTGACTTCGGTATCCTTCCCGTGTCGCTACCGCGTAGAGATAGGAGCAGGACTCCGTTTCCATAGACAGATCCCGGATCACCGTTGTCATGGAGCAGAGTTCCTCCCCGCAGAAGGCGGCGGCGGTATAGCCGCAGGTGGAGAGAAGGTTCAGAAAATCACGGATATACTCCTTGTCGTCTCCGAATACGTCGTGCCACAGGGACACGACGGCCTCGCGGTCTTCCGCCTGTATTATTCGAATCGTGATTTCAGTCATCGATATGCCTCGCTGTATACTTCTTGATCAGACAGACCGGACGGTAGGAGAGCTTGGATTTCCGGAGAGATTCCAGTCCCATGTCGTCCTCACGGTTGATGTACCGGATCTCGGGATGACGCTGCTGGACCATCCGGGCCATCTCACGGCAGACCATGGGGTAGGCGCCGTTGATGTCCGTATAGGCTTTTTCAAAATGAATATCCACCGTATCGGAGGAAATCTTTTCCCCCACGGAGAATCCGACCACCTTGTCGTTAGCCAGCAGTACGCCTCCGAATACCCTCAGCTCCTCATAGGCATTGAAGGCCCGGAGGATCGAGACGTATTCCTCCTGAATGGAGGGGAGCAGGCGTTCGGAATTCTTTTCCATCCAGTCATCCAGCATGGTGATGCACCGGGGGATCCACTCCCGGGTGATGGGTACGAATTCCCACTGATAATCGGCTTCGAACCGGTTGCAGTGGTTCTTCTTTCCGTGAAGCTTTTTACCCGAATAGGTGCACATCTTCTCAATATCGTAGATGTAGTCGTACAGCGGTTCGTCTTCCCGGAATTCGAACTGGCCGGGATAGAGTTCCTCCAGGACCGCCCGGTATTCCTCCGTGATGCCGCTGATGCGGAGACGGCGGTGCTGGGCGTCGGAGTATTCCTTCATGGCATCCATGGCGTCCTTGACCGAACCGGAGCCGACGGGAAAACAGAAATAGGGCCGGTCCTCGTAGCAGAGCTGGATGATGATGCGGTCTCCGAATCGGGTGAGGTGCTGTTTGAATTTGTTGTCCCACATGTAGATATTGCCGAAGTTGAAGTCGGCGCTCCGTGAGTTTTCCATTGCGAAGATCTCATCACACCATGATTTGTCTTTCAGGGTCAGGGGATGCAGTTCAATCATAATAACCTCAGTTTTCGGATGCCATGGCATCCAGTTTCCTGCGGATCTCCTTGAGATCCACAAATGTTTCGGGACGTTTTCCAGGATCCCGCAGCAGTGCGGCAGGATGGTAGATGGCAGTGCAGCTGATGCCGTCCAGGGAAAACCACTGTCCGTGCTGACGGGTGATGCGGAATTCCGGATCAATGAGACTGGTGGCGGCGATCCGGCCGAGACAGACAATGATTTTCGGCGAGATGATCTCGAGCTGACGGTTCAGCCACGGCCTGCAGGCGTCCCGCTCTTCGGGATGGGGATCCCGGTTCTTGGGAGGACGGCACTTGACGATGTTGCAGATATAAACCCTGCTTCGGTCCAGTCCGATGATCTCCAGCATGATGTCCAGAAGCTGTCCGGCACGCCCGACAAAGGGTTCGCCCTGCAGATCTTCCTGTTCCCCGGGGCCTTCTCCCACGAAAACGATGGGAGATTCCGGATTGCCGACACCGAAGACCAGATTGGTCCTGGTGGCCGCCAGACCGCAGTTCTGACACTGCAGACATTGCTGTTTTAGAGTTTCCAATTCCGACATTTTACGTTTCCTCATGATCCCCGGCGAGCTGGATCAGCAGCTCCCGTTTGTTGTTTTCCGGATGCTCAATGACGTAATCCAGCAGAAACTGAAGCATCTCTCCCAGTACGGGACCGGAGTATCCGTGCTCCATGAGATCCTTGCCGTCGATGGCGAGGTATTTCAGCGAGAAGCACTCGCCGGAACGGAGAATGGAGGATACTTCCTTCTGGTACTTCGTACCGTTGAGCCAGTCCGCAATCATGGCAGCACATTCCACGGAATCCGTTCCGTATTTGCTCAGGGCTTTCTTCCATCCGATCCGGTCCTCCGGAGGATTCGTATCCAGCAGAAGGGAACAGGTGCTGCAGATCTTGATGGTCCGGTTGTCCATGCGAAGGGCGTGGAGCAGCTGGGAAGCGGACTGGATCCATCCGGCATGCTTCAGAACATGGCAGAAACCTGCCCATCGGATGTGGGCATGCTTTTTCAGTTTTGACAGATCGGTAAAATCGGGCACGGGTCTCACCGGCGTGCAGAACCGGTCGAGAAGATGCATCCAGGCGATCTCGTTCATCCGGTCCGTGTGGTCGGACTGCAGGATCTTCTGCAGTTCGTCCCGGATGCGCTCCGCGGCAAGATACTGAGCACTGGGAGCATTTTTCCGGATGGAGATCTTTGTTATTTCGTCGATGGAAAAATCGTACCTTGCGGAAAAGCGCAGTGCACGGTACATGCGAAGTGCATCCTCATTGAAGCGGATGTCCGGATCCCCGACACATCGGATCACACGGCGGTTCAGGTCATCCATACCGTAGAAGGGATCCACCAGATCGCCCTCGGAGGATACCGCCATGGCATTGATGGTAAAATCTCTCCGGCTGAGATCCGTCGTCAGATCGGAAACGAAGGAGACATTGTCCGGATGGCGGTGATCCTGATACTGATCTTCCTTCCGGAACGTGGTCACTTCCACTTCATGGTTGTTGACAACAACCGTTACCGTACCATGCTGGATCCCCGTGGGTCTGGAACCCGGAAACAGTTCCATGATCTGAGAGGGAAGTGCACTGGTGCAGATATCCCAGTCCTGGGGAACGATATCCAGTAACATGTCCCGTACGCATCCGCCTACCAAAAAGGCCTGATGCTCGCGGGACTGTAGGGTACGAAGGATCTGTTTTACATGTTGCGGCGGATATATCATAAAGTACTTCTCCAAATCAGAGGGAAAGTGAAATTCTTGTAATAAGAGTCATCTGGTATTATAATATCATTGCATTAAAATAACATCAAGATTTAGGGATTTGAGTACATATGAGTAATTTCAGAAACTATCTAACTCCCGGCCGGAAGGGCCATCTTGTCGGAATCGGCGGTGTGTCCATGGCACCGCTGGCCGAAGTTTTGTTCAGCATGGGACTGAATATCACCGGTTCGGATATTTCCGAAAGTGAGAAAGTCCAGCATCTGAAAGGACTGGGGATCCGGATCTATCAGGGTCATCATAAGGAAAACATCGAAGCCGATACGGAATTTGTCGTCCGCACCGCTGCGGTCCACGATGACAATCCGGAGATCATGGAGGCGATCCGCCGCGGGATCCCCGTTTTTGAGCGGGCCGAGGGCTGGGGAGCCATCATGCAGGATTACGAGAATTCCATCTGTATTGCCGGCACGCACGGAAAGACGACGACGACTTCCATGTGCACCCATATTCTCATGGCGGCAGAGAAGGACCCTACGGTCATGATCGGCGGAACGCTGCCTCTGCTGGATTCCTCCGGATATCGCGTGGGCAAAAGTGAAGCCATCGTTCTGGAATCCTGCGAATACTATAATTCGTTCCTGAACTTCTATCCCACCATCGCGGTGATCACCAACGTGGAAGAGGATCATCTGGATTTCTTCAAGGATCTGGATGACATCAAAGCCTCCTTCCGCAAGTTTGCACTGCTGGTACCCAAAGAGAGCGGATATGTGGTTTATAACATCGATGATGCCAACACCCGTGATGTGGTGGACGGCATCGACCGTCATCTCTTCAGTTACGGAATGAGCGACAAGGCTGACGTATATCCTGCCAATATCCGGCGCATCGGAGCCTCGACCAAGTTCGATATCATGTTCCGGGGAAAACCATTCACCAACGTCACGCTGCATGTTCCGGGAGATCACAATGTCGCCAATGCTCTGGCCGCTACGGCAGCGTCCATCTGCCTCGGCATCAAACCAACGGCGGTGTCCTACGGACTGGCCGGATTCAACGGCGCCGGACGGCGGTTTGAATTCAAGGGAAAATTCAACGGAGCGGACATCTATGATGATTACGCCCATCATCCCAGTGAACTGAAGGCTCTGCTGGATGCGGTGGAGCCTCTGGGATACAAACGGGTCATCGTCGTGTTCCAGCCGCATACCTATACGAGAACAGAAGCGCTGTTCGATGAATTCATGGAACAGCTGAAACGGCCGGATGTCACCTATCTGGCGGAGATCTATGCCGCCCGGGAAAAGAACACCAGGGGCATCACTTCCGGCATGTTTGCCGAGAAGCTGGAGAATGCAACTTATTTCCCAAATAACGGTGATATCGTCCGGAATCTGCGTGCTGTCGCCCAGCCTGGAGACATCATCCTCACGGTGGGCGCCGGTGATGTGTTCCGTATCGGGGAAGAACTGCTGGCACAGAAATAAGAGATCGCAACAAGAAAGGATCGGTGACCATATGCGTAACGGCCAATGGTCACCTTTTCTTTCTTGCTATCATGTTGACCGAATGATAAAATGACATCACGGAAAAATATGGCATCTGGAGAGAATCAATGAGCATTGTAAAAGATCTGAATCTGGCACCTTCCGGTGAGATGAAAATCAAGTGGGTGGAGAACCATATGCCGGTACTCCGCAGCATCTCGGAAGTGTTTGAAAAAGAAAAACCATTTGCCGGTCTGAAGATCGCATTATCCGTTCATCTGGAGGCAAAAACCGCCTATCTCTGCCGTACGATGGAGAAGGGCGGAGCAGAGATGTATGTCACCGGTTCCAATCCCTTGTCCACACAGGACGATGTCGCCGCTGCGCTGGCGGCGGGAGGAATGAACACCTTTGCCATCCACGGCTGCACGGATCAGGAATATGAGGACTGTCTGCGAGAAGTCCTGAAACCAGGTCCCAACATCATCATCGATGACGGCGGAGACCTTGTTCATTTGATCCATACGGAATTCCGGGATCTGATTCCAGAAATCATCGGCGGATGTGAAGAGACCACCACCGGCGTCCATCGCCTCCGTATGATGGATAAGACCGGTACGCTGGAATTCCCCATGATCCTGGTCAATGATGCGGACTGCAAGCACCTGTTCGATAACCGTTATGGTACCGGACAGTCCGTATGGGACGGTATCAACCGGACGACCAATCTGATCGTTGCCGGAAAGAGCGTCGTGGTCTCCGGCTATGGCTGGTGCGGAAAGGGAGTTTCCCTGCGCGCCAAAGGGCTGGGTGCGAAAGTGATCGTGACGGAAACGGATCCCGTCCGGGCGCTGGAAGCGGTCATGGACGGATATGAAGTCATGCCCATGGAACAGGCGGCGGCAATGGGAGATGTGTTCGTGACGGTAACGGGCTGTGCAGGTATCATCCGCAGAGAGCATTTTCCGCTGATGAAAGACGGCGCCATCCTGACCAATGCCGGCCACTTTGACGTGGAAGTGGATATGGTGGGACTTCGGGAAATGGCGGAGGACTGCTATGAAGCCCGGCACAACATCAACGCTTATGTGATGCCTTCCGGCAAGACGCTGTATGTCATAGCGGAAGGAAGACTGGTCAATATCGCGGCGGGAGACGGACATCCTGCCGAGATCATGGACATGAGCTTTGCCATTCAGGCACTGTCTGCAGAGTATCTGGTCAGACACCGTAACGAAGGACTGAAAGGCCTTATTTCGGTCCCGAAGGAGACGGATGAACGGGTAGCCCGCATGAAGCTTGCGTCCATGAATGTTGAAATCGACAGCCTGTCGGATTATCAGGCGAAATACATCGGAAAATAATCCGTTTTCAATCAGCAATACAAAGGGAGGTGACTTTTCATGGATGAGATCAGGACTGCTGTTGTCCAGGAAGTGGACTATGATGCAGAAAGAGATCAGAAATTCCAGATCCTGAACAAACTGCTGGAAAACCGGCAGATGCGTTCGCTTCAGCTGATTCTGGAAGACATGAATGAGTTCGACGTGGCAGAGTTTTTGTCGGAAATCGATGAAAAGCGCCGACCTATGGTGTTCCGTATGCTGTCCAAGGAGATGGCGGCGGATGTATTTGCCAACTTTGATGTTGACGATCAGGAGACCATCATCAACTCCATCACCGACTCCGAGCTGTCCGTCATTATGGATGAGCTGTACATGGACGATGTGGTGGACATGATGGAGGAACTGCCGGCCAACGTGGTCAAGCGTGTCATGCGTGCGGCAAAACCGGATCACCGCCGGCTGATCAACCAGTACCTCAACTATCCGGAAAACTCCGCCGGCAGCATCATGACGGCTGAGTTCGTGGATTTGAAGAAGTACATGAATGTCCGGGAATCCATCGCCAGGATCCGTAAGATCGGCGAGGATAAGGAGACCATCTACATCTGCTTCGTCACGACCTCGGACCGAAAGCTGGAAGGCATCGTCACCGTCAAGGATCTTCTGCTTCATGATGATGACATGATCATTGAGGAGATCATGGATACCAATGTGATCTATGCCAACACCACGGATGACCAGGAAGAGGTTTCGGAAAAGATCTCGGACTATGACCTTCTTGCAATTCCTGTCGTGGACCGGGAACGGCGCCTGGTTGGCATCATCACCGTTGACGACGTCATCGACGTTATGGAAGAAGAGGCCACGGAGGACTTCGAAAAAATGGCGGCTATGACGCCATCGGATAAGCCCTATTCCAAAACCCCGGTCTGGGAGATCTGGCGGAACCGTATTCCCTGGCTGATGTTCCTGATGATCTCGGCGACATTTACCAGCATGATCATCACCGGCTATGAGGACTCGCTGGCGGCACAGGCTGTGCTGATCAGTTTCATCCCCATGCTGATGGGAACCGGCGGCAACTCCGGAGCACAGGCCTCTACTGCGGTAATCCGTAGTATTTCACTTGGTGATGTGGAGCCGAAAGATGCATTTGCCGTTCTGTGGAAAGAATGGCGGGTGTCGCTGATGGCCGGTGTCTCTCTGGCGGCGGTGAATTTCATCAAGATGAATCTGGTGGATCGGATGCTTCTGAGCAACACATCCGTGACTCTGATCGTGGCAGCCACGGTCAGCATATCCATCATCTTTATCGTTATGTTTGCGAAAGTGGTCGGCAGCCTTCTGCCGATCCTTGCAGAAAAGATCGGCGTCGACCCTGCCGTTATGGCAAATCCGCTGATCTCCACCATTACGGATACGGTCTCACTGATGATCTATTTCTTCATCGCCCGTATCCTGCTACACTTATAGTGTCATTGGGAGTATGTGAAATGAAAAGACTTCTTCCATTACTGCTTTCGTTCTCACTGATCTTCGCACTGGCGGCCTGCGGCCACAGTGATGAAGAGACCAGCACCGAGGAGGTGCTGACGGGAACCGTCCGTTATATGAATTCAGATCCTGCTCTGCAGGAGGCATGGCAGCGCATTGCGGAAGCATACACCGCAGATCGCGGTGTGCCAGTTGAGATCATCTCTTCCAGTCCGGATAACTATATGACAGATCTGAACTATGCCCTGAACACGGGGTCTGCACCGGTGCTGTTTGATGTGCACAGCGCTGCGGAATTCCGCCAGGTGCAGCCGATCTGCAAGAACATCACCGGACAGAAAGTGCTCAATCAGGTGATCACAAACGCATTTTCCCTGTCGAAGGATTTCATCTGGGATGCCACCGGTAATTACGGCGCTGTAGGTTATTCCATCGATTCCTACGGAATTCTTGTAAACCGCGTGCTGCTGGAGAAAGCAGGATATCATTTCTCTGATCTGAAGGATCTGGCATCTCTTTCTGCAGCTGCTGCGGACATCCAGGCCCGGGCAGTGGAGCTTGGTGTTTCCAGTGCGTTCTCTGCGGTGGAGTCCGCGGAATTCTGTTCCAATCTCTACAACGCATGTGCGTTTCCGACGCTGGAGTCTTCCGGTTATGCCGATCCGCAGTTTCTGGAAGAGGTTCCCGCAAAGATGCAGGGGCTGATCGATGTGATTTCGGCCAACGGCCCCGGCCTCTCCTCATATAATGATCTGAGTTCCTTCATACAGGGACGCACGGTGTTCTGTCCGGCAGAGGTCAGTGACTATTCTGCCGAGATGGAAAATGCCATCGGATATGAGAATGTAGGTTTCATTCCTCTGTATTGCGGTACCGGCGATGAAGAGAACCAGGGGCTCTGTACCAACGCGATCCGTTTCTGGTGCGTAAACAAGAACGCTTCCGAAGAGGATCAGAAGGCGGCACTGGACTTTATCAGCTGGGTCGCGGAAGAGGAAAGCGCCAATGATATTCTGGCAGATGATATGGGGATCTGCACTCCTTTCGTCAACGCAAAAACTCCGCGCAATCCGCTGATCGCCATGATGAACGAGTCTCTGGCGACACGGAAGAATCCCGTGGTCAGTTATCTGGATGTGGGATACACCGGTTAACAATCGAATAAAAAACGGCAGGAGCTACTGAACGCAACTGATTCAGCAGCCCCTGCTTTTTTTGTTGTCGAATTATTCTCTGGATTCCAGTGCATGCTCCAGATCGAACAGATTCACATACTCATCATAGGTGCATTTCCGATCGATGATTCCGTCTTCCGTGATCTCAATAACACGGTTTGCAACAGTCTGGACCAGCTGATGGTCGTGACAGGAAAAGACGATGTTGTAGGGGAAAGCGGACATGCCGTTGTTCAGGGCTGCGATGCTTTCCAGATCCAGGTGGTTTGTCGGCTGATCCATCAGAAGGAAGTTGCCGCCGGAGAGCATCAGTTTGGAGATCATACACCGCACCTTTTCGCCTCCGGACAGAACCCGGACGTTCTTGTATACGTCATCGCCGGAGAACAGCATGCGTCCGAGGAAAGTGCGCAGATAACTCTCTTTCTTGTCTTCCGAGAACTGCCGCATCCAGTCGATGAGATTGTAGTCACAGTTTTCAAAGTAGGAGGAATTATCGGAAGGGAAGTAGGCATATTCGATGGAGGCTCCCCATTTTACCGAACCGGTATCCGGTTCCTCTTCACCGGCAAGGATCTTGAAGAGCATCGTCACGGCAAGCTCATTTCTTCCGATGATGACGATCTTGTCTTCTTTCCCCACGGTAAAGCTGACGTTATCCAGAAGCTTGACACCGTTGACGGTCTTGGAGACATCCGTTACGAACAGACGGTCCTTGCCCGGCTCCCGGTTGGCCTTGAAACCGACCCAGGGATAGCGACGGGAGGATGCGGGCAGTTCTTCAATGGTGATCTTGTCCAGCAGTTTTCTGCGGGACGTCGCCTGACGGGACTTTGAGCGGTTGGCAGCAAATCTTGCAATAAAGGTCTGCAGTTCCTGGATCTTCTGTTCCGCCTTTTTGTTCTGGTCTTTCGTCAGTTTCTGTATGAGCTGGCTGGATTCATACCAGAAATCATAGTTGCCCACATACATCTTGATCTTGCCGTAGTCGATATCCACGATATGGGTGCAGATGTTGTTCAGGAAATAACGGTCATGGCTGACGACCAGAACGGTTCCCTCATAATCCATCAGGAAGTTTTCCAGCCACACAACGCTGGGAAGATCCAGGTTGTTGGTAGGCTCGTCCAGCAGGATGATGTCCGGATTGCCGAACAGAGCCTGCGCGAGAAGAATCTTAACCTTGAGCCGGGGATCCATATCCGACATCAGCGTATCATAGTATTCCGTGGTGACTCCGAGTCCCTGCAGCAGTCTGCCGGCATCGGATTCCGCTTCATATCCGCCCAGCTCCGCGAATTCCTCTTCCAGCTCTGCGGCGCGCATGCCGTCTTCATCGGAGAAGTCTTCCTTCTCATAGATGGCATCCTTTTCCTTGCCGCAGTCATACAGGCGCTGGTTTCCCATAATGACAGTGTCCATGACGGTATAGTCATTGTACAGAGCCTGATCCTGTTTCAGAACGGACATACGGGCCTTGCTGTCGATGTATACATGCCCGGATGTGGGCTCCAGCTCTCCGGAGAGAATCTTTATGAACGTGGATTTGCCGGCGCCGTTGGCACCGATGATCCCGTAGCAGTTGCCGGGATTGAACTGCAGGTCCACACGGCTGAACAGTGTGGTACCGGAAAACTGCATGGTTAAATCGTCTATCGTGATCATTGTATGCTCCCTGTATACGTAGTTGTGCTTTAATATACCATAATCAGACGGAATCTGTACAGAAAAACAGATGCTGCCGGCAGGTTTTGCCGGCAGCATGAATCATTTGATCGGAATTACGGACGGAACACGAAGGAAGAATCGATGTCCGACAGTTTGCGGGCTCCGCACATGGTCATCGTATCCACCAGTTCCGCATGGATCTTGTCCAGATAGATCTTAAGACCTTCCGCACCCTCCGCATAGATAGCGGGAATGACGGGACGGCCGATGAGAACGGCGTCTGCTCCCAGTGCAAGGGCCTTGAAGACATCCACACCGCTGCGGATACCGCCGTCAACGAAGATAGTGACTTTTCCGCCTACGGCATCCACGATGGAGGGGAGGACTTCCGCAGTGGAGGGACAGTCGCCCTGAACACGTCCGCCGTGGTTGGATACCACGATGGCAGATGCACCGGCTTCCACGGCTTTCTTTGCTCCGCCGGGAGTCATGATGCCCTTTACCATAAAGGGCTTGCCTGCGTATTCAATGATCTCTTTCAGCTCTGCAACGGATTTGCTTCCTGCATTGGGGTTGTATTTTTTCAGGAAGGGAAGACCGGCACCGTCAATATCCATGGCCACGGCAAAAGGCTCATACTTACGCAGGTAATCCAGCTTCTCAAATATGAATTCCTTGTTCCAGGGTTTGATGGTGGGGATTCCAATCCCGTCAACGGCTGCCATATCACGGGCGGCGCTTTCCATTACATCCGCGTCCATGCCGTCGCCGGCCATGGCACACACGCCGTAATCCTTTGCGGCGGGAATCAGGATGCTGTTATAACTCTGATCCGTGTGTTTCTCACCGTAGTGGAGCTTCAGTCCGCCGAGAGGTGCAATGAACACCGGCATCTTGAATGTCTTTCCGAAGACCTCGAAAGAGGTGTCGATGGGCGCACTCTCCACCAGCGTGTCCATGTTCACCAGGATCTCCTGCCATTTGCTGTAGTTGCGTGCGGCGGTGTTGCCAGGGAACTTGCATCCGGGTCCCGGCAAGGTGTTTCCGCAGGCAAGGCCGTTGCAGACAGGACATGCCTTGCAGAACGGGCCGATACAGTCTTTTGCTTCCTTCAGAATCTCTGAATATGTCATGATTTTCCTCCCATCAGGTGGCGGATACTCCGGTACCGTCAAATTCCGGGATCATCTCCACGGTGGAAGATGCGGTTTCCTGACAGTATCCGTTTGTAATGCCACAGTCTTTCATGTAATTGATGAGCAGGCGGTTTTCCTGCGGACGGATGCGCCGGCTCAGTTTTTTAAATTCTCCCGTAAAGTTCTCCGACATCGGTGTGTACTGGCTCATCAGAGAGAACAGAACACTGGAGGGGGAGAACTCCGATGAGACCCAGTCGATGACAGCCTTGCTGTTATCCACAGATCCGGGAAGGACAAGATGCCGGATGAGAACTCCTCCGGTAAGGATCCCGTCCCTGTCCAGCTGTACGGGTCCGGTCTGACGGAACATCTCCCGAATCGCTTCCGCTGCCACCTGAGGATAGTCCGGAGCCCTGGAATAGCGTGCGGCAAGGTCTCTGTCCATATATTTTAAATCAGGAAGATAGACAGATACAAGTCCTTCCAGCTGCCGAAGCTGCTCTGCAGATTCATATCCGGAGGAATTCCATACCACGGGAACGGACAGGGAAGCAGAGGACAGAGCATCGGCTATGAACCGGATATGGTGAGTGGGAGTCACGAGATTAATGTTGTGAACACCGGTTTCCTCCAGACGGTGCAGCATATCCGTAAACTCGGATTTCGACATGATCCTTCCGGACGGACTGCGGCTGATGGTGTGGTTCTGACAGAACACACACCGCAGATTGCAACCGGAGAAAAAGACCGCTCCCGACCCCTTCGTACCACTGATACAGGGTTCTTCTCCGTGGTGGGGAGCTGCACGGACAATGCGCGGATTATACCCGCACCGGCACATTCCGGACCCTTCCGAATCGCTGCGCTGAGCATTGCAGAAACGGGGGCAGTCACTGCATAAATAGATCATAGGATTCTTTCAAAAATACCGCTAAAATTCATATGTACAAATTGCATAACAAAACGCCAAAAATTTAACTAATTATATAATATTATTAGTTATTCTGCAAGAAATCATAAAAATCTCAAAAAAGTGCATGATTTTTGCCCAAAATAGGCTATAATCGAATCGAAAGTGTTAATATATGTACAATTTTAGTTATTAGAGGTCCCAAATGCTCAATATTGTTCTGGTGGAACCAGAAATTCCCAATAATACCGGGGCCATAGCCAGGACCTGTGCGGCGACTGGAGCGAAACTGCATCTGATCAAACCACTGGGATTTGACATTTCCGATAAGGCAGTCAAACGGGCAGGACTGGACTACTGGTGGCTGGTGGATATCTACGTATATGAAAGCATCCAGGAGTATTTCGACAAAAACGGCGATAAAAACATATGGCTGACCACGACGAAAGCTCCGCACAGTTACGATGAAGCCGATTTTTCCACGGAGGATGTGACGCTGCTCTTTGGGAAGGAAACGGCAGGACTTCCGGAATGGCTGCGGGAGAAATACCGTGACCGCTGCATCCGGATCCCAATGATCTCGGAAGCGAGAAGCCTGAATCTTTCCAATGCCGCTTCCATCCTGGCATACGAGGTCCTGCGTCAGCAGGGATTTCCGGGCCTCAAGAACACCGGAAGCATGAACGAAAAAACTTAAAACAAAAATACTATGGAGGCACAATTATGAACTACAACAAAAAAAGCGTAAAAGACGCAGACGTACAGGGTAAAAAAGTTCTTCTGAGATGTGATTTTAACGTTCCTCTGGATAAAAAGACCGGAGAGATCACCAGCGATAAACGTATTGTTGCTGCACTGCCCACCATCCAGTACCTGCTGGAAAACGGTGCCGCAGTCATTGCATGCTCTCACCTTGGCAAACCCAAGGGAGAATGGAAACCGGAACTGAGCCTGGCTCCGGTTGCAAAACGCCTCACCGAGCTTCTTGGCAAGGATGTCATCTTTGCAAAGGACATCATCGGGGAAGATGCAAAAGCAAAAGCTGCTGCACTGCAGCCCGGTGAGCTCATGCTTCTTGAAAACCTGAGATACGATATCCGCGAAGAGAAGAACGGCGCAGATTTTGCCGAGGAACTGGCTTCCATGGCAGAGGTCTTCGTTTCCGATGCTTTCGGTACCGTTCACCGCGCACATGCTTCCACCGCTGGTGTTGCAGCATTCCTGCCGGCATACTCCGGATTCCTGGTTCAGAAGGAACTGGATATCATGGGTACCGCACTGAATGATCCCAAACGTCCCTTCGTCGCAGTGCTCGGCGGCGCCAAGGTCGAAAGCAAGATCGGCGTTATCAACAACCTGCTTGAGAAAGCAGATACCATCATCATCGGCGGCGGCATGGCCTACACCTTCCTGGCAGCAAAGGGATATGGCGTCGGTACCAGCCTTCTGGATCCGGAGCGTATCGACTATGCAAAGGATATGATGGCAAAAGCAGCAGAGAAGGGCGTCAACTTCCTCCTCAGCGAAGATGTCGTCATTGCTCCCGAATTTGATGCAGATGCAGAATGCAAAGTCGTGGAAGCAGATCAGATTCCCGATGACTGGATGGGAATGGATATCGGACCCAAATCCGTCGAGAAATTTGCCGAAGCAATCAAGAGCGCAGCTACCGTTGTCTGGAACGGACCGATGGGCGTTTTCGAATTCGATAAATTCGCCAAGGGCACGGAAGCCATGGCAAAAGCACTGGCAGAGTCCAATGCCATCACCATCGTCGGCGGCGGCGATTCCGCAGCAGCTGTGGAAAAACTGGGCTATGCCGACAAGATGACCCACATCTCCACCGGCGGCGGCGCAAGCCTTGAATTCCTGGAAGGCAAGGAGCTTCCGGGCGTTGCATGCCTGCTGGATGCATAATCACAGATCGCACGTAAGAATTGAGGAATAAGGAGAATACCAATGAACAAAAAGTATAGAAAAACCGTTATCGCCGGCAACTGGAAGATGAATATGACTGCCAGCGCCGTGAAACCCTTTATCGAAGAGCTGAAAGCAGAACTTCCCAAGACCAAGACCTGTGAGACGGTTCTGTGTGTTCCCGGTGTGATCATTCCTGCCATGCTTCGTTCCGGCAAGGATGCCAAAATCGGCGTCGGCGGACAGGACGTTTCCAAGTACGAAAAAGGTGCCTATACCGGTGAGGTTTCCGCTGAGATGCTGGAAGATCTCGGTGTGAAATACTGCATCGTCGGACATTCCGAGAGAAGAGAGTATCACAACGAGAGTGATTTCCTGGTCAATGAAAAGGCAAAAGCACTTCTTGCTCACAACATCACTCCGATCATCTGTGTCGGTGAGAGCCTGGAGCAGAGAGAAATGGGCCTGACCATGGATTACATCACCTATCAGGTCAAAGCTGCGCTGAGCGACATCAACGAGGCACAGGTCCGTAAATGCATCATCGCCTATGAGCCCATCTGGGCCATCGGTACCGGCAAAACTGCCACTGCCGAACAGGCACAGGAAGTCTGCAAGGGAATCCGTGCAATCCTTCGCGAGAAATACGGCGCCCGTCTGGCCCGCTCTGTTACTATCCAGTACGGCGGCAGCATGAACGCAAAGAATGCTGAGGAGCTGCTTGCTCAGCCGGATATCGACGGCGGTCTTATCGGCGGTGCGTCCCTGAAACCGAAAGACTTTGCAGCTATCGTAAAAGCAACTGCACAGGAGTAATCAAATAGTACAATGAGTAAAAAATCAGTTCTTGTAATTATGGACGGTTTTGGCCTGGCACCGGATGGCGACGGAAACGCCATCTATCAGGCCAAGACCCCTAATCTGGACGCTCTGTTCCAGAAGTATCCCAAAAGCAAGCTGTCTGCCTCCGGCCTGGATGTTGGACTTCCCGACGGACAGATGGGCAATTCGGAAGTCGGGCACACCAATATCGGCGCAGGCCGTGTAGTGTTCCAGGATCTTCCCAAGATCTCGAAAGAGATCGAGGAAGGAGACTTCTTCAAGAATGAAGCCTATGTCAACGCACTTAGCGCGGCAAAGGAGAACGGAAAATCCGTACATGTTATGGGACTGCTCTCCAGCGGCGGTGTGCACAGCCACATCAATCACATCTTTGCGATGCTGGATATGGCCAAACAGTTTGAGATCGAACATGTTTATGTCCATTGCTTTATGGACGGCCGTGACGTGGCGCCGGACAGCGGACTTGGTTTTGTGAAACAGATGCACGAGAAATGCCAGCAGGTTGGTAACGCGAAGATCGCCACCATCAGCGGCAGATTCTATGCCATGGACCGCGATAAGAGATGGGATCGTCTTGAAACCGCATACAACGCGATCGTATGCGGAGAAGGCGTGAAGGAATCTGATCCGGTCAAAGCCATGCAGGACAGCTACGACAAGGGTGTGACGGATGAGTTCGTCGTTCCCGTTGTAGTATGTGAAGACGGTATGATCCAGCAGGGCGACAGTGTGATCTTCATGAACTTCCGGCCGGACCGCGCACGTGAGATCACATGGGCACTGAACAATACGGACTTTGAAGGTTTTGACCGTAAGAAAACGGTATTTCCGCTGAACTATGTCTGCACTGCTCAGTATGATGAAGCACTGGATATCCCCATTGCCTATCCGCCGGAAACTCTGGTGAATACTCTGGGTGATGTGGTCAGTGCAAAGGGATTCAAACAGTTCCGTGTCGCGGAAACTGAGAAGTATGCACATGTGACGTTCTTCTTCAACGGCGGCGTTGAGCGCCCGGTGGAAGGGGAGGACCGTTGCCTGGTAGACTCTCCGAAAGAGTTTCCGACTTACGATCTGATCCCGCAGATGAGTGCAGTCAAGGTCTGTGACAAACTGGTGGAGGCCATTGAATCCGATCAGTATGAGATGATTATCTGCAACTTTGCAAACTGTGACATGGTAGGTCATACCGGCGTTCTGGAAGCTGCTATTAAGGCGGTTGAGACGGTGGATGCCTGCATTGGCAGAGTCGTGGAAGCAGTGGAAAAGAAGAGCGACGAGATGACCCTGTTTGTAACAGCCGACCACGGAAACGCAGACTGCATGATCAATGCCGATGGCTCCGTGAATACTGCTCATACGACAAACCTCGTTCCTTTTGTCGCCACCGATGTCAATGCCAAACTGGCAGACGGCAAACTGGCAGATATCGCCCCCACCATGCTGAAGGTAATGGAAATTGAACAGCCTGAAGAAATGACAGGCAACGTTCTGATTAGTTGGTAATTTTATAAGTTAATATAATCAAAGGAGACAATTATGAAACAGTATTTTGAAATCGTTGATGTCATGGGCAGAGAGATCCTTGACTCTCGCGGAAATCCCACGGTCGAAGTGGAAGTCACTCTGGACGACGGTACTGTCGGAAGAGCAGCAGTTCCCTCCGGTGCATCCACCGGTATGTATGAAGCCTGCGAACTGCGTGACGGTGACAAGGGCCGTTACCTGGGCAAGGGTGTTGAGAAGGCAGTCGAGAACGTCAATGGTGAGATCGCAGAAGCTCTGGTCGGTCTGAATGCACTGGATCAGGTTTCTGTCGACAACATCATGATCGAGCTGGATGGCACTCCCAACAAGAGCCGTCTCGGTGCAAACGCAATGCTCGGTGTTTCTCTGGCTGTTGCTAAAGCAGCTGCAGAAGCCACTGGCATGGCACTGTACAACTACATTGGCGGTGCAAATGCAAAGGTTCTTCCTGTTCCTATGATGAACGTTCTTAACGGCGGTGCACACGCTTCCGGCTCCAATGTCGATATTCAGGAATTCATGATCATGCCCATCGGTGCAAAGTCCTGGAAAGAAGCTCTGCGTATGTGCGCAGAAGTATTCCATACCCTGAAGAGCACCCTGAAGAAAATGGGCTCTCCGGCAACTGGTGTCGGCGATGAGGGCGGCTATGCTCCCAACCTGGAGAGCGATGAGGACGCACTGAAGGCTCTGGTTCAGGCAATGACGGATGCCGGCTACAAACCCGGTGAAGATTTCATGATCGCCATCGATGCTGCTGTTTCCGAGTGGTGGAACGAAGAGGAGAAGAACTACCATCTGCCGAAGAGAGGCACTGTGATGACCAGTGAAGAACTGGTTGCCATGTGGAAGGACTTTTCTGAGAAATATCCCATCATCTCCCTGGAAGACGGTATCGGCGAGAATGACTGGGAAGGCTGGCAGCTCCTCAACAAGACCATCGGTGACCATGTACAGCTCGTCGGCGACGACCTGTATGTTACCAACACCGAGAGAATCAAGAAGGGCATCGAACTCAACGCTTCCAACTCCGTTCTGATCAAGCTCAACCAGATCGGTACTCTGACTGAGACTCTGGATGCAATTCAGATGGCAAACCGTGCCGGCTGGACTGCAGTTGTATCCCATCGTTCCGGTGAAACGGAAGACACCACAATCGCAGATCTTGTTGTCGGCATGAATGCTGGCCAGATCAAGACCGGTGCTCCCAGCCGTTCCGACCGTGTTGCGAAGTACAATCAGCTCCTCCGCATCGAAGATGAGCTTCTGGATGCAGCTCAGTATCTTGGAAAAGATGCTTTCTTCAGCATTAAAAAATAAGTCGTAATCACAACTCTGAGGATGCCGGATCCGTGGAGGATCCGGCATCTTTTTTGAGGAAAAAATAAGGAAAAAAGAGGGGAAGAACCCTCGATTTATTTTCCGGGATAAGTGTTGACAACATATTGCTTTTTTGTTAAAATAACACTCGCTCGTTTGAGACATGGCGGAATAGCTCAGTTGGCTAGAGCACACGGTTCATACCCGTGGTGTCACCGGTTCAAATCCAGTTTCCGCTACCAAATCGTCAGTTTTTACTGACGACTTGGCCCGGTGGTCAAGCGGTTAAGACACCGCCCTTTCACGGCGGTAACACGAGTTCGATTCTCGTCCGGGTCACCAATCAGCCTGTTTATGCAGGCTGATTTTTCTTGGGCTTTACAGCACGGATTTGTATTGCATTGCAATGTGAGTTGTGCTATTATAATAAAGCTTTTGGAGGATTAGCTCAGCTGGTTAGAGCGCTCGCCTCACACGCGAGAGGTCACTGGTTCGAGTCCAGCATTCTCCACCAAAAAAGAGAGTTCTGTTTTCAGAACTCTCTTTTTTTATTAAAACTCGTTTTATATGTTCAGATCTTCATCCGTAACAGTTCCGGTACACACAATGTTGGTAGGCCCGGTAAGATACAGATCATGGGGAAGGGGGCCGCTCAGATTTACACTGACGTGAAGATCCCCGCCAGGCATGGAGACAGTCACATTTTCGGAATCGGTCCGATCGTTTAAAGCATGTGCCGTAACGATGGACCCGCAGCCGGTACCGCAGGCAAGAGTAAAGTCTTCCACACCCCGTTCAAAGGTCGCAGCAATGACATGATTTCTGGAATGTACTGCGGTGAAGCTCACATTGGCACCTTTCGGAAAGCCATTATAATAACGGATCTTGGAACCGAGGATAGCTAAAGCGGGATAATCCAGTTCGGAAGGATCGTTCATTGTTACCACGCAGTGGGGGATGCTGGGATCTCCCAGTTCAATATAGTCTACGGTGTATTCCTTGTCATCGATTCGGATTTTCTTATTGGTTTCCACCAGCGTGGGATCATTGAGACGGATCCGGTATTCCCGCGATGTGATCCGTTCACCGTATACGATTCCCGCAGTGGTCTCAACACTCTGTTTTTCACCGGAAAGCCCGTTTTCATAAGCATAACGGCAAATGCACCGTGCACCGTTTCCACACATTTCACCGACAGATCCGTCGGAATTATAAAACAGCATTTTAAAATCGGCGCCCTGATCAGAGGGGACCAGAACCATAAAGCCGTCTGCACCGATAGACTTTTTTCGGGTGCACAGATGTTTTGCCAGTGAAGGCAGGGAAGAGACTGGTATTTTATTATCCATGTTGTTCAGGACAATAAAATCATTGCCTGCACCCTGCATTTTTGTAAATTCCATAATTGAGTTCCTTTATTTAAATATGGGATCAGTTTTGTTTCATTCTAATCGATTCTACCCGGATGTCAATAATGTGCAGATTCAAAGGATGGGGATGACATTCTTACTTTTTCCGCGGAGATGGAAGTTCCTCATACATCGCTTCCAGCAGCCCGCGAAGAAATTCTCGGTCTTCCACATTGTTTACCAGAAGCATCTCTTTTGCACCTTCGTATGGAAGCTCTCTGCCGGCATCCGGCATCATCGTCCTGGCGGATTTGGTATCTTTTACGAGAAAACGGTTATCGTAAATGCCACCGATCACTTTACCGCAATAGTAAATAATGTATTCTCCCATCATGGCACGGAAGGTTATTTCCTCCAGTTCGGAAAGCTGTTCCAGTATATAATCAAGATACTCTTTGCGGGATGCCATCACTCTCAGCTCCTTTTCGGGCCGTTGAATGACAGAAATGGATAAAAAACGGCCTTTCTTTCTCTGGATTATAATTCTAGCAAATAATAAAAGGGACAGCAATCCTAATCAAACAGGAGCCATGATAGTCTTTCAGATGAAAAAAGGATTGCTACCTTGTTAAGACAGCAATCCTAATATG
>JAEIGA010004882.1_pt1 | contig 20634 bp, 13 predicted proteins | sample 9270691 | NCBI WGS metagenome assembly JAEIGA01 (sample SAMN17057246, study PRJNA624740) | gut metagenome | biome: biome; isolation source: fecal sample | host: Bos grunniens | place: China: Xizang | collected 2019 | reverse complement strand
GAATGGCGAGACAGGTACTATCGAGATGACGGAACTCGAGGGTATCATCCCTGCCAAGACAGGTGCTGTACTTCGCGGTGATGCTGATACTTACACCTTTATCCCCTCAATCAGCTATGGTAATGCTATTGATGGCAATATGCTTGTGGGTTATGAGGCTGGTGATAATAAGGCTGAAAGCTTCAGACCAGATTCGCCTGTTGAAGGATACACTAATTATGTGCTCGCTGTAGAGGATAATAAAGCTCGTTTCTACAAGAGATCATATGAGGAAAATCAGACTCTTAAGGTTTACAATAACAAATCATACCTGCAGATACCCAATGCACAGAATGCCCGTTCACTGATTATCTGTTTCGGTGATGAAGAGACTACTGTCATCGAGAATCCAGAAATCATAAATCATAAATCAGAAATTATCTTCGATCTCCAGGGCCGCCGTGTATTGACCCCCACCAAGGGTACCTATATTGTTAACGGACGCAAGGTCATTGTAAAGTAATAGTACGGATTGGTAGTTATAGGAGTGTAGGAGTGAGGAAAAAAGTGTTGATTAGCTTATAGACTATTGTCTGAACTCCTCTACTCCCGAACTCCTGAACTCCTGAGACTAAATTATTAATTATAAATCATAAATCAAAAAATGAATAAAGAAACATATATTGCTCCTTCAATGGAAGTAGTAAACATCGAGACAGAAAGTTTGATGATAAGTGCCTCTATAAGCAATAACTCTACCAATCAGGATGCGTCTATGGCTAACGGATTCCGAGGCGACTGGATTGATTTTTAAGGATTAACAGTTTGAACTTATAGAAAATAGAAGTATCTTTGTATCGATATTAGTTTTTTATAAATTATCATATTCTTCAAGGAAGAGGGGATGGGTGACCATCCCCTCTTTCGCTGTATAAAGAATTATCCTTACAAATAGGGGTTATTCGCAGTTATTAAAAAATGACAAAAAGTAACAAAAAACCAAGGAATGTGTGCGCAAATTCAAAAAATAGCTTTACATTTGCTACAGAATAACAACAAACGTGAAATCTGAATGACATGGAAAAGATTGATGAATTAGACAAGAAGATTCTGGAGATGTTATCGTTGAATGCCCGTATCCCCTTCAAAGATGTGGCGGTTGAGTGTGGCGTGTCGAGAGCAGCCATACACCAACGTGTACAACGACTGATAGATGAGGGTGTGATTATCGGATCGGGATTCCATATCAACCCCAAGATGCTGGGATTCCATACCTGTACATATGTAGGATTAAGCCTCTCAAAGGGTTCGATGTATAAGGAGGCGATAGAGGAACTGAGAAAGATTCCCGAAATCGTAGAGGCACACTTCACTACAGGCCCGCACAGCATCATCATAAAGCTCTATGCACGAGACAACGAGCACCTGATGAACCTGCTCAATGAACGTATACAGGAGATCCCAGGGGTAGTGGCCACTGAGACAATGATATCGCTGGACCAAAGCATAAAGAAAGAAATCCCCATCATGATAGAGGAGTAACCAACAGGAATCATGAAACGTTTTGATATAGCAGCACAGTACGACTCACTGCACGCCACATTCCCCACCTATACCTATCGCCCCATAATCGGTATTACCGGAAACTACGATAGCGGTAAGTGTACACTACTCGAAGGGTATTATCGTTCGGTGATAGAGGCAGGAGGCACACCTATCATCATCCCACCTGCGGACGACACAGCCACCATGGCAAGCATGCTCGACCGTGTGGATGCACTCATCTTCTCGGGAGGAGGAGATATCAACCCGCTCTATCTGGGTGAGGAGCCCCTACCCCAACTCAGTTCAATCAACGCCGTACGTGATAGTCAAGAACTGCTGCTCGCACGTCTGGCGGCTGACCGCCAAATACCGATACTGGGCATCTGCCGTGGATTGCAAGTAATGATGGCTGCATTCGGAGGCAAGCTATATCAGGACATCTACAAGGAGGCATCGGCATCGCTCAAGCATAGTCAAGAGGCCGAACGTCATGTAGCGACACATACAGTCAATATTACCGAGGGCAGCAAGCTACACCAAATATTCAATGCCGGGAAGCTGGCAGTAAACAGTTTTCATCATCAGGCCGTGAGGGAGGCTGCACCAGGATTTGCCGTAACAGCACTCTCGCCTGACGCACTTATCGAAGCGGTAGAGAGCACTACACACAAGTCTATGATTGGCGTGCAGTGGCATCCCGAATGCATGATCCTAAATGGCAACAGATCGATGTTACCGCTCTTCGAGTGGCTCGTAGGTGAAGCGCAGTCCTACTATTCGGCACGCAAGCTCCATAGCCGTGTGCTCACACTTGACACACATTGCGACACACCCATGAAGTTTGACCAGCAGATACGCTTCGACTGCCGGGACCCGCGTATCCTCGTTGACCTACACAAGATGAGCGAGGGAGGGCTGGACGCTACCATCATGGTGGCCTACCTACGACAACAAGAACGAGACAAAGCTTCACTCGAAGCTGCCTATGCCAAGGCCGAGCGCTTGCTCACAGAGATAGAGTGCATGGTGGCGGCCAATGCCGATAGTGTGGCCATCGCTTATACTCCCGAAGACCTCTACCGCCTCAAACGCGAAGGACGAAAGGCGCTGATGCTGGGCATCGAGAATGGCTATGCCATAGGCGACGACCTCACCCGCATCGAGCACTTCAGACGTCGAGGTGTAGTGTATATGACCTTATGCCATAATGGTGACAACGACCTGTGCGACTCTGCACGAGGCAATGCCGAGCATGGCGGACTCAGTGGGTTTGGACGTGCAGCCATCAGTGAGATGAATCGAGTGGGCATGATGGTGGACCTCTCACACGCTGCCGAAAGCAGCTTCTACCAAGCTATCGAGACAAGCCGTACACCCATCGTATGCAGTCACTCGTCGGCACGTGCTCTATGCGACCATCCACGCAACCTTACCGACGACCAATTACGGGCATTAGCGGCATCAGGTGGAGTGGTACAGACCTGCCTCTATGATGGATTCTTGCGTAAGGAGGGTGGAGCTACCATTGATGATGCTGTGCGCCACATCGTACATATGGTAAATATTGCAGGCATCAACCATGTGGGCATAGGCACCGACTTTGATGGCGATGGTGGCATCATAGGATGTGCTGACGCTTCAGAGGTTATCAACCTTACCCGAAGACTGATTGCTGAAGGTTTCTCAGAAACAGATATCGAGAAACTGTGGGGAGGAAATTTCTTACGAGTAATGAGCAAGGTACAAAAGGGCTAACACACAAATAAACAGGCCTCAGCTATGGCCGATTCGTCGTTTTTTACTACTTTTGCGCTCTCAAACAAGGATATTAATATGGAAAAACAAAACTTCTTTCAGAAATATGGCGCCTACCTCGTGGCATTGGCGCTATTTGTGGCTATAGCCTGTATCTATTGTGCTCCAGCTTTGGAGGGCAAGGTCATCCAGTCGGGCGACTCTACAAGTGCTGCTGCAGCCATCCATGAGGCAAAGGAATACACCAAGGAGACTGGTGATTATTCGTTCTGGACAGGCTCAATGTTTAGCGGTATGCCCAACTATCAGATTGGTGGCGGACACTACGAAGCCAACGATTGGCTGAAACCCTTCCGCAACATCATGCTTAAGGGACATTATAGCGCACCATGGATATTTATCATCTTCTTCGTATGCTTCTACCTGCTGATGAGAGCCTTCAACATCAACAAGTGGCTGAGCATCGTGGGCGCTTTAGCTACGGGATTCTCATCGTACTTCTTCATCATCGTGCAGGCTGGACACAACTCAAAAACCTCTTCTATAGCACTCATATCGGTTGTTGCGGCAGGCTTCTACCTCATCTTCCGTAAGCGTTATGGATTGGGTGTGGTGTTGACAATGCTGTTCACAGCTGTCGGATTCGGCAACCATCCGCAGATGTCGTACTATCTGTTTATGATGATAGGTCTCTTCTACATTGCAGAGCTGTGTATCCATATAAAAGAAAAGCGTTACAAGGATCTTATCATCGGGTCGGCACTCTTCTTTGGCTCGTTTGCCATAGGATTGGGCACGGGTAGTTCGACCATCTTCGTCAACCAGGAGTATGCTGAACAGACCATGCGTGGAGGACACTCAGACTTGGTCAAGGCGAGCGATACCGAGAACAAGACTAAAGGATTGGACCTCGACTATGCAACACAATGGAGCTACGGCATCGATGAGTCACTCTCATTTATGATACCTGGTGTCATGGGTGGAGCATCGACCTATGATGTGGGCAACGACTCAAAGCTCTTCAAGACATTGGTCAAGAATGGCGTTCCCCGTAATTCGGCGGCTCAATTCTGTGCCAATGTACCTCTCTACTGGGGAGACCAACCCTTTACGGCTGGTAACGTATATATGGGAGCTATCGTATGCTTCCTCTTTGTATTGGGTCTGCTCATCGTAAAGGGTCCCTATAAGTGGGCACTGCTGGCAGCCACATTGTTCTCTGTATTCTTAGCATGGGGGCACAACTTCATGCCGCTTACAGAAGCATTCTTCAAGTACTTCCCCATGTACAATAAATTCCGTGCGGTATCATCTATCCTCATTGTTGCTGAGGTAACAATGCCTCTGTTGGGTTTCCTTGCCATCAAAGAAATTATGGATGGACGTATTGATGGAACAAAGGCAATGAAGAATATCTACATCTCGGCTGGCATCACTGCAGGAATATGTTTGTTCATTGCCCTCTTCGGTGGTGCAATGTTTGACTTTACTGCTCCCGTAGATGCAGGTTTCGCCCGACAGTTGCCCGAATTTGCCTATCAAGGTATCTTGGACGAGCGCGAAGCACTGATGAAGAGCGATGCCATGCGTTCATGCATCTTTATCCTGTTGGCAGCAGCAACCCTTTGGGTATATACAAAGAAATGGCTTAAATGGGGCTATATGGTAGCTATCTTGGGTGTTTTGGTAGTTGCCGACATGTGGCCCGTGAACAAGCGTTACCTCAACGATAGCCACTTCGTAACAAAGAAGAACAACACTGCAGCATTCCAGATGTTGCCCTACGAACAACAAATATTGCAGGATAAAGACCCACACTTCCGTGTATTAAACCTCGCGACAAATACCTTCAATGATGCTCGTACATCATACTATCTGAAGTCTATCGGAGGATATAGTGCAGCCAAACTCCGTCGTTATCAAGACTTGATTGATCAGCATATCTCAAAGATGAATATGAATGTCATCAATATGCTCAATGCCAAGTATCTCATCTTGCCCGATAAGAAGAGCGGACAGGCAGCCGTACAACGCAATCCTTATGCTATGGGTAATGCATGGTTTGTCGACACACTACAGGTGGTTGACACTCCCAATGAGGAGTCTGATGCACTGAATCATATCGATATGAATACCACAGCCGTGCTTGATAAGGAGTTTGCCGAGTATGTACAAGACTTCACTCCTGAGCGCGACCCTGCAGCTACTGTACGACTGACCAAGTATACACCCAGATATCTCGATTACGAGTACTCTACTGCTAAACCTGGCACAATCGTCTTCTCTGAGATATACTACCCCTATGGTTGGAAAGCGACCATCGATGGCAAGCCTGCCGACATCTACCGCGTAAACTACATGTTGCGTGCCATCAACGTTCCTGAAGGCAAACACACCATCCACATGGAGTTTGACCCGGATAGCGTAAAGAAGGGTAATGCCATTGCCATGACATGCATCTTCATCATGTACGCTACCATGCTCACAGTTATTATCCTCGGAGTAGTACGCGTGATACGTAAGCGTAAAGCTGAAAAATAAAGATTAATATTCTACTAAGATATCTATAAAGGAATAGGGGACAATGCAATTTGTCCCCTATTCCTTTTATCTCAAATCCTATACTTAATCGTAACTCTCGACCATACGGAAGAGGCGATTCCAACGGATCTTACCATCAAGCCAGCCTCGATCTTTATCGAGTGACAACCAAATGAGGATGGGCTTACCTACGACATGATCTTCAGGCACGAAGCCCCAGAAGCGTGAATCGAGGCTATTGTGTCGATTATCACCTTGCATCCAATAATAATCCATAGTAAAGGTATACTCGGTAGCCTCAGCACCATTGATAAAAATCTTTCCGTCACGCACCTGCAAGTCATTACCCTCATAGACAGCAATAGGACGCTCATAAAAAGGCAGATTGTCAAGTGTGAGTGCGATGGTCTCCCCTCGCTTAGGAATCCACAATGGACCATAATTATCGATACTCCACCCGGTATACTTGTTTACGGGATAAAGGCCATTGCCCTTCTCCTCGATAACGGGAGTGATCTGCTCCACGATATCGGTACGTTGTGACAAAGCATCAACCATCTTCTGTGTGAGGGGCAAATAATAATAGGTGCCATTGGGATTGTGGTTAGCAAGATCTTCCTTACTAATACCCAACTCACGACGCAACTTCTCATTGATGGGGCGCTTGGTGGTAACATAGTAGCTATACTGCACATTGTCGGGCTCCTTATTAGCCACGCCATCGAGGTAGATAACCTTATCCTTAATTTCAATAGTCTGTCCAGGAAGTCCGACACAGCGCTTTACATAGTTTTCACGACGATCCACAGGACGCCAATCCACCTCACCAAACACCTCGGGATGAGCAGCAATATACTTACGACCCTTAGCGAGGAATTGATTATAAGCATCACGTTCTTCTGCTGCAGTAAGACTATCGGTCAAGGGGTATTGGTCTTGATTGAGCTTCACGCTAAGGCCACTCACCAACTGATAGAAATCGTTAGCAGCAAATTGCGGGTTGCTAACAATCGTATCACCTGTAGGATAGTTGAACACAACGATATCATTCAACTGCACTTCGCCCAATCCCTTAACACGTTCATAGGGCCACTGAGGCCACTCAATGTAGCTCTTACCACCAGTAATGGGCATGGTGTGTTGTGTGAGCGGCATGGTGAGTGGAGTGTTAGGCTTACGAGGACCATACGAAACCTTGCTCACAAAAAGATAATCGCCTACGAGCAACGATTTCTCAAGTGATGAGGTAGGAATCGTGTAGTTCTGGAAGAAATAGATATGCACAAAATATACCGCCACAAGCGCAAATACGATGGCATCTACCCAACTCATAATACTGCGTACAGCAGCACTCTTAGCGGTCTTCCACCAGTTCCAAGGAATAATCTTGGTGATGTAAGCATCGAAGAAGAAAGGCACCACGATAAGTCCCCACCAGCTCTTAATCCACAAGAGAAACAGCAAGTATAGGGCAATCACTATGCCACACTTTATCCACTGACCAGCAGTGGCATTCTTTATCTTACTCATAAACATGTAGTATCTCCAGTCTTTTTTATTAGAAATCAAACAAATCATTCATTCCGAGCAATCCCTCATGTGTTGCTGTATATTCAGCAGCAAGTACGGCACCGAGTGCAAAACCTCTACGACTCTTTGCGTCATGAGTAATGGTAATACTATCAGCCTCAGAATCATAACGGATGCTATGTATGCCAGGTACCTCACCCTCACGAATTGAGCTTACGGGCAACTCATCAGAGGCACACTCTGTGGTACCACTCAATGTTCCATCAGCAGCAAGCAGAGTACCAGGAACCCAACGTTGCTTACGGTCAAGATTCTCGAGAATACCCTCGGCCAAAGTGATGGCAGTACCACTTGGAGCATCCAATTTGTGGATATGGTGAGTCTCACTCATGCATACGTCATACTCATCAAAGCGATTCATCAACTTAGCCAAATACTTATTTACGGCAGAGAATACCGCTACACCAAGGCTAAAGTTTGATGACCAGAACAGTGTCTTACCGCCTTCAGTACACAACTGACGCACCTCGTCGCCATGCTCTTCAAGCCAACCTGTACTACCTGACACCACCTTCACACCTGCAGCAAAAGCCTTCATATAGTTGCTGTATGCCACCATGGGATTGGTGAATTCTATGGCTACATCGGCACTACGGAATGCCTCAGAGTTGAAGTCGTCTTGGTTATCGATATCGATGATGCTGACAATTTCATGTCCGCGCTGCAAGGCAATCTGCTCGATCATCTTGCCCATCTTACCATAACCTATCAATGCTATTTTCATATATACCTAATTGTTATGCCTCCCACAGGGGGAAACGCCTTATTTCAGATAATCTTCAAAGTATTGTGTGATACGTTCATGCAAATGAACACTCTTGTGACCCATCATGTTGTGACCTTCACCAGGATAAGCGAAGAAGTCAGGTTGTGTGCCAGCCTTAATACACTCCTCAATAAACATAAGACAATGTTGTGGCACTACAGTGGGGTCATTATATCCTGTGATGATCTGGAGCTTGCCTTTCAGTTCTTTTGCTTTAGGCAACAACGAACACTTGGCATAGCCCTCGGGGTTGCTTTGTGGAGTATCCATGTAACGCTCACCATACATCACTTCATACCACTTCCAATCAATCACTGGTCCTCCAGCGACACCCACCTTGAATACATCAGGATAATTGGTCATGAGTGAGATTGTCATAAAGCCACCATAGCTCCAACCATGCACACCGATACGGTCAGCATCCACATAGGGAAGGCTCTTCAGGTAAGCGATACCACACATCTGATCGCGCATCTCCTCCTGTCCAAGTTGACGGAAAGTAGCTTGTTCAAACTCCTTACCACGATGTTCGCTACCACGATTATCAAGGATAAAGAGGATATAGCCCTTCTGTGCCATATAGGTCTCCCAAGAACGACTTGAATAGTTCCAACGGGCATCCACATTATGAGCATGAGGGCCACCATATACGTACACCACAGTAGGATATTTCTTGGTCTCATCGAAGTCCGCAGGCTTCACCATACGCCAGTAGAGGTCGGTAGTACCGTCAGCAGCTTTCACGGTACCGCATGAAAACTGAGGCACTTTGTAGCCTTCCCAAGGGTTGGGAGCCTCAAAGTAGGTGATATGACGCAAAGTCTTCGCATCTACGAGCTCAATATTACGAGGAACCTCAGGAGCCTGATAGCTATCCACGAGGTAGCGTCCGCTCTTGCTCAAATTGGGCGAGTGCCAGCCTTGACCGTTATCCAAGAGAGTGCGTTTGCCTGTATTCACGTTAACCTCCCATGTATTGCATTGGATAGGACTGCTCTCGTTGCTGGTGATAACAACACTCTTATTCTTTGTATTGAAACCGACCACGCCAAGTACAACCCAATCACCTTGAGTAATCTGGCGAAGTTCATTACCCTCTATATCGAAGAGATAGAGGTGATTATAACCATCTTTCTGACTCTGCAAGATAAACTTGGTGTTATCCCAAGGAAGGAATTGTATGGGGTTCTGAGGTTCTACATACTTCGCATCAGTTTCACGATAGAGCTCACCCATGCAATCTCCAGTCACAGCATCATAGCTCACGAGACGACAATCGTTCTGATCGCGATTGAGTTCAAACATATAGACGGTCTTTGAATCAGGACTCCATGCTACGTTTGTAAAATATCGGTCAGTAGGATCACCAGCCTTGAGGTAAATAGTCTTATTGGTTGCAATATCGTATACACCCACAGTCACCTTATGTGATGTCTCACCCGCCATGGGATACTTATCGGGTTCGTTGGTAGCAATGCGAGGGAAGAGATTCACCTGAGGATAGTCGGTCACCATGCTCTGATCCATACGATAGAAGGCTATACGCATTCCATCGGGACTCCAGAAGAGTCCGCTATGGATGCCAAACTCGTCACGGTGTACACTACGACCATATACAATCTCTCGCGAGCCATCAGTGGTAAGCTTTATATCATCCTTGTCAAAGTCTGCAGAGCGCACATAAAGTTGTTGATCGTTACCCACATAAGCAGTATAGCGAGAGGTGGTATTGAAGTTGCTAGCCAAACGCTCATCAGCATTCGATTGATTCCATACCTGTTTCTTCTGCTCGAAGTCAATGAGACGGCGCTCACCACCATAGTTCAAAAGCACTAACGACTGGTCAGCATAGGGAAAACTAACGCCATTGAGTGAACGCAAACCATTATCAGGCGTACTACCCATCCATGAGTTTACATCATCAAGGGTAAAGAATAGGGTTTCCTTACCCGTCTTCTTGTCCACCAAATAACATTCTTTGCTTTCGAGGCGCACGAGCTGATCGCCCCACCATATGAGACGACGGTTCTTGGGTATCATATTACGGTAGTTGGTTCCACCGAAATTAAGATCCTCTAAGGTAAACTCTTTCATAGATGTACTCTCTTGTGCCACGACAGGTGTACCAAGTGCCAAAAAGGCGATAGCCATAGTACTAACAATATGCTTAATCTTCATTGCGCTTACGAGGTTTGAAGTTAGGTTTACTATTTGAGAATCGCTGCGCACGTTGACCACGCTTGTCTCCAACGGGTTTGTTTCCACGGAACTCACGCTTTTCTCCCTGAGGACGCGATGCCTTACGTTCACGGGCAGCCTGCATCTTAGCGAACTCATGGTGACGCTCGTAGAGGCTGCTGTAGTTAGTATCCTCCTCATAACGTTCACGATCGTTGCGCTCAGCCATCTCCTTCGAATTGAGCGGACGACGGTTATCATCATTAAATCGACGACGGTCATCACCAGATCCACGACGATTATCATCATTAAATCGACGACGAGGACGCTCTTCCTCACGCTTCATTCCAAAGGTACGTGCGGCACGCTCCTCACGTTCACGCAGAGGACGACGTTCGCCGGTGGGACGCTCGCTCTTGTCGAGCTCCTCACCACTCTCACGGAACTCTTTAAACTTACCGTCAAACAATTCATACTTACGGAACTCACAAGGCAAAGCACCATTGAAGAAGGGGATGATAACCGAAGCCTTCAAACCAATCTTATCGAAGCACTCCTTGCGATAGCTGAGTACCCAAGCATCGTTACCCTTGAAGGCATGCTTCAGGCGCTCACCGATAGTGCGATACAACCCCAGGAGGTCATCTGTTGTGATACGCTCACCATAGGGAGGATTAGTCACCATGATAGCCTTCTCTGCAGGTTCTACAAAGTCAGCCACATCACGATGCTCGATAGTGATATCTTTGGTAAGGCCAGCAGCACGCACATTGTTATTGGCGATGTTTACAGCCTTCCAGTCGATATCGTATCCGTAGATATGATGTTCAAATTCGCGTTCAGCAGAGTCGTCATTGTATATTTCATCAAACATCTCCTGGTCAAAGTCCGCCCATTTCTCAAAAGCAAACTCTTTACGGAACACACCAGGGGCAATGTTACGAGCAATGAGAGCTGCCTCGATGGGCAATGTACCTGATCCACACATGGGGTCAATGAAGTCGCACTCACCTGTCCAGCCAGTCTGTAAAATCATACCAGCAGCCAAGACCTCATTGAGAGGAGCCTCAACAGCCTCCTGGCGATAGCCGCGACGATGGAGTGACTCTCCTGATGAATCAAGCGACAAGGTGCAACGCTCCTGTGCGATATGTATGTGAAGTGTGATATCAGGATTGGTTACCTGTACCGAGGGACGCTTACCCTCCTTCTCACGGAAGTAATCTGCAATAGCATCCTTCACGCGATAAGCCACGAACTTCGAGTGACGGAACTCATCGCTATATACCACAGAGTCTACGGCAAAGCTGGTGTTCACATCCATAATCTCCTCCCACTTGATGCGTTTCTTTACAATCTCGTAAATCTCGTCGGCATCCTTGGCATTGAAGTGCAGGATGGGTTTGAGGATGCGGATAGCCGTACGCAAATGGAAGTTTGCACGATACATCATCATCTTGTTGCCAGTAAACGATACCATGCGTCGGCCTATCTGGATGTCATCAGCACCCAACTCGGTAAGTTCTTTTGCCAAAATCTCCTCCAATCCTTGAAAGGTCTTGGCGATGAGCTCAAATGTTTTCACTTTAGTTATATGTTTTGTATTATGAATCAATAGGGTTTATATGCCTCGTTGTGTATGCTCTTCACGGCCATGCACTCCATCTCCACAAGCCATCCTGGACGGCATACGGGAGCTTGCAGATACACTTTGGGAACATTGGGGAAACGTTCCTCAAACATCTCTTGCACTACGGTATAGTCAGCGATGTCGCGCAAGTATACAATAAGATGTCCTACATGCTCGAAAGTACATTCGGCCTCGGCAAGCAAAGTCTCTACGTTTTCCCACATGCGCAATGTCTGCTTACGGATGTCGCCGGGATACATAATCTCACCTCGGTTGTTGATACTTGCAGTACCCGAGATAAATACCTGACGACGGTCACCATAGTCGACAAAAGTACCTCGCTCGAAACTCACGCCATACTCGTATGTCGGATTGAGGTGAGTAGGCGCATACAGGAAGTGTACCTGTCCGGGCTCAATGCCATCAACGGCATAAGCATCCATCAACACCTTCACCTCGTGGTCGGCATGACGACCTGCGATACCTGTACTCGCGATAAAGTGTGTCTTCTCGGTAAGGTCTTGTGTAAGGAACACCTCATTGCGTGCCTTCACCACACCACCGTAGTTGACATCCACATTCTGCACGAAGAACCAAGTACGTATGCAATTATTAGCCAACGAGCAGCCCTGATTAGCCAAACGCATGACATAATCATTCAGCAACAAGCGTGTCTGATACTCAGACTTAGAAGCCTTGTTAAAGTTATATCCGCCCCAAATATGGCGATAACCGCCATGGCTCACCTCATAGTCTCCATGAGGAAGTGCACGGGTATTTACTCCCTTCTGCAAGTATACCCAAAGAGCTATCTTCGTACCATCAAGAGGGGGTTGTTCCACGATAGAGAGGGCACAACCGCTGTGTTCTACCTGCGTTGCCAATAGATAGTTGGCCTGATTGGCTGCATCACTCAAGAAAAATCGCTTGAATACAGCCACTGTTCCAGGCAACTCAACCTCCAACAGATGTTGGTAAGCCTCCAACAAATGGTCTACCTGCTCGGTATACGGAAGTCGCGAATCGGTGACGCGCAATATTGCATGATACTCAGAAACCCCTTCGGCTACCTCGTATCTGAACAGTTGGGTCGATATATATTTTTGCATGTAATGTTGTTTTAAGCTACAAAGATACTACAAACGAGCGAGAAATATCAAATCTCAACGAACGAATATAAAAAAAAGTACACTTTTCTTCATTGAGAGAGCCCGAGATTCAAGATGCTTACTTCAAAGATACCACAAACAAGCGAATAAATGAACAACGACATCAGAAACACACACACTTTTAGTGCATAAGGGATCCATTTCCCACCAAAAGGAAGTTTGACCATAAAACGCATAAAAACGCCCCCACAAGAGAGATTTTCTCTTCCTGCAGGGGCCTATAATATTCCATCAAAACACCCACGATCTTTACTCCACAAGAGCAAAATCGAGCTGTTTCTTCTCCAAATTACAACGGGCAACTTGCACCTTTACGGTATCACCCAGAGCATAGCGTTTGCGAGTACGACGACCCACAAGACAGAAGTTTCTTTCATCGAGTTCATAGTAGTCATCGTCCAGATCCCGCATTGGCACAAGACCTTCACACTTATTCTCGATAATCTCGGCATAGAAGCCCCACTCGGTCACACCACTGATGATAGCATCGTAGGCGATACCCATACGGTCGGCCATATACTCTACCTGCTTATACTTGATGCTTGCGCGTTCTGCAGAAGCAGCCAGTTGCTCCATCGAAGAGGAGTGCTCACACAAATCCTCATACTTGGCTTTGGTAGCCGAGCGTCCACCCTCGAGATAGCGCGTAAGGAGTCGGTGTACCATCATGTCGGGATATCTACGGATGGGCGAGGTAAAGTGCGTATAATAGTCCATTGCAAGACCATAGTGACCAATATTATCGGTGCTATAGCGAGCCTTCTGCATGGCACGAAGCGATACGGTCTCGATGAGGTGTTGCTCGCGCTTTCCCTTGACATCGGCCAACAGACGATTAAACGACTTGGCAATATCAACCTTCTCACCCGTAGTACGCACCTTATGACCGAAGGGCAAGGCCAGGCGAGCGAGGTTGTCAAGTTTCTCGGGATCAGGCACATCGTGTATACGATAAGGGAACACCTTGGACTTCTTTGCAGGCACCTTTCCGATGGTTTCGGCCACCGTACGATTGGCCAAAAGCATAAATTCCTCAATAAGCTGATGAGCCTCTTTCGACTCCTTCAGATGTACGCTCACAGGATGTCCCTTTTCGTCGATATCAAAGCGCACCTCCACCCGGTCAAAGTTGATAGCACCTCCTGCAAAGCGTGCCGCACGCATTTGTTGGGCAAGGTCATTAAGAGTCAAGATGGCAGATTCAAGTTCCACCTCTGCCCCCTGTGGATTTTGAATTTTCAATTTTGAATTTTCAATTATCTCCTGCACCTCCTCATAGGTATACCTTCGATTACTATTGATGACGGTATGCGCTATCTGGCTATACTTTATGCGAGCTTTATCATCGATATGGAAGATGACCGAATAGGTGAGTTTATCCTCATTAGGACGCAATGAACAGATATTGTTACACAAGCGCTCGGGTAGCATGGGAATGGTGCGATCCACCAAATAAACCGATGTCGCACGATGCTGTGCCTCCTTGTCAATAATACCATTTTCGCCCACATAATGGGTTACATCGGCAATGTGTACACCCACTTCCCAAAGGTTCTTTCCGATGGCGCGGATAGAGAGTGCATCGTCAAAGTCCTTGGCATCATGCGGATCAATGGTACAGGTCAACACATCGCGCATATCAAGTCGACGGGCTATCTCATCGGCAGGGATAACATCACTGATATGATTTGCCGCCTGCTCTACAGTCAAAGGATACTTATAAGGCAAGCCAAACTCTGCGAGGATAGCATGCATCTCGGCATCATTATTGCCGGCACGTCCCAAGACATCCACCACATGGCCGATAGGGTTACGCGCGTCCTCAGGCCAATCAACGATTTTGACGATAGCCTTATCGCCACTCTTTCCTCCTTTGAGTTTATCGCGAGGGATGAATATATCGTTATCCAGCGTACGGCTTTCTGTAAGCAGGAAGGCATAGTTACGCTCCACCTTGAGAATGCCCACGAAGGTATCGTTGGCACGTTCGAGAATCTCTACCACCTCGCCCTCAGGCATACCACGCCCACGACGACGGGCAAAGAGGCTCACGCGCACACGATCGCCATGCAAAGCATGTAACGAGTTGCGCTCGGCAATGTATACCGACTCATCATCCTCTTCAGGAGCAAAGAGTATACGTCCGTTGCTTCCGCGCTGAATGGTACCTATGAGTTCTCGTTTCTGGAACACAAGTCGAAAATGTCCGTTCGAGGTCTCCACCAAGCTACCCTCTATGAGCAGGTCACCGATGATATCGTTGCAGAGCATCTTCTGCGGATGAGTAGTAAGGCGCAACTCCTTCCAGATACGTCCATAAGGCAATGAACGGTCGCTATGGTGTTGGAAGAGGTCGATAAGTGCATCAAACATCGCGCGTTTACTCATGCGCTTAGCTTTCTTTCCTGCAGATTTTCCCATATCGTTTGCGTTTATAAGATTTCAGTATGCTAAAGTAAGCATTTCTCCTGAAAACGTTGTTATCTGTTAACCTTTTTTTGTCAGATTTGTTTCAAAAATCAGATAAACGCTACATTTCTCACTTTCCCCTACTTCAATCATAGCCTCATGAAGATTCTCATCACCGGTGCATCAGGATTTATTGGAAGCCACATGGTAGATCGCGCCCTACAACTTGACCATGAGGTGTGGGCCTCCATACGCGCCACAAGCAGCAGACGCTATCTTACCGATGAGCGCATCCACTTCGTAGAGCTCCATCTCGACAATCCAGAAGCATTGCTCGAGCAACTCAGTGATACTCCACAATGGGACATCATCATCCATTGTGCCGGAGCCACCAAATGTATACACCAACGAGATTACTACGCCATCAACTACGATGCTACGCGCCACTTGGCCAATGCACTGATAGCGCTCGACAAGATACCCCGACAATTCATCTACATGAGTACTCTCGGCACTTATGGTCCGCTCCACGAGAAACCGCCCTACCGCCCTATCACCGATGCCGACATCCCCTCCCCCAACACCCATTATGGACGCAGCAAGCGTATGGCCGAAGAGTATCTGATGAGTCTGAAAGGATTTCCCTACGTGATATTTCGCCCCACGGGAGTCTATGGCCCGCGCGACAAGGATTATCGCCTGTTTATTGATTGCATACAGAAGCATGTGGAACTCTCCCTGGGCCCGATGCGCCAGGATATAACGTTCGTATACATCAGCGACCTTGTGAAGGCCGTATTCCTTGCCATCCGCTATGGCATCACCCACAGGTGTTACTTCGTCACCGATGGCAATGTATATACTGCCCGCGACTTTGGCGATACGGTGCGTCAAGCGTTGGGTAACCCCTACGTGATACACCTTGCCATACCCCTATGGATAGGGCGCGTGGCAGCATTATTGTGCGATATCATAGGATATATCATAGACCGTAGCCTCACGCTCAACAGCGACAAATACCACATCCTCAGCCAGCGCAACTGGACGTGTGATATATCGCCCCTTACAAGCGAGCTGGGTTACATGCCCGAGTATGACCTCAGACGAGGCATTGCCGAGACCATACGTGCGCTATAGGAGTGACAAGAGGGCTTAGAAGTTGTTTGGATCTTATACGTGACGCTTTATCCAACGGTCAATCTTCCAAAGTATACCTTTGCGACGATGTTTCCAGAAGTACTTCATGTAGAGTCGCTCGGCAATACCACGCGGACTATTGTGATAAGCCTTGGCATGTTGTTGCATACGCTTCACATAACGTCGGCCCCAGTACACACGGTTATAACGCATGGCTTGCTCGTAGGGCTGGCCCACGATATGGCAGAGGAATGCCGATAGCTCGGCTATCTTGGCCTCCACACTATCAGCCTCGGGATGTTTCAGTGCAGGAGCCTTCAGCATGCGTTCATAAAGTTCGTCATCGGCATCGACACGCTTTACCGCCTCCAACACCTCGTCCCACGATGCATAATCAAGACAATTGATGAAGGCCTCCTTGTTGAAGGTATCGGCCACCGTAGGGTCTCCCCAGTAGATGGGAACTGTCTGAGCAGCAAATGATTGCACCAACTTCTCTGTACAATATCCCGGATAGCTGCTATTCTCAAATGAGAAGCTGAACTTATGTTTCAATTCGAAAGCTAACTTGTCCTCCACAGGACCACCTATATTGTTGCGGTATCGTCCGCCCGACGACACCTGCTTATACTCCGAAAGCTGATTGAAGAACTGCTCACGCACCACCGAAGCCCTATCGTTAGAGTATACGAAACTACAGAATCCGCTCTTCTCGGGAGCAGGCTTGGCATGCTTCTCCTGCATCAGGCGGAAGTACTTCTGATAGCGGTTGAGATAATAGATAGGCAGACGCATGTAACGGTCGCCCAATGTCAGATGCTCGAAGCCTATGGCATAGTCGTAAAGGTTGAAGTCGGGACATTGGTTCTCACCCGTATAGAAGATCTTCACACAATCATAACGCAGATGTTCCTCACCAAATACCGAGCAGAAGATATAGTCGGGCGTGTCAGAGAGTTCCACCTCATAATGCTCGCTGAGCAGTTGATAGAAGATATTATTCTCGGGTATAAAGTCGTCCCAGAAATCGACAAAGCGGATGCGTATATGTTTCTTCATAATTTCATTTTCGTTTTACGTATATACCAAGGCAACACCTTGAATGCCAATCGTAACCCTTGACGTATGAGCGTATGCAACAGGCGTAACTTGCGGTCGGCACGATAGTAGGGGTTCTCCTTATAGTAGGGCACATAGCTCAGCAGGTGGGTATGTAGCTTACATACGGTAAGCATCTGCGGATGCTCTTCGTTGTAGATGTAGGTGAGTATACCCAACAGATGCCCCTTCTTCAGGTAGATGTAATCCAGCTCATCCCTATTAGCCTCATACAAGCCATGCTCGTGGGCAAAAGCCATGAGCAGGTCAAACGACTTTATCTTATCGGCAGAGCGCTTGGGGTTACGCACCTCCGAGAGCGATTCCTCATGTACCAGATACCTATACATCGCCCTGTCTACACAAGCCATACGCTTGGTCGCCAGCAAGGCACAAGTAAGGAAATAACTATCCTCAGCACTACGTGTGGCAGGGAAGTTGATGCCATACTCGCTCAACAACGAGCGTCGGTAGAGGAACGACACGAAGAGCGTCGTATAATGCGTCAGGAAGTACCTGCGCCGCTCACCCTCAAACGCCCCACTCTCTATCACAGGATTGCGCAGAGGCGTTGTCTCGCCCGGCTTCACCAGTTCGGCCTGGCAATAGACGAGGTCAGCATCATGCTCCTTCGCTGCGTTGTAGAGCCGTTCACAGAAGTCTGCCGACACCACATCGTCACTATCCACAAAGCCCACATACTCGCCCTTAGCCTCCTCGATACCCACGTTACGGGCAGGTCCAGGCCCCATATTATGGGGTGTGGCCAAGTATCTGAACAGCTTCTTACACGGATGCGCCTCCACATAGCGCTGCGCCCTCAGCATGCTATCGTCACTTCCATGATCATCAACGAGCAGCACCTCTATATCATCCATCGTTTGAGCCACGAGCGAGGCCAAGCAATCCTCAATGTACGAGGCTGCATTATATACAGGGATGATAATTGATATTCGAGGCATAGCGCAATATCTATTTGGTTACAACGGATGCAAATTTAGGACATATTTTACAAACAAGAAAATAGTGCACTATATTTTTGCTTAACGTCGGTGGGATACGGAAGGTCAGTACTAACCCTAACCTTGTCTATTATTATCTGTTAATTTTTGGCAATCTCTGCTAAGAAATCTCCTTTTTGAACTGTCACCGACTAACCTATTTTCAGAGACAAAATCACGGAGTCTTCTACAGATGCTAAAATTGATCATCTATAGACGGCAAATTTTATCATCTATAGACGACTAAATTTACGACCTATAGATGCCTCGAAAAAGAACCTGTAGAGAAAAGGGGCGAATGTTGAATGAGAAGCCACTAAATTTCACTCACTCGAGGAGGGTGATTTTGTTACATCACGATAAAACAATTGCTACATCGGGACGCAGCAATTGTTACATCGCGACAAATCAAAAAAAAGCATTCTTTGTAGAGTAAAGGACAACAACGGAGTAGAGAATATTGAAAGGTGAATGGTAAATGGCCGGACAACAGATCTATCATTAAAGTCAAACTGCTTCACGTAGGAATTTTTGTTTCTACGCGTAGAAAATTTTGCTACTACGCGTAGTAGCAAAAATTGTATCTTTTTCAGAGGGTAATCTGTATGCCCTAAACTGTCCGCGGACAGACGATACTGGACGGACAAATGTTGGCAGATATATGAAATGGCTATATCTTTGCGAGCTGTATATCTGCCGACGCGGGGCCTTTGGGTCGACGCTCAACGTTCTCCCCTTCTACTGGTCCTATTTTTAGTCATCACTGATGACCAACGTTGGTTATCAGTGATAACCGAGGCTTGCCATCAGTGATAGCTAAATTTGGTCATCAGAGAGGCTATATTTTAGGAGAGGCATAACAGACAAAGAAGACTACCCTTGCGGGCAGTCTTCTTAGAGAGTTATGTCCTACTATTTTAGAGACTATTGAGCTTGTTGCGGGCCTCGGTGAGCAATGCAGGGAAGTCCTTGCAATGCTGGCTGTCAAGGTTGAAGGGCTTGAGGAGCTCGTCCAACTCGGCAAGCTTGGCGGTGTTACCCTCGGCAGTGAACTTCTCGCGAAGGATGCGTATCTTCTCGTAGGCCTGGATGCCCTCGATGACCTTCTCGAAACGTACCGAGCTACGGCCATAAGGATAGATGATGTAGGTATCACCAGCAGCCCACTGACGGAAACGGGTGTCGTGAAGGGGGTCTGCCACCCAACTGTTGTATGCCCAACGCAAGTAGCCATCGTAGCCTACATGAGCAGCATGGAAGCCAAACCAAGTAGCCTCGACAGGCACTGAGAAGGTGAAGGTATTGGGCTGATACTCTGAGCAGCAGGTGTAGAAAGTTGTGTTCTTTCCCTCCTTCTGACGACGCTCAAGTACCTCCTTGGGGAGCTTCTTGCCTTGGTTCAGAGCTACGCAATAGTCGTAGAGGTCTGCCTCAATCTCGGGATGGTAGTTACCTGCGAGAGCTACCTTAAATTCGGGGTCAGCCTTGCGGATAACAGCAATAGCTTTCTGCATAGCGTGCATGGGGCGCTCGTCCATACCGATAGAGGTGATTGAGAACCAGCCCTTCTCACGCAAGTGCTTAGAGAATGCTTTGAGCATGGCTACCCACATCTCTTCGTAAGCTGCATCGCCAGGAGCAGCCTTGAGGGTCTGCATGCGGTTGGTGGCTACATCGTAGTAGGGGAAGTTGAGCGCCCAGGGGATCATAGAGTAGCAGTTGATCTGCTTATCGATGCCACAGCTCATCATGAACTCGACCCAACGGTCGAACACCTCGAAACCGAAGGTCCATGAGCCGTCGAGATTCTTGATCCATGTCACCATAGAGTCGAAG
>JAEIGA010004881.1_pt1 | contig 20635 bp, 17 predicted proteins | sample 9270691 | NCBI WGS metagenome assembly JAEIGA01 (sample SAMN17057246, study PRJNA624740) | gut metagenome | biome: biome; isolation source: fecal sample | host: Bos grunniens | place: China: Xizang | collected 2019 | reverse complement strand
TGAGCTTTAGAAGCTTCTTGGTCATGTACTTCTTGTGAACCACCACACGGAACATGTATTCATTGAACCATTCGTTGGTCATGATTAGATATCCGTTGTGGCCGCTGGCGGCACCCCAGGAGTTTTCTACCTTCCATTTGATGGGGTTGCCCTTGTCGTCCAAATCTACAGCCATGAGGGTCATGGCATGTGATGAACCAGAGTCGCGTGTCTGTATGCGCTGTTTCTTGTTCATACCAAAGGTGGTACCAAGCAGGGAATTGTAATCCCATGCCTGAATGTCGAGCACGCCCTTCTTGCTGTCGAGGAACTTACCCACATCGCATGAGAAGTACATCTGTGTGGAGTCTTTCAACGAAGCGATGGCAATGGGAGCGAGATCCTTGATGTCTAGGTTCAGGTAGAGCCAGTTGTGACCATCGTGAGTGTGACGGTCCATGTCTATCTCATATACCTTGTTATATGGACGTGAGGGATCGTTCATGAGCATGATGTAGTCCTTCTGCAGGTCTCCTGCCTCGGCGCAGTATTCCTTGTAGAACTCCATGGGAGTGTACTTCTTAAGTTCGGACAGCAGCTTGCCGTCCTTGCCGCGAGGAGCCCAAAGGAACTCTTGCACGGGTTCGCCATAGGCAAGGGCCAGCATCTGGTAGATGGTCTTCATCTGCTCCACCTTGTATGCCTGCAGTTCTGCCTCGGTCTTGCCAGCCTGAGCAAGTTCGCGCAGGTTGATGGCTATCTCGCGCAGTTTGCGCTTCAGGTGTCCGTCTATCTCGCTGGTGTTGTTGCTGGCCCAGGTCTCGGCCTGCACCTCGGCAGGAACAAGGCCGTACTTGCTTACCAGATCAGCTACACCTGTGTAAGTGCCGCCATCGGAAAGAGGGTTCTGCATCAGCCACTGTACCTTCTGGTGGTTGATATCCTCGTTGCGAGTGTCTATGATACCCTGCAGGAAGAGGTTGGACTTCTCCAGCTGGTCATAGAAGAACAGATAGATGTGGCTGAACTGGAAGCCAGTGATGCCCATCTTCTTCATGGCCTTGTTGCGGAGCACGTTCAGGCCGGTAAACATCCAGCAACGGCCACTGCTCTGTTGGTCGGTGATGCCGGTGTTGCGTATGTCTACCGAGAAGTAAGTGTTCTCGCCAGTGGTGTTCACCTCTGGGCGCATGGCCAGTTTACGGAAGCTACCGTTGCTCACCACGCTCTGGCGTGCACGGTCGGCAGCATCGCCTTTATAGCCCTGCTTCAGTGTGGCAAGAACCTCGGGAGTGAGGCTCTGGGCAGAGGCGGCCAGTGATAGCGCGCCTACTGCCAGTATGGATAGGATTTTCTTCATTTATGTCTTTGATGGATTCTTGGGGAATGAGACTTAGTTACTTAACCTTTTCAATCTCGAAGATGAACTCGCCTGTGCCCTTATTGCTCAGACGGTTGCCCTCGCGCTGCCAGTAGCCCTTGCCACCGCTACCGCCATTCTGGATGCTCCACTTGCCTCCCTGCTTAACGAGCAGATAAGTGTGCCACTGTGCGTCAAACGGATTGCGCTCCTTGTGGAACCAGAAAGCACCCATCTCGTTTATGTATCGTCCGTCCTGCTTGTTGTAAATCTTGTATCGTCCGGTCTTGCTGTTCTGCTCGATAACCCACTGCTGACGCTGAGGATTGATAACGTCGCGCTCTTCCTGGAATACAGGGTAGTCGCCAACACGGTCGGCACCAGCCTGTGCATTGGTCAGGTATGCACCGTTCACCTTGATGAAGTACTCGCCGTCGGCAATGGCCTGTACGGGGAAGTATTCCTGTCCATATGTGTAATGCTTTCTGTATACCTTGATGAGTTCTGCCAGGTTCTCGTTCAGCCAGGGGGTGATGACATCACCGCTCACTACTGGCTTTGCCTTTACTATAGAACCCTCGTAGTTGCGGCTGATGATAGCCTTCTGCTTCTGCTCCAGCTGCAACTGTGCACGATAGTGACCCACGAAGGCAACGCTGTCCTTGTTGAGGAGATCGCAAGCCATGCTTACATACAACTCGCCACGCTGTCCGAGCAGACGCATACTTTCAACCCAAGGCTTGATTTCGTTCAGCATTTCGGGATTGTTAACCTCGTCTGCCAGCAGGTTGTCTGCAGCCCAAACGAGTTGCTGGAAGCTTTCTGCCAGACCAGAGATGGTTTCGGTTTGAGCACCGAAGTTGGGGCTTTCACCCTCGCGGCGCAGACCATGACCGGTAGGACCAAGGTCTACATTGTTCTCGCAGAACACACGGAATGCATCGGCACAGGTGGGCATCAGAGCAGCCAATGCACGTTCCCATGATCTTACAGAATCATAGGCAGGCATATTCCATGTGTAGTCGGCAATGCTGTACAAACTTACCTTTGAAGCCTCGGCATACTCCATGGGGTTAGAGCAGAAACCGCTTACCATCTCGTTGATGTTAAGGCCGTTGCCGTATGTCTTGCCCATGAGGATACGACTCTGGCAGTAGTCATTAACGGGGTAGTTAAGCCAGATGTATGCCTTACGCTTGATCTGCTCGTTAATCCACTGCATATCATTCTCCTCGATCATATCTACAACAGAGTTACCTGTCCACATGATGCGTACTTCAGGATACATCTTGGTTCCAAGGGTGTTAAGATAGTCACCGCTGGTCCATCCTTTGTTGTACTGTGAGGGACACATGATGAGGGGCTCTACGTCCTTATGCTTGCGTACGAAATTGTCGGTCAGGTAGTTCAGGAGACCTGCCTGCTTGTCGCCACGTGCACCTTCACCCCATACGTCGTCGAAGAATACGGCAAATGAGCGGATACCGAGTTCGTACATTAGTTCCAGTTTGTTAGCCACATTGATAGAATCCTCCAGGCACCACTTGATGTCTCCGGCAGGGTGGATGGCCCATACGAACTTAACCTTGTTTTTGTGAGCAGCATCTACCAGTTCCTTCAGCTGAGCAGCCTCGGCAGCGGGGTAGGGCTCGCGCCAGCGTGCACGGTGGTAGGGGTCGTCCTTGGGACCGAACACATAGGTGTTCATCTTATACTGACCATAGAAATCGAATTGGCGCAGACGGTCCTTGTGGCTCCAGGGATTGCCATAGAAGCCCTCGATGACGCCACGGTCAGTTACACTGGGATAGTCGGTTATCTCGCAGGACATTACCTGTGGCTGGCTCATAACCTGTGCCAGGGTCTGTACACCATAGAAGGTACCGCTATTGTCGTGTCCGGCAACAACAACCTGCTCTGCACTGACATTCAGGTAGTAGGCCTCTGCCTTTGCAGGAATGAGTTTCTTATACTTCTTAACGGCCTTATCGTTTGCTTCGCCGATGATAATGGGGGTAGCCTCAGGGAACTTCTTGGCATCAACTTTCTCGCTGATACCGACTACGTTCACTTTGGAAGAAAGGAATGCTACGGCATCTGCATCGGCCTTGCTCGCACCGACAAGATAAAACTTCTCTGCATTGCAGAAGGCCTTGCCTCCCCAACTTACCTGCTGTGGGAGGGGCGAGATGGTTACGGTCTGGCTGCTGGCGCTCAGGATGCCCAGGCATGCCAAGAGGGTAGTGAATAGTTTTTTCATAAATGATATTATTATGGTTGGATTATTTATTTCTCACATCTCTTGCGTACAAAGGTATAAAATAAATTGCAACAAAGCTATATAGGGCACGAGAAAGTGCAGAAAAAGCATCAGGGCGACCCCTTGGTATGGAGGTCGCCCTGTATGTTACAAGTGTAAGATGCTTTATTTGATGTATTCTGCCAAATTGGTATTGCGCATGTCGCCGGTACGGAGGAATGTGTCGTGCATAGCGAAAGCTGCTGCCAGACAATGCTGTGTATGGCCACCGTTCTTCTGAGCGAAGCGGAGATAATCCTGCAGCATTGGACGATAGTCGGGGTGAGCCACCTTGATGAGTTCCTGAGCCTTCTGCATATCACTCTTGCGACGAAGGTCGGCTACACCATATTCGGTTATTACGGCATCGATGAAGTGGTTGGTGTGGTCAATGTGGCTGGCAAAAGGTACGATGCTGCTGATTGCACCTCCCTTGGTGGTAGAACCGCAAGTGAAGATGCTCAGGTATGCATTGTTGGTGAAGTCAGCGCTACCACCGATACCGTTCATCATCTTGGTACCGCAAATCTTGGTGCTGTTTACATGTCCATAGATGTCGCACTCGATGGCAGTGTTCAACGAGCACACACCGATACGTGCGATAACCTCGGGGCAGTTGCTTATCTCTGAGGGACGCAGAACCAGCTTGTCCTTGAAGAAGTCGATGTCGCGGTAGATGCCTTCGAGACACTCGTTTGTTACTGTCAGCGAACATGTGCTGGCACTGAGTACACGGCCATCGCGCATGAGCTGTACGGGAGCGTCCTGAAGAACTTCGGTATAGATGTTGAAGTTGGGCACCTCGGGGCACTGACCCAGTGCGCCAAGAACAGCGTTGGCACCGCTACCTACACCACTTTGCAGGTTGAGGAAGCTCTTGGGAATAAGTCCCTTGCGCATGTTGTCCAACAGGAAGTCAGCAACGTTCTGTCCAATCTGTGTGGTGATGGGGTCGGCATCCTTGAAACCACGTGCCTCGTCGGGGATGTTGCACTCGATGACACCAACGATACGGTCGGCATCAACCTCGATGTAGGGCTTACCTATGCGGTCGGAAGCCTTGGTAATCATGATAGGCGTACGGAAGGGGTGATCCTCAATCTCGTATACGTCATGGATACCCTTGCTCTGGGGAGAGTGGAAGGCATTAACCTCCACGATGATACCGCGCTTGGCCAGGCGGCACACTGTGGGGCTGATACCACCAGCAGCGGTCAGATAGATATGAGCCTTGGAACCTACCTTCTCAATGGCACAGGCCTCGATAATACCCCAATCCAATTCACCGAGATATCCCTGACGCATCTGTGTGGCCAGGTTGCTGAGGTTGAGGTCGTGGTAATTGATTTCGTTCATGTTCACACGCTTGCGGAAGTCCGCATTTGTGGTGTAGGGTGTGCGGAAATCAATGGCTTGTGCATTTGCCAGTGCACCGTCGCAGCTTTGGCCGGTGCTGGCACCGGTGATGATGCTGATCTTAAAGGGACGGCCAGCAGCATGCTCGGCCTCGGCCTTCTTTGCTATTTCTGCAGGAGTGCACTTGGGAGCACCAGCAGGAGTAAATCCGCTCAGGCCAATGGTGTGGCCGTTCTCTACGAGGGCAGCAGCCTCGGCAGCAGTGATTTTGTTGAATTCCATGTTATATCTTTAGTTTAATTATTGTTCTTTTAGGTTTCTTGTTCTCTATAGTCCTTGAAGGTTGAGGTTATGGGACAGGGTCATATCCGTGACCTCCCCATGGATGGCATCTCAGTATTCTGCGAATGGCAAGGTACATTCCTTTGAACGGGCCGTGCTTGCGCAGTGCTTCCACAGCGTACTGGCTACATGTGGGTGTGAATCTGCACGCAGGCGGTGTCAGTGGTGATATGCACGTCTGGTAGAATCGTATGGGCAGAATCAGTATTTGGTTTAGGAGCCTGAGTATGGGGTTCATGATGCTGTTTTTGCTTTTACTATCTTGTCCAGCAGGGATGTCAATTTGGTGGCTATGAGCTGTGATGGCTGGTGTTTGTCGGTGAGCCATATAAAGGCTATGTCCAGACCGGATGGCGAATTTTCTATGTCGGCCAGTATGTGTTTGTTCAACCTATACGCTTCCCTGATTTGGCGTTTGACCCTGTTTCTGTCCACGGCATGCCGGAAGCGCCTTTTGGAAACAGAAACGAGGATGCGGATGCCCGCTTCCTCGGTATGTCTGTACACAATGCGTATAGGATATGCCGACAGGGACTTGCTGTCAGTTCCGGTGAAGAGGGCATCGATTGCCTTTTTGCTACAAAGCCTCTCCGCTTTCTTCAGGCCAAAGCCATTATCCATTATGCTGTTTCAAATATGCATCCAGGGCTGCAGTGATGCTGGGGTATTCGGGCGTGGGAGCCTGAAGGTCCAGTCGCAGTCCTGCATCTGTAACACTTTTTGCCGTGGCAGGGCCGAATGTGGCAATAGCTGTTTCTCCTTGGTTATAGTCAGGGAAATTCTTCAGCAGTGACTGTATACCGCTTGGGCTGAAGAAGACGAGCATGTCGTAATCAATCTCTTCTTCGCTTGTGAAATCGTTGCTGACTGTGCGATACATCACACCGCTGGTATATGATATGCTTTTAAGATCAAGCAAGTCGGTCAACTCGCTACTGTGCACATCACTCTGGGGAATGAAGTATTTGTCGTTCTTGTGCTTCTGAATCATTGGCATGAGGTCGCCAATCTTTCCGGTTTCTCCGAAGAATACCTTGCGCTTGCGATATTGCACGTATTTCTGTATATAGTGAGAGATTGTCTCTGTGATACAGAAATACTTGATGTTCTCTGGAATCTCGACGCGCATTTCCTGACATAGAAGGAAGAAGTTGTCGATGGCATGACGACTGGTAAAGATTACAGCCGTATGGTCAAGGATGTTTATGCGCTGTGCTCTGAATTCTCGTGGGGTCAGTCTTTCCACCTTGATGAAGGGGCGGAAAATCAGTTCCACGTTGTGCTTGCGCATAATGTCATAATAAGGGGACTTCTCGGAAGAAGGCTTGGGTTGCGAAACCAGTATCTTCTTTATCATTATTTTTCTATGTCAAAATATTGTTGTCAAATGCTCCGTAATACCGTCACAAATCACCCACAAAGCCAAGAGGGGGATGATTTCAAGGGCACAAAGGTACGACAATAAATGCAGAAAACCATATATTTTGAATAGAAATGTGTTATATGCCTTATATAATAATGTAATTTTGAAGGCTCCAATGAGTGCTATAGTCGATGTAAGGATGACCTCAGGCGTAAGATGCATGAATGCCGTAACAGCAGTAAGAGCAAGCATCATTGCCGTTTCAATGACGAGCAGAAAGTTGTATGAGAGTCGCCATTCGTGTCTGCTTGTTTTATCAAAAAAAATCCAGTTGATAAAGCCGGATAGAGCTCTTTTTGCTACTAAAAATAATGCGGTTATGCCAATGTATATACCCAATAGAATATAGTGGGAGAAGGGGCAAAGGAATAGGTTGTATTGTTCCTGCGCATAGTGAAAGAACAGCAAGCCTCCTGTGGCACTGAGCGCAATGTGGGCAAGTATTATGTACCCAGGCCCGATGCTTATGGCTGCATCTGTGTTGCCGGTCTTGTTGTTTGGTTGCAGGAAGAAACTGTGTGCCTGATGTGCCAGGAAGGTGTGTGCGCGATGAATGATGACTGATATCAGTATAAAGCACAAAATGATGATACTACCCACCATGTTATCCTGCATTGCATGATATACTGGTTCTGTCTGAAAACCTTGTGGCTTGACTGCGATTTCTGGATGCAGGAGTTCATTGCCCCTAAAGTAGCCCAGTTCGTAGCATTTGGGCAGGTTATCAATGGTATAGGGTATGCGACCTTCCAGACCGGGAATCTCCAGAGTGTCTGGGCGCTGGCTCCAATTTATCTTTCTGGGTGGCAGGTTGGCCTGTATCACTGAGTCTATTCTGGACGGGGAGCAACCCTTCATCTGCCTTACGACACGTGTCACCCAGTACTCGGGGACTCCGTCTCCTGTACTAGGTGTGCTCTTATGTGTTTTTGTCACATGAAGTTCCGTATCCTGTTGTGTCAAGATAGCGGTCGTGTCGTTGTGCAGTGTCATTTATAGTTTTGCAAATCGTCTCACGTTGCTGTCCCACATGGGAGTGCTCATGGCCAGATCCAAAGCTTCCTGTGGTGTGGATGCCACGGCAAAGGTTCGGAGATGTTCCTCTCGGAGGAAGTTTTCCTCCATACCTTTTTGCAGGAATGCTATCAACTCATCGTAATAGCCGTCGGTGTTCAGCAGGATGATGGGTTTGAGGTGTATGCCCAACTGCTTCCATGTTACCAGTTCGCTGAACTCGGCCAGTGTGCCGAACCCTCCTGCCAGTACTATGCCTGCATCGGACAGTTCCGCCATTTTCTGCTGGCGTGTGTGCATGTCGGGAGTTTCGATGAGTTCTGTCATACCGGTGTGGTGCCAGTTCTCCTCTATCATGAATGTGGGGATTATACCCACAGCCTTTCCTCCTGCTTCCATACATGCATCGGCACCGGCACGCATCAGACCCATATTGCCGGCTCCGTTAACCAGTGTCATGCCCTGTACGCCCATCAGACGGCCCAGTTCCCTTGCTGCATCAAAATACTTCTCGGGAATCTTGTCGCTGCTGGCGCAATATATGCATATACTTTTCATGTTTTCCAGCTTCTTGGTCTGGTGTTACAGGTTGAAAGCCTTGCGTATCTGATCCACGTAGTCCAGCTTCTCCCATGTGAAGAGTTCCACCTCCACGGTCTTTTTGCCGCAGTTGTAGTTGGACTCGAAGGTCTTTGTTACCATGCGTGGTTCACGTCCCATGTGTCCGTATGCTGCGGTTTCCTCGTAGATGGGGTTGCGCAGTTTCAAGCGTTGCTCTATTGCATAGGGGCGCAGGTCGAAGATATCCTTTATCTTCTTGGCAATCTCTCCGTCGGTCATGTTCACGTTGGCGCGTCCGTATGTATCCACGCAGATGCTTACAGGCTGTGCTACACCGATGGCATATGAAATCTGTACCAGCATTTCGTCGGCTATACCTGCAGCCACCATGTTCTTGGCAATGTGACGTGCAGCATAAGCTGCCGAACGGTCTACCTTGGAGGGGTCCTTACCGCTGAAGGCACCACCACCATGTGCTCCCTTGCCACCATAGGTGTCAACGATGATTTTACGTCCGGTCAGGCCTGTGTCGCCGTGAGGACCACCGATAACGAACTTGCCGGTGGGGTTCACATGATAGGTGATATCGTCGTTGAATAGGGCCAGAATGTTTTCGTTGGTTATAGTTTCCTTTACGCGTGGGATAAGAATGTTGATAACATCCTCGCGTATCTTCTGCTGCATGGCCTCGTCGGTATCAAACTCGTCGTGCTGTGTGCTTACCACTATGGTGTCTATGCGTACGGGAATGTTCTGGTCGCTATACTCGATGGTAACCTGGCTCTTTGAGTCGGGGCGCAGGTATGTCATGACCTTACCTTCTCTGCGGATATCTGCCAATACACGCAACAGGCGATGACTGAGGTCCAGACTCAGAGGCATGTAGTTTTCTGTCTCGTTAGTAGCATAGCCGAACATCATGCCCTGGTCGCCGGCTCCCTGGTTTTCGCGCTCTTCGCGCTCTACGCCACGGTTGATATCGCTGCTCTGTTCGTGAATGGCGCTGAATACTCCGCAGGAGTTGCCCTCGAACATGTACTCGCTCTTGGTGTAGCCTATACGGTTTATTACCTCGCGTGCTATGCGCTGGAGGTCTACGTAGGCCTGAGTTTTGATTTCGCCAGCCAGTACTACCTGACCGGTAGTAACGAGGGTTTCGCATGCCACCTTGGACTCGGGGTCAAAGGCCAAGAGTTTGTCCAGCACGGCATCGCTGATCTGGTCGGCCACTTTGTCAGGATGGCCTTCGGAAACTGATTCGGAAGTAAATAGGTAACCCATAGTTTTAATAATTAAATGTGTTATTAATTAATAATGTATGGGGAAAGAAATAGGGCGGAATGCGTCAAAGTCCTGTGTATGCCCAGCAGGTCTTTTCTTTTAGCATTTTTTTCTGTGGTTGCAAGCAGCCCAAATCTATCCACATGTGTTATTGAAATCGTCCGCAAAGGTACGAAGAAAAAAGCTAACCGCCAAATATTCGTCTTCCATTCTTCTTCATCCCGTGGCTGATGAGATAAGAGCCAGCCTGGCGAAAGATGGTGTGGGTGGTATGCTGTGCTTAAACAACAAAAAGCATCACCAATGAGGATGGGTGAATGTACTTGTGTGGGTCAGGAGATTTCCTCCAATGGAATCATTACGAAATCACGTTCCTTCATACGAGGATGGGGAAGTGTCAGTTCCGGAGTGTCCATGGTGATGTCATCGTAGGTGAGCAGGTCTATGTCGATCGTGCGGTCGTGGTGTCGCATTACACCATCAATGCAAGTGCTCTTTTGCGTGCGACCCAGTTCCTGTTCTATCTTCTGTGTCTCTCTAAGGCATGATGTGGGCGACATCATGGTGTGTACGAGGCATACCAGATTTATGAACTTATTGGTGCTGGAGAATCCCACGGGATCTGTTTCCATGGAAGAGGAGACTCTGTACACAGAACCCACGCGCTCATCAATGAGTGCGAGGGCTCTGCGTATGTTCTCTTCCCTGTTGCCAAGGTTTGAACCAAGGGCAAGGTAGAGTTTGTGTGTCATCTATAATAAGGTGTGTTGTTAGTCGTTCAGTATAAGCATGGCATCTCCGAAGGTTCCGAAACGGTAGCGACGCTTGGGATCGCTCTCGTTGTAACGCATGGCCTCCTTATAGGCTTTCATTACCAAGTCATATCCGCCATAGGCAGCAGTGAGCATGAGCATGGTGCTGAGCGGAGTGTAGAAATTGGCAATCATGGCGTCGGCTAGACGGAATTCGTGTGGGGGGAAGATGAACTTGTTGGTCCATCCGTTGTAGGGCTTCAGATTGTTGTCTGCGCTGACTGCTGTCTCCAGAACTCTCTGTACCGTTGTTCCCACGGCAACGATGCGTTTGCCGTTTTTCTTGGCATTGTTGATTATGTCGCAAGCCTCTTGGGTTACGTGCATTTCCTCACTGTCGGTCTTGTGCTTGGTAAGGTCCTCCACGTCAATACTTCTGAAACATCCCAATCCGCAATGCAGAGTTACGAAGGCTTGTTCTATACCCTTTATCTCCATCATCTTAAGCAGTTGTGGAGAGAAATGCATGCCGGCGGTTGGAGCTGTTACGGCACCTTCGTGTTTGGCAAATACGGTCTGGAAGTCTTCCATATCCTCGGGTTCTGAGGGACGTTTGATAATTTCCTTAGGCAGTGGAGCTTCGCCAAGTGCAAAGAGTGCATGCTTGAATTCGTCGTGTGGACCATCGTAGAGGAAGCGTAGGGTACGTCCGCGACTGGTAGTGTTGTCTATAACTTCAGCTACCATGCTGTTGTCCTCTCCGAAGTACAACTTGTTGCCAATTCTTATCTTTCTGGCAGGGTCCACGAGTACATCCCACAGACGCATGTCAGCATTGAGCTCCCTCAGCAGGAATACCTCTATCTTGGCTCCGGTCTTTTCCTTGTTGCCGTACAGGCGTGCAGGAAATACTTTAGTGTCGTTGAATACAAACACATCCTTCTCGTCAAAGAAATTGATAATGTCACGGAAGGATTCGCGGTGCTCGATTACACCGCTCTTGGCGTGTACTACCATCAGGCGGCAATCATCGCGGTGGTAATAGGGACGCTCCTCGTCCGGACCGAAATCGCATGGATACTGAGCTATGCGTTCGTCGGGCAGACGGTACTTGAACTGGGAAAGTTTCATATGTGTTGTATGGTGTTATTGTTCTTTTTCTTTGGGTAGTGTTTCCAACCATTGTTGGAATGTCTCGAGTGTGTGGCAGTCCTCCACTTTGTAGTCGCCTATGCGTGTGCGGCGCAAGGCTGTGAGGTGTGCGCCGGATTCCAAGGCCAGACCGATGTCGCGTGCCAGAGCGCGGATGTATGTTCCCTTGCTGCATACCACTCGGATTGTTGCTTGCATGGAGTCGTGGTTGAAGTCCTGCAGCTCTATTTCGTCAATGACCAAAACCTTGGGCTTCAGTTCCACGTCCTTGCCCTGGCGTGCCAGATCGTATGCCCTTTTACCGTCCACTTTGCATGCGGAGAAGGATGGTGGAACCTGCTCTATGCGTCCGATGAACTTGGCCAGAGCCTGTTCTACGGCTCCTCGGTTGATGTGCTCGGTAGGGTAGGTAGCATCTACTGGAGTTTCCAGATCGAAACTTGGAGTCGTTGCGCCCAACTGCAATGTGGCGATGTATTCCTTGGTCTTGGCCTGCAGAGTGTCTATCTGCTTTGTGGCCTTGCCGGTGCATATAATCAGTACACCTGTTGCCAGAGGGTCGAGGGTGCCGGCATGTCCTACCTTCAGCTTCTTTTCTCCGATGTGTTTGCACAGAAGATAGCGCACCTTGCTCACCAGACCGAAGGAAGTCCAGGTGAGGGGTTTGTCGAACGAAAGTATGGTTCCTGTCTTGAAGTCCATGTTTTAGAGCAGACTGCTGCCGAGAATAATGCAACCAACTATGGCACAATATATGCCGAAATATACGAGCTTACCTTTCTTAACAATGGATATCATCCATTTGCAGGCTATGCATCCGCTGATAAAAGCGGCAAGGAAACCGATAATCAGAGCACTCATGGAAATGTCGCCTGCCGCAGCTTCGGTGCCATCCTTGGCAGCCTTGAGAATGCTCAGCAGTGCTTCGCCCAGAATGGGAGGGATGACCATGAGGAAAGAGAATTGTGCCATTTTCTCCTTCTTTACTCCAAGGAGCAATCCTGTGGCAATGGTTGTACCACTACGGCTCAGGCCGGGGAGTACGGCAACGGATTGTGCCAGACCAATGATGAAGGCCTGCATCAGTCCAATCTCTTCGTTCTGACGTGGACGCGCATAGTAGCTCAGGGTGAGCAGTGCGGATGTTATTATCAGGCAAAGGCCAACGATAAGCAGTCCGCTACCGAATATGGCTTCTACGTAGTCCTTAAAGAATACTCCTACAATGCCGATGGGTATCATGCTGATAATGATAGCCAGGATATAGCGTCGTTCAGGACTCATGAGTGGAGCTTTGGTATCTACAAGTCCGCGCAGGAGCCATACGATTTCGCGCCAAAGGATGACGAGTGTACTGAGTACTGTGGCAACATGTACGGCAATGGTGAAAGTGAGATTTTCTTCTCCGCTGATGCCAAACAATGCACTGGCGATAGTAAGATGTCCGCTACTGCTGACAGGCAGATACTCTGTAAGTCCCTGTAGCAGTCCCATGAGTAGGGCTTGAAGTTCTGTCATGATTATCTGTGTTTATTGTCTGTACTATTATCGCTTCCTCGAGCAATTATTTCTTCTCGCCGGAGCGGTACATGATGCCAAAAATAATGAATATGAAGCCTGCAAAACAAACGGCAGGAGCCAACTTTATGCGGCGTGCGCTGAATATCTCGGGATTGAAGGCCTCTTCCGTACTGCCACTACCGCTCATCAGTATGAAACCGGCAATGATTATCACCATGCCAATGGCAAGGAGGATGTAGTTCTTTTTGTTGAATGCAAGGTTGTTCATTATGATTTATGGAATAAGGTTTTACTTGTATAGGTCGCGTTCACGCATTCTAAGGAAACGTGTTACACTGATGTATGTGCAGAAAAGTGTGATGACGAGTGCAAATCCAAGCACACTGGCTGCCATGATAATGATATTGCGTTGTGGGACAAACATGGCCAGTTCGCTGTCAAAACTAATCATCCAGTGGATTAGGGAGACGAGTATACCATTGGCTATGGCTGTAGCAATAACGCCTATACCCAGACTTCGTATTAGGAAGGGTCTGCGTATGAAACTCCACCTGGCTCCTACCAGCTTCATAGTGCTGATGATGAAGCGACGGCTGTATACACTGAGATGAACCGTGTTGTTGATGAGGCTTATGCTTATGATGGATAGCATGACAGTAATGGCCAGCAGGATGATGGTGATTGTGTTTAGATTGCGGTTCAGGCTCTCCACCAGTTCCTTTTGGTAAATAACGTCAATGACACCCTTCTCCAGACGTAGTTCATCAACAATCCATGTCAGACTATCACTGCAGACATAATCAGATTTCATTCTCAACTCCATGGATATGCTGAACGGATTCTTGTCCAGGAATTCGCTAGGATCAATACCCATGGCCTCCACCTGTTCCTGCAAGGCCTGCTCACTGCTGATATAGGTGATGTGATGGATATACTCCCTCTCCGATATCTGCTGTTCCAGTTCGTGAGCAGCGGTGGGTGTAGTTCCGTCGGCCATGACAACAGTTACCGTCAGGTCCTGATGCACATAGTCTCGTATCTCCTTGGCGGTAAGCACAAAGAGAACAAGCGTACCCAACAACAGCAGGACCATTGTTGTGCTGATTGTGCTGGTCAGGAACTGCCAGCGAAGTATTGACTTCTTTCTCATATGGCAATGCCTTTAAGTGTGGCACTGGAACTTTCGGTAATCCTTACCTTGACGGTATCTCCTATGCGGTGATTGTTGCGGTCTATGATGACAACCTTGTTCTGCTCCGTACGACCGAACAGTTGTTCGCGGCTGCGTTTGCTGACACCTTCAAGCAATACATCGTATTCTTTTCCTACGCACTGGCGGTTGCACTCGGCGGAAAGTTCGTTTTGCAATGCGATGAGTTCGTTTAGTCGTCGTATCTTTACTTCTTCACTTATGTCATCGGGGAAGTGCTTGCTGGCATAGGTGCCAGGGCGCTCGCTGTATTTGAACATGAATGCAGAGTCGTATTGGCAGAGCTTCATCAAACTCAGACTGTCCTGATGGTCTTCTTCCGTTTCGCTGCAGTAGCCGGCAAAGATATCTGTTGATATTGCGCAGTCTGGAATGATTCTGCGTATGGCTGCGACACGGTCAAGATACCATTCGCGAGTATATTTGCGGTTCATGAGTTTCAAAATCCTGTTGCTTCCGCTTTGTACAGGCAGGTGTATGTGTTTGCATACGTTGGGTTCTTCGGCTATAACATGCAGTGTTTCATCGCTCATATCCTTGGGATGAGACGTGGTAAATCTTACGCGCATGTTAGGAACGGTTTGTGCAACGAGCCTCAAGAGTTTGGGGAAGTCAGTATCTTCATACTTGTAGCTGTTCACATTCTGTCCCAGTAGAGTCACCTCCTTGAAATTGCGGGCCTGTAGGTCGCGACACTCCTTGAGGATGCTCTCCACATCACGGCTGCGTTCTCGGCCTCGTGTATAGGGAACGATGCAATAGTGGCAGAAGTTGTTGCATCCACGCATGATACTTACAAAGCCGCCGATATGTCCTGTGTGGAGTCGTTGGGGGATTATGTCGCTATAGGTCTCTGTAAGGGAAAGGTCCACGTCAATGGCCTTGTGACCGCATTCTGCCTGAGCTATGAGGTCGGGTAGTGCCATGTAACTGTCAGGTCCAGCAACAAGGTCTACACCATATTCCTGGATAAGTTTTTCCTTGACGCGTTCTGCCATACATCCGATTACACCTATAATCAGTTTGTGATCGTTGTCACGTTTCTTCTGCTGGCTATGCAGGAAATCCAGACGGGACAATATCTTTTGTTCCGCATTGTCTCGGACACTGCAGGTGTTCAGGAATACGGCATCGGCATCCTCCAACTGTTCGCATACTTCATAACCGGCCATACCCATGATGGAGGCTACGACTTCGCTGTCGGCCACGTTCATCTGGCAACCGTATGTTTCTATGAGGAGTTTCTTCATGTCTTTATCAGCATAAAAGGGAGGTTCGCCTTGGGGCGACCTCCCTTGATGGTGGTTGGGCTATCCGGTTTCGAACCAGAACAAAGACGACCAAAATGTCTTGTGCTACCATTACACCATAGCCCAATCCTATACAAATCATAGTCAGTCGTGACTTACATTTGCGGTTGCAAAGGTACAAAAAAATATTCAGTTACGTGCCTTTTAACGGGAATTATTTTTCTTTTCAACGAGCCAAATAGTCTTTATGTACCGTTATTCTCTTATAGGTTGTTCCTCCAAGGGAGCATGAGGAGCCTATTTGACAATCAGCAGGAAATACTTTTTCTTGCCTTGCTGGGCGAGGAGGTATTTACCATTGAGAAGGTCTGCCTCTGTTACCATTTGATCAAAAGCAGCCAGTTTTTCCTTATTGATAGAAACACCGCCACCCTGAGTCAGTTTGCGCATTTCGCCCTTTGATGGGAAACATGCGGTCTCGCCGGCCAGCAAGTCAACTGCCTTTATACCATCTCCGGCCAGCAATTCACGACTAATCTCGTACTGGGGCACACCGGCAAACACGTCCAGCAGAGTTGCTTCGTCTAATTTTGCAAGACTCTCCTTTGTAGCTTTGCCAAAGAGGATGTTGCTTGCCTCGACGGCTGCTTCATAATCCTCGCGTGAGTGAACCATGCATGTTACCTCTTCTGCCAGTCTTTTTTGAAGGATACGCATGCCGGGATCCTGACTGTGCTGCTCTACCAAAGAGTCTATAGTAGCTTTGTCGAGCGAGGTGAAAATCTTGATATATCGCTCTGCATCTTCATCGCCAACATTCAGCCAGAACTGGTAGAATGCATAGGGAGTGGTGCGATTGCGATCCAACCATATGTTGCCACTCTCTGTCTTGCCAAACTTCTTGCCGTCGGACTTTGTGATGAGAGGACATGTCAGTGCAAATGCACTATTCTCGCTACCAAGTTTGCGACGTATCAGTTCTGTGCCGGTGGTAATATTGCCCCATTGGTCGGAACCACCCATCTGTAAACGACAATTCTTCTCCTGATATAGGTGCAGGAAATCGTAGCCTTGCAACAACTGATATGTAAATTCCGTAAATGACATTCCATCCTGGAACTCACCGTTCAGACGACGTTTTACGCTGTCCTTGGCCATCATATAGTTTACGGTAATGCACTTACCAATTTCGCGGGCAAAGTCGAGGAATGAGTAGTTCTTCATCCAGTCGTAGTTGTTTACCAGCTCAGCTTTGTTGGGAGCATCGCTCTCAAAGTCAAGGAAACGGGCCAACTGTTCTTTGATGCAAGCAACATTGTGGCGAAGGGTTTCTTCATTCAGTAGGTTGCGTTCCTGGCTCTTTCCGCTGGGGTCGCCAATCATACCCGTTGCACCACCTACAAGTGCCAAGGGCTTATGTCCGCAACGTTGGAAGTGGCGGAGCATCATCACACCGCAGAGATGACCGATGTGAAGAGAGTCGGCAGTGGGGTCTATTCCTAAATATGCTGTCTGCTGTCCGGATGCAAGCATTTCTTCTGTGCCTGGCATCATTTGATGGAGCATACCTCTCCATTTCAGTTCTTCAACAAAATTCATTGAATTATTCTTTAGAGTCCTTATACCTCTTTATGTCTTTTATTTAACTTCCCAGATATCGTTTGTCTCAAGGAGTTCTGCGAAGGTGTGGTACTTCTTCTGAGCCTTGACTTCTTCTATCTGTGCTTCCACCGCATCGTTGTAGGTCGAAGCCTCAACATCGCGTATAACGCCCAATGCTACGGGGAAACCGTCACCATCGCCCATAAGGGCAAGCTTCAACTGCAGTGTGTTGTCCTGGCACTTGGCATCATGAACGAGGATGTCGTCAATGGTAATGCCGTCCTTGCCAATTTCCACTACCTTCAGTCCGAAGCCTTCCTGGACAAGTCCGTACTCGTTGTTCTCGCCGAAGATGAGAGGCTGGCCATGCTTTACATAGATGGCATTCTTGGCACGACCGGTCTTGTCGTAGATGCTATCGTGAGTACCATGGTTGAAGATAACGCAATCCTGCATTATCTCGCATACGGATGCACCCTTGTGGTTGTATGCTGCCTTTAGGATTTCAATAGTGCCGGGCGCGTCTGTGGCTACGGCACGTGCAAAGAAGTGTCCGCGCGCACCAAAACATAATTCTGCAGGGCGGAAGGGATCCTCTACAGTACCATAGGGACTGCTCTTGCTGACAAAGCCGCGAGGACTGGTGGGTGAATACTGTCCCTTGGTAAGACCATAGATACGATTATTCAGAAGAATCATATTGAGGTCTATGTTTCTGCGGTTGGCGTGGATAAAGTGATTACCGCCAATAGCCAGTCCGTCGCCATCACCACTTACCTGCCATACTGTAAGGCGTGGGTTAGCCACCTTGCAACCTGTGGCAATGGCTGCTGCGCGTCCATGTATGGTGTTCATACCATAAGTGGCCATATAATGAGGCAGTCGGCTAGAACAACCGATACCGGAGATTACTGCAATGTCGGCAGGTGCAACACCGATTTCTGCCATAGCCTTGTGCAAAGAGGCAAGGAAGAAGTGGTCACCACATCCGGGACACCATCTTGGCTGTCCCTTCTTGAAATCTTGAGCTGTGTATGTTGCCATGATAATGTCCTGATTATTTAGTGAGAATGGTGTTGAAAGCCTCTACTAGTTCAGTTACCTTGAAGGGCTGACCCTTTACTTCGTTATATTGTGCAGGGCAGAAACCATCAATCTTCATGCGAAGCCAACCGGCCAATTGTCCCATGTTCTGTTCTGCAACAACAACTTTGGGATACTTCTTGAGAACCTCTTCTGCATTCTTGGGGAGAGGATTGATATATCTGAAGTGTGCCATCGCAACTTTCTTGCCAGCAGCACGCATCTCCTCCATTGCGGCACGTAAGTGTCCGTATGTACCGCCAAAACCAACTATCAGGAGTTCGGCATCGTCCTTGTCGCCAAGTACTTCAATGTCGGGTACGTTGATATTGGCTATCTTTTGTGCACGCTTGCGTGTCATCAGATCGTGGTTCTCGGGGTTTGTGCTGATAGCACCGGTCTTGTCGTCCTTTTCCAGACCGCCCAGAATGTGCTCAAATCCCTCACGTCCGGGAACGGCCCAATATCGTGTGCCGTTTTCCTTACGCATGTAGGGAGTCCATGTGCCCTTCATCTCTTCGGGTACGTATGGGGGATTGATAGCGGGGTACTCTGCCAGATTGGGCAAACGGAATGCACCGGAACCGTTGGCAACATATGCATCTGTAAGAAGAATTACAGGTGTCATGTGCTCAAGAGCTATCTTTGAGGCTTCGTATGCGGCATCAAAACAGTCTGTAGGACTTGTTGCTGCCAATACTGGCATTGGGCTTTCACCATTACGGCCGAACAGGGCCTGTAACAGGTCGGTCTGTTCGCTCTTGGTAGGCAGACCGGTTGCAGGGCCGCCGCGCTGTACGTCAAGGATTACCAATGGCAGTTCCATGATAACTGCAAGGTTCATTGCCTCGCTCTTCAGGCACATACCCGGACCTGAGGTGCTTGTTACAGCCAGAGCTCCGGCAAATGATGCACCTACACTGGAGGCACAACCGGAAATCTCGTCCTCGCACTGTACGGTAGTAACACCAAGACTCTTGTGCTTTGACAATTCGTGTAGAACGTCAGTTGCAGGAGTGATGGGATATGAACCGAGGAACAATTTCAAACCAGCCTTCTCTGCTGCAGCAATGAAGCCATAGGCTGTTGCTTTATTACCGGTAATATCCATGTATCGCCCAGGAACCTTGTTCTTGGTTTCAATGCGATATACGTTTGCTACGCTGGAATGTGTGTTGTGTCCGTAGTCATATCCAGCCTGTACCACCTTGATATTCGCTTCTGCCACTGCAGGCTTCTTCGCGAACTTTTCCTTCAGGTAGTTGAACGCAATTTCAAGGTCGCGGTCAAAGAGCCAGCATACAAGGCCTAATGCAAACATGTTGCGACACTTGTTGATGCTCTTGACATCCATGCCTGACTCTGCCAAGCAGTTTTTTACCATAGAGGTCAGGGGGCATGCAATCACACGATCGGGATCAATGCCCATCTCGCCAAGATAATCCTCGCTCTGGAACTGTGCCTTCTCAAGGTCCTTGGGACCAAAACTATCTGTGTCGATGATAATTGCCGCATCGGGCTTGGCATAGCGGTACTGTGTTTTCAGCGCTGCCGCGTTCATGGCAACGAGTACATCACACTGGTCACCTGGAGTGTAGACCTGGTTAGCACCAATATGCACCTGAAAACCACTGACACCAGTCAGAGAGCCTTGCGGAGCACGGATATCGGCCGGATAGTCTGGGAAGGTACTGATACTGTTTCCCACTGTTGCGGATACGGTGGAAAATATATTGCCTGCAAGTTGCATGCCATCACCGGAGTCGCCAGAAAAGCGAACAACGACTGATTCTCTTTCAGTTATGTTCATATCGTAAAAAGGATAATAATCGTACCCCCGCCGGGAATCGAACCCGGATCAAAGGTTTAGGAAACCTTCGTTCTATCCATTTAACTACAGGGGCATCACTATCACCCTAAGGGCGCACACCCATTGCGGTGATAGTTGTTATTGTAGTGGTACACCCTATTATATATATTAATAAGGTGTACCTATATATGTTTTACTTCTTCTTGCTGGTCTTGTTCAGGCACAGGTATGCAGTGGGAGCTGCAACTAAGATAGAGCTGAATGTACCGAATACCACACCGAGCATCATAGCAAAGCTGAAGCTGATAATGCTGCCTGCACCACCACCGATAATGCCGATCAGGAAGATCACGAACAATACCAGGAAGGTAGATACTGAGGTATTGATAGTACGGTTCAATGTGTTGTTAACCGAACGGTTGAACAGGTCGAAACGGTCCTGAGTGGGATGCAGACCCAGCTCCTCGCGGATGCGGTCGAATACAACCACCTTATCGTTGATAGAGTAACCGATAGCGGTCAGGATAGCACCGATGAAGGTCTGGTCAATCTCCATGCTGAAGGGCATGATACCCCAGAACAGAGCGTATGCACCCAGAATCAGTAAAACGTCAAGTGTAAGAGCCACGATAGAACCGAT
>JAEIGA010004880.1_pt1 | contig 20638 bp, 12 predicted proteins | sample 9270691 | NCBI WGS metagenome assembly JAEIGA01 (sample SAMN17057246, study PRJNA624740) | gut metagenome | biome: biome; isolation source: fecal sample | host: Bos grunniens | place: China: Xizang | collected 2019 | reverse complement strand
TGACGGCCGGCCTTGTAGAGCCCGGGTTCATTTGTAACAGTCATGCCCGGCTGAAGAGGAGTTGGCACATTGTTCATCCTAATCTGGTGAGGACCCTCGTGGACATTGAGGAAATGCCCAACTCCATGACCTGTACCATGCAGGTAGTTCTCGCCAGCCTGCCACAGCCACTGACGGGCAAGGACATCGAGCTGTGTGCCACAGGTACCTTGGGGGAACTTTGCCATTGCAAGTGAAATGTGCCCTTTGAGCACACGTGTATAATCCTCGCGTTCCTCTTCGGTGAGTTCACCAAGCGGGATGGTACGTGTAACATCTGTTGTTCCGCCAAGATACTGTCCACCACAATCGAGCAACAGGAATCCGCGCGGCTGCAACATGGCATTCTCTGCCGGTGTAGGTTCATAGTGCACGATGGCAGCATTTGAGCCATAAGCGGCTATGGTAGCAAAACTAAGGCCACGAAAATTCTCGTCTTTGCTTCTGAAATGAGTAAGCATTGTGTCCACATCGAGTTCCCTTATGCCGCTCTGCTCAACAGCCGGTTTAAGGAAACGCAACAGCTTGACCATTGCAATACCTTCGCCGAGCATCGCTTTCTTGAAGCCGGCAATCTCAACATCGTTCTTCACGGCTTTCATGGCTGCAACAGGTGAGTCCTTAAACAAGGGGGCGCACTCCACATTAAGGCATTCAATTGCCGCACAGTTGCATTTGTTAGGTTGCACGAGCAGTGACGGAGCTGCGTATTGACGCAGTGCATCCCATATTGCATTATATGGCTTGACATCGATACCCTCGCCGGCAAGGTACGTCTTGACATCGGCCGACAGTTTCTCTTCGCAGATGAAGATTGTAGCCTTCTCTGCTGTAACAAGCATATATGCTACAAGTACAGGGTTGTAATCGACATCGCTGCCACGCAGATTGGTGAGCCATGCAACCTCGTCGAGCATGGTAACCAACATTCCGGCAGCACCCTTTGAAGCCAACGCCTTACGCAGACGCGCTATCTTATCGGCACTCCTCTCACCACATATCTCCAACGGGAGGACTTCAGCCTTGCTCATTGGCAACGAGGGGCGATTCTCCCAAATGGTTACGAACGGATCGGCTGTCGGCTTCAGCTTGATGCCTGCAAAACCAAGTTCGCTTCCCCAAGCAGTAGTCTCGGCTACAGTACACAAAGCACCGTCAACACCCACTGTCGCACCTTCGTGAAGGTTAGCGCAAAGCCATTCGGTAATTGTTGGAGTGCCGGGCGCACCGTCCTTCATCAGTTCATATCCTGTTCCTGCAAGTGACTTTTCGGCAGCAAGCCAGTAGCGCGAATCGGTCCAGAGAAGTGCCTTGTCGACAGTCACCACAACCGTTCCCGCCGAGCCGTCGAAACCCGATATCCACTCACGTGCTTTCCAGCAGTCGGCAACATACTCACTGCTATGCGGGTCACTACTTACAACAATAAAGGCATCCAACCCATTCTCACTCATATAAGAGCGGAAGAGTTCCACTCTGTTCTGTATTGTGCAGTCCATTATAAAATCAGTTTAATATAGCGCTAATATACTAATAAAAACATAATAATCAACAAATATCTTCGTCTATTATTACATAGGCAATATATCTGTTCCCGGAAGTGACGGGCACAAGACTCATATACCCTTTTAACACCCTGCCGCTTTCCACTATCAACGGATGAGCTGCCTGCATTTCAAAATGAGTACGCAAAGCCTCACCCGCTTGCTTGAAGAAGCGCACACGATATACACCTTTGCAGCCATTGCCCACAAAACGGTCATAAAAAAGACGTGCCACAACCCCCATATTCATTCTCAAGTTAATCTCCATGCATGGGTTCAGGCGATAGCCACCACCATTGTCATAAATCATCATGTCAACTCCGAAATAGCCACAATAGCCACTCCCCGAGAGCTGTTTCTGCATTATATCACACAAACACTCCTTCACGACCTCCAGCCTATCTTTTGGAACATACACTGATAGTATGCGCTCTATCTCCTCATCGGAGGCTAATAAATTACCGCTATACGCACCATTCTCTGCTGTGAACAATGAATATCCGACAAATTCAACCTTGCCGTCAACTGCATGAAACTCCATTGCAAACTCCTGCTTTGCTTTGAGAAAATGCTCGCACACCACACCGCCCTGACGCCTGATGATTCCCTTGCAGAAATTCACCAATGGTTCTTCGGCACGGCCAATGCCCCACATTATCCCTTTTCCACTGCCCGACCAGGGTGCCTTGACCACACACCGTTCACAGTTCTCTACAAATGACATGACATCGTCAAGATTTGTCATATACTGAGGAAATGGCGGAGTGTCTATTCCCGCATCGTGCAATGCAGTGAGAATGTCAATTGTAAGCACACGGCTCGAGAGGTTGCGCATGCGTTCAATTTCTGTGTCGGACGGCAACAGTTCCTTGGCAAATCCCATAGCCTTGAAAAAACGGTGACGCATCTGAGCGCTCCACCCCCACGGAGAGAGCGAGGTTACATCCTGCCGCATAGAGGGAGTATATGCCGGGGGCAAATCAAACATGGCTGCCATCTCGCCGTGAAACCGCAAGTGCCCGTTGGGCAAAGCAACAACATCATCCTTGCCGGCATACCACAACGGTAACGATGCAAGTTCGTTTGCAATGCACATTGCTGCCGGTGGCGGGCTGTAACTGAAACCGCCATCGGCAAGTGCAAGGTCGTTTTCGGGATTGAATATATGGAGTTTCACAAACTTGAGCCTATTTAGTATTTGAATCTGCTGTTCAATAACTATTTCCGGTTATACTCCCAGCCCACAACTTTTGCAGGTGAGCCGGTGAGACGATACACTGACAAAAATAGTAATTTAATCCAAGCAAAAAAAATTAGGAAACAATTTCTTGTTTCCTAACCGAAGGGTGGCTGATCGGATTCGAACCGACGACATTCAGAACCACAATCTGACGCTCTAACCAGCTGAACTACAGCCACCATATTGCTCTCTGTTTTCTGAAAGCGTTGCAAAGGTATAAACTTTTTCTATATTATCCAAATTATATCATTATTTTTTCACGTTTACATGAAAACTTTTTCAAAAGTTCCATTTCCGTACAAGGAAATCAGCGCCTGTGCAAATTTGCACAGGCGCTGATTTTTAAAAGATAATATATTGTATACTATCACTTTACAATGATAAGGTAATAGTTCTTCTTGCCCTTCTGAACAAGGATATACTTGTCGTTGAGCAAATTCTCACTATTGATTACCTGGTCGAATGCGGCAAGTTTCTCCTTGTTTATTGAAACTCCACCACCCTGCACCAACTTGCGCATCTCGCCCTTTGAAGCAAAGATTGCAGCAAGGTCGGTTGTAAGGTCAACAGCCTTCACACCCTCGGCGAGAGCCTCGCGTGATACCTCGAACTGTGGCACGCCGTCAAACACAGCAAGCAGTGTATCCTCATCGAGCGAACGGAGTGCATCGGTTGAAGCATTGCCAAAGAGAATACCCGATGCCTCGACAGCCTTGTTGTACTCCTCCTCGCCGTGAACAAGAACGGTAACCTCCATCGCAAGACGCTTCTGCAACAGACGCAAGTGTGGAGCCTGAGCATGCTCTGCAACCAGAGCCTCAATCTCCTCGCGGCAGATAGAGGTGAAAATCTTAATGTACTTCTCGGCATCCTCATCGCTCACGTTCAGCCAGAACTGGTAGAAACGGTAAGGTGATGTATAGCGCTTGTCGAGCCAGATGTTACCCTGCTCGGTCTTGCCGAACTTCTTGCCATCGGCCTTTGTAATGAGCGGACAGGTAAGAGCAAAGACCTCGTTGCCCGACATCTTACGGATCATCTCGGTACCGGTTGTGATGTTACCCCACTGGTCGGCACCACCAAGCTGCAGTTTACAGCCGTAAGTCTCATTGAGGTGAACATAGTCATAACCCTGAAGCAACTGGTATGTAAACTCAGTGAATGACATTCCGTCAGTGCCGGCCTCGCCCGAGAGACGACGTTTGACAGAGTCCTTTGACATCATGTAGTTCACTGTTATCATCTTACCGATGTTGCGGATAAAATCGAGGAATGTAAACTCCTTCATCCAGTCATAATTATTCACAAGCACTGCTGCATTCGGTGCATCGCTGTCAAAGTCAAGGAAACGTGAAAGCTGTTTCTTGAGCGCCTCCTGATTGTGACGCAATTTCTCCTCATCGATGAGCACGCGCTCCTTTGACTTACCCGAAGGGTCGCCAATCATACCTGTGGCACCACCGATAAGTGCAATGGGCTTGTGACCGCAGAGCTGGAAATGACGCAACATCATAACACCTACAAGGTGACCGATGTGCAACGAATCGGCAGTAGGGTCAATACCCAAGTAAGCACTTGTCAACTCCTTCTGCAACTGTTCTTCTGTTCCTGGAGTCATGTCCTGTATCATGCCTCTCCATTTTAGTTCCTGTACAAAATTCATAACGTAATATTTTATTGATACTCTACTTTTTTTATTTATAGACGATAAAGCGGTGATGGGGTTGCCCGCTTGAGCACTACAAGCTGAACATCCTTTCCGGCAATGATTCCATAATCACTGAATTCCATAGTTACTGCCTTGTATGCCAGTTCGGGGTGATTGTTCTCCTCGCTAAGATGGCAAAGCCAGATACTCTTGAGGTACTCATTGAAATGAGATGCCAGATATTTTGCTGTTGCCTGGTTGCTCATATGCCCTCTTGGACCCGAGACGCGCACCTTCAAGAACTCGGGGTAACGCCCCATTGCCAGCATCTGCTCCTCATAGTTGGACTCTATGACAAGATAGTTTGCCTGATCAATGTAATACGACGCATTAGGCGTAATCTCGCCCAAATCGGTTGCAATACAGAATTTCTTCTCGCCCACCTCAATGAAATAACCCACGTTGTCACTGCCATCGTGCGGCACCTCAAAGGGAGTGATTACAAAATCCCTCAGTGTCATAGACTCCTCCTTCTGCACATATCTCACATACGAGGGGTCAATAGGTTTAGAGACGCAATAGTTCTGCGTGATGCCTTTATGCACCTCTTTGGTTGCATAAACAGGGATATTGGCCTTTGACGATATCACACCCACAGATTTGATGTGGTCGGCATGGTCGTGGGTGACAAATATCGCACATATGCTTTCAAAGGCGATTCCCTCCTTTTTCAAAGCCATCCTAATGGTCTTTGATGGTATTCCGGCATCTATGAGAATACCATAGTCACCCACCCCCAGGTAGTAACAATTTCCGCAGCTTCCGCTGCCAATACTCATAAATCGAATCTCCATTATATATTTTTTTCTTCTTTCAATATAAGCCCTTCCCAAAATCAGAAGGGGTAGCCGATTGCAAAATGCAATGCAAAGTCGCGATTGAAGTTCGGTGTAATAATCGGAAACTTCTCCTTGCCGCTGTAAGCCGGGTTTATGGCCTTCATTGCGGCGTCAAGACGGAACACGAACATATCGAACTCCAATCTCAATCCAAGACCATACGACATTGCTATATCCTTGTAAAAACTTGTAATCCTAAACTGTCCGCCGGGCTGCTCCTCGTAATTGCGGATAGTCCATATGTTACCGGCATCAATGAACAGGGCTGAGTGCACCATCATAAAGAGATGCGAACGGTATTCGACACTCATATCAAGTTTAATATCACCCGACTGGTTTATGAAGTCGATATTCCTGTTGCCGTTCTTGTAACTTCCGGGACCCAACGTGCGCACCGTCCATCCACGCATACCGTTTGCTCCACCCGAGAAGTAACGCTTCTCGAAAGGCAGGATGCGCGAATTGCCATAAGGATAGGCAATGCCGAATCCCAGGTGCATGACCATTGAGTTCCTGTCATCCATCTTTATGCGGGTGGTAAAATCAATATCTCCCTTTACATACTGGGCATAGGCAATGTTCATGAAGGTGTACTGTCCATCCTCGTTCTTTGGGGTATTGAACATTGAACTGATACCATACAGCACATTACCCGAGCACTCGACATTTGTCCTCACCGAATAGACCACACGCTTAAAGCGGTTGGCATCGTTGAGCGAGGAGTTGTAGGAGTATGCATATCCCAACTTTGTAATCAACAGGTTCTCATAGTTGTACTTGAGAATTGAGTTGCGGTTAGATATACTGTCAAGATACTCCTTCTTGAACGTCTCGGAAATCCAGGGTACATAGATGTAGTTGAGATCAAGAACATCAAGTTTGTGCTGTGCCTCCTTTTTGCGGCTCCACATATAACTCCAGGTTCCCGAAATGAGCCTGCGGTTGAACTCCGGCCTGTCTTGGGAGTTGTATTTCAATGAGAAAACAGACGAAGAGACAAGTTTTCTTCTGTCGGCAGGCACCAATGACGATATTAGACCACCCTGAAAACGCAGACTAAGTTCGGCACCATACTCAAAGAACTTGTTCCCGTTGTAACCACGCAGGTTGGAGACCGCCTCATATGCAGCAAAGAGTCGCAGGGCAAGCTGTTCAGAACCCTTAAAAAGATTTTTATCGGAAAGTGTAACAGATGCCAAAGCACCAAAGTTACCGGCAGTATTTGTTCCGTCAAGGTCAAAACCCACCGTGCAACGCTTGCTCTTTTCATACATTATGTAACAGTCAAGTATTGCCGTGTCGGGACGTTCCTGCATTCTCACCGTTGTATATTTCAACGCCGAAAGTTGCGAGAAAGAACTGTATGTCTTGTCAACATTCTCCTGCGAAAAAAGTTCACCGGGAGTAATGTATGTATTCTCCAGGAGTTTCTTTGTACGCACTACCTGCGACTCATTGTACAGAATTGCATAATCATTGTGGTCGATGGTATCACACTGTTCAAACAGTGCATCATCAAGATGAAGACCGGCATTTGCGACATAATAGATTTTGCCTATGCGATACGCTTTATGATTGACAGGCTCGGCATTTGCTGTTGGAGTAAACCCGGCAATATTCATTGTCAGTTTCACCTTGTTCGAATGGTGTGTCGTGTCGGCAACGTATGTTATATGCTCTTTCTGGAAACGGTAATAACCGCTATTCCGGAGCAGGTCGGTCACACGACGACGCTCCTGCTCCATTCCGTCCACGCTGAACGGCATACCAGCCTTTATTGCGGTTGAGAGAGAATCGGCCGCAATAATCCCGGCCAATACGGAATCCTCACAAACGGTCTTGAATTCTGAAATATAGTATCTCTCTTTTTCATGCAGATAGTATGTAACCTTCGCACGACGTTTTTTTTCGTTGACAAGCGTTTCAAGGTCGACACGCGCATGCAGATAGCCATCATTCAAAAGCATCTGCTGCATGTTGAACCTTGTAGCTTCGGCAAGTTTATGACTGTAGACAACTGGTTTCTCTCCAAGACGGCGTAGCACACGGTTTCCCCATTTAGTTGAGTCGAGCCCCGAAAGCGCATAGGTATACATTGGAACCTTTACGAGACCGAACCACTTTGCATTGGGTTTCTGCCTGATATAATTGTTCGCTTTGGAAGCATTCTCGCGGTTTGTGTTTGAGACGATGTCGACGTCATTGAGCAGGTACTCGCCCTCGGGGATGAACTTCTTCACCGAGCACGAGAAGAGCGTGAACACGCTCAAAAACAGAACTATTATCCTTCTCATCAACAACATTGAACTCAAAAAAAACAGTGATTGCGGAACCCTAGAACCCCCAATTATGCTATTGTACTAAAAATATTTTACAAATATAATAAAAACTTGAAAGATTTAGGGTAGATTTGCACTACTTTAATATATGCAAAATCAAAAAAAAGGATGTTGAGTAAAGCACTTCAAAAACGTATATCGGCACTCGAGAACAAAAAACAGAGAAAAGAGAGCGGGCTCTTTGTTGCCGAAGGTGGGAAAACAGTTCTTGACCTATTGAATGCCGGACTAAAGGCCGAAAAACTCATTGCCACTACAGAATGGCTACAGGAGCATGAATTGCAAGCGGGATATGACGTCGTAGAAGTTAGCAATAGCGAGATGAAACAGATTAGTTTCCAGCAAACCCCGCAAGGCGTGCTTGGAATCTTTCACCAGCCAAAGCACAACGCCGATTTTTCGGCGCCACAGCACGAATTGTGCCTTGCGCTGGACAACGTGCAGGACCCCGGCAATCTTGGCACGATAGTGCGCATTGCCGACTGGTTTGGAATTGAAAATATCTTCTGTTCTGTTGGAACTGCCGACATATACAATCCAAAGACCATCCAGGCTACAATGGGAGCAATTGCACGTGTAAAGATACACTATGTCGACCTGCCCGCCTTCATAACCTCTATCAAAGATAAGGCACCTGTATATGGAACATTCCTTGACGGTGACGACATCTACAGAAAAGAACTGAAAAACAACGGCCTGATAATAATGGGCAACGAAGGGAATGGTATAAGCAAGGAGTGCGCAGGGCACGTTACAGAAAGATTGCTCATCCCCAACTACCCGGCAGGCCGAGAAACATCGGAGTCGCTTAACGTGTCGGTTGCGACAGCAATCATCTGCAGCGAGTTCAGACGCAGAAACTAAAGCAACTGTTCAATTTCCACCATACCATTACTGAATATGCGTACCTCGTCAACGAGAAGCATTGACTGGCACTCCGTCTCAAAAGGGAACCACTCAACCCTCCCTTCATCATCAACGGAGACAACATACCTCCTAAGCACTTCGCCCGATGGCAGATGTAAATTACGAGCCAAATACAACATCTGCCTTAATTTATTTGCGTGGAACGGATTTTGCACTCTTTGACGGATGCAGCCTTTTCAGTGACAAATCATTCAGCAACATCCTTGAGGTGTACGACGTATCATTGTCAAAATAATAGACATAGCCCGACATTGAGTTCAACCTGCTCTTAAAGTTTCTTGACACCGGCAGGACAAATGAACCCGATTCTTTTATGCTCATGCCTGTGATGTGGTACGTTTCATCGTCATATTCAAGCGTTACAGCAGCATACGCCTGCTGCGTCACAACTGCGTCATTCTCCGAGAAGAAGGTTGCATTGAATGAAAAGACAAGACTGTCGCCAACTACAAAAGCTGAATCCTTTGGGGTATCAAACGAAAAAACCACCCTGTTGTTGAGGGGTGTTGAAGAAAGTAATTTAACAGGATGTCCGGTCCATAGTTCGGCAACGTTTACAGCCAGATTGGCTGCATCAAGGTCTACGCCCTCATACTGCTGGAGCCTTGCACCGCCAAGAATATCAACCTCGCGCTGGAAACGTGTCTCAAGATTGGCGTATATATCTTTTATGTACTTTGGATAACGGTTATACCAGACAAGTGACGAATCAAACAGTTCCTTGTCTATACCATGTTTCTCATAGACATAGATATACATGAGTTTCTCCTTGTAGTCGGCCGACGCCAGAGTCGATGACATAGACTGTGCCAGGTGATAGTCATAAAGGACAGCCTCCATCTTTTCCGGCGGCAAAATACCCTTTGGCATCTCCACCTTGCACGACACAAGAAGCAGAAGCAACAGAACAGAGACTATTTTCACCGCACACCTATGCATCTTTACTGAAAACGTATTTTCTATACCATATGAGTATTGCCAGCACTCCGCAACTTATACACGCGTCGGCAAAATTGAAAACGGGACCAAAGAATATGTCACCACCAATGAGCGGCACCCACTCGGGCCACGTAAAAAGCGGGAAATAGAACATATCCACCACTCTTCCTTCCATAAAAGAAGCATAGCCTTCTCCCCAGGGCACAAAATGTGCTATCTGCCCATAACTTGATGAAAAAATCTCGCCATAGAAAAGACAATCGACAATATTACCGACAGCACCGGCCAATATCATTGCTATCGTAAACACAAAGCCTAACGGGTATTCCCTGTTCTTTATGAGCCTTATGAGTAAATACACAAGGAACGCGACAGCAACCAAGCGGAAACCAGTCAGAAAGAGTTTACTGCCAAGTTCCATACCAAATGCCATTCCATTGTTCTCAATGAAACGTATCTGGCACCAATCGCCAAAAACAGAAAAACCGCCGCCTAAAGGCATACTCGTCTTCACTGCAATCTTTATCAATTGGTCGATAAAGATTGCAAGTAAAACCGAGCACCATATAAAACAGCAACGCCTTTTGGACTCTGCTATCATAAGTAAATTATCTATTTTTCTTTGCTTCAATACTGAGGGTTGCGTGTGGCACGGCCATCAACCTCTCCTTTGAAATGAGTTTACCGGTCTCACGACAGATACCGTATGTCTTGTTTTCGATGCGGATGAGCGCAGCCTGCAAACCCTGGATAAACTTTGCCTGACGGCCGGCAATCTGCATCTGCTCCTCGAGGTATGCAGCATCACTTCCATCCTCAAGTCCCTTGTATGTAGGCGATGTATCGGCAACGTCATTTGAATCCTCGTGGCGCAACGCTCTCATTATCTGATCATAATCCCTCTTTGCAAGTTCAAGTTTCTGCAAAATCACAGTGCGGAATTCTTCCAACTCCTCATCTGAATAACGAACTTTTTCTGTCATGTCTCTAATCAATTATTATGGTTAATAGTTTTTTTCAAAGTTTTCTCACCGATAGTTTGACAACGGCATTGTCAAGTTCAACAGCATTGTCGCCTTCAACTGTGTCGCAAACCAGCAGCTCATCGGCAAGCACTTGGTTGCAGATATATGAATTGAACTGCTCTACCGCAACATCAGTAGCCTCGTTTCGTTCAATCACAACCTCAATGCGGTCTACAATATCAAAACCGCTATCCTTGCGCATTGCCTGAATCTTCTTGACAATCTCACGTGCAATACCCTCGCGGCGCAAGTCATCTGTAACCTCAACATCAAGCGCAACAGTCAATGCACCTTCGTTGGCAACAGTCCAACCAGGAACATCCTCGCTGAATATTTCAACATCGGCAAGTTCAATGAGAGCATCAACACCCTCAACCTGCAATGTGATATTGCCATTCTTTTCAAGTTCTGAAATCTGCTCTTGAGACATACCCACAACAGTCTCATTCACACTCTTCATGAGTTTACCGAACTTTTTACCGAGAGTACGGAAATTACACTTGATTTTCTTCACAAGAATGCCATCACCCTCAACAAAAACAAGTTCTTTCACGTTGACCTCACCAAGAATGAGTTGCTTGACAGCCTCAATACGTGATTTCATAACCTCGTCTGCCGCCGGAATTGCAATCTTCTGCAATGGCTGGCGGACAATGAGTGCCTCCTTCTTGCGGAGTGCAAGCACCATAGAAGAAATCTGCTGTGCAAGCACCATACGATACTCGAGTTCGCTATCCACACTCTGCTCATCACACTCGGGAAACTTGGCAAGGTGAACCGAAACAGCATCGCCACGACCTGTCACAGATGTCAAATCCTGATACAGACGCTCGGCATAGAACGGTGCTATAGGAGCCATGAGACGTGCAACAGTCTCAAGACAAGTGTAGAGAGTCTGATATGCCGAAAGTTTATCTGTGCTCTGCTCTGCGCCCCAGAAACGCTTGCGGCTCAAGCGCACAAACCAGTTACTTACGTTATCGATAACAAAATCCTGAATAAGACGACCGGCCTTTGTAGGCTCGTAGTCGTTCAGGCAGTTGTTCACATTCTTCACCAATGTGTTGAGCGCCGATAGTATCCAGCGGTCAAGTTCGGGACGCTCAGCAAGGGGTACATCCGGTTCGGCATATGTAAAGCCATCGACATTGGCATACATTGTGAAGAAACTGTATGTCTGATAAAGTTTGCCAAAGAATGAGCGTGTAACCTCCTTGACACCCTCCTCGTTGAAACGAAGGTTATCCCAGGGAGCCGAGTTGGTAATCATGTACCAACGCAATGCATCGCTACCATAGTTCTCAATTGTATCGAATGGGTCAACAGCATTTCCAAGACGCTTTGACATCTTGTCGCCATTCTTGTCGAGCACGAGACCGTTTGAGATTACAGTCTTGTATGCCACACTGTCGAACACCATTGTTGCAATAGCGTGCAGGGTGTAGAACCATCCACGTGTCTGGTCAACGCCCTCGGCAATGAAGTCGGCCGGATATACCGAACGGTTATCAAGAATCTCCTTGTTCTCGAACGGATAGTGAATCTGTGCGTATGGCATTGCACCCGAATCGAACCATACGTCAATGAGGTCGAGTTCGCGTGTCATCACCTTGCCTGTCGAAGATACAAGCTTGATATCATCGACATATGGACGGTGAAGGTCTATCTTATCATAGTTTGCCTTGCTGTAGTCGCCCGGCACGAATCCTTTATCCTTGTACGGGTTGCTTGCCATCACACCGGCAGCAACAGCCTTCTCAATTTCATCATAAAGTTCAGCAACCGAACCAATGCAGATGGCCTCGCCATCCTCGCTTGTCCATATTGGCAACGGAGTACCCCAATAACGGCTGCGACTCAGGTTCCAGTCGTTCAAATTCTCGAGCCACTTGCCAAAACGGCCTGTACCGGTAGATTCCGGTTTCCAGGTGATTGTCTTGTTGAGTTCGCTCATGCGCTCCTTCATCTGCGAAGCGCGCACAAACCAACTGTCGAGCGGATAGTAGAGCACCGGCTTGTCTGTACGCCAACAGTGTGGGTAGTTGTGCACGTGCTTTTCAATCTTGAATGCCAGGCCTGCCTGCTTGAGCACCATGCAGAGCGCAACGTCAAGTGTCTCGGCCTTTGCAGCAGCCTTGTCGTCGTATCGCCCGTCAACAGTATATTGTGGGTCGTATGCGTTCTTCACGTATGCTGCAGTAAATTTCGCATACTCATCAACATTTACAAAGTTTGCAACGAAATCATCGTCAAGTTCATCCATAGCCCAGAACTTACCGGTAAAGTCAACCATTGGACGGGTCTCGCCCTTCTTGTTTATCATGAAGAGCGAAGGAATGCCGGCAGCCTTTGCAACGAAAGCATCGTCGGCACCGAATGTAGGTGCAATGTGAACAATACCTGTACCGTCCTCGGTTGTTACATAGTCGCCGGGGATTACTCGAAAAGCCTCGGCCGATGCATCAACAACAGTGTCACCCTCTTTTCTGACGGGTTTTACCCAAGGGAACAACTGCGCATAGTGCATACCAACAAGGTCGCTGCCCTTGTACTCTGCAATCACCTTGTAAGGAACCACCTTGTCGCCGGCCTTGTAATCCTCGAGCGCCATCTCAGCGCCTGCAGGGTTGAAGTGAGCCGCCAAAAGAGCCTTTGCAAGCACCAATGTCACAGGCTCTCCTGTATAAGCATTATATGTCTGCACTGCAACATAGTCAATCTTTGGACCCACACAAAGTGCTGTATTCGAAGGCAAAGTCCAGGGAGTTGTAGTCCATGCAATGAAGTATGGTGTACCCCATGCAGTCATCTCCGGTTTTGGGTCGAGCATACGGAACTGCGCAACGGCTGTCGTATCCTTTACATCGCGGTAACAACCGGGCTGGTTCAACTCGTGCGAACTGAGTCCTGTACCCGCAGCCGGAGAATATGGCTGGATTGTGTAGCCTTTATAGAGCAAATCCTTATTGTAGAGTTGCTTGAGCAACCACCACAAAGACTCAATGTAGCTGTTCTCGTATGTGATATATGGATTCTCAAGGTCTACCCAATAACCCATTTTGCGGGTAAGGTCGGTCCACTCACGAGTGTACTTCATGACCTCCTCGCGACAGTTGCGGTTGTAGTCATCGACAGAAATTTTCTTTCCTATATCCTCTTTTGTAATATTCAGTTTCTTCTCTACACCAAGTTCAACAGGCAAGCCATGTGTATCCCAACCGGCCTTGCGTTTCACCTGGTAGCCCTTCATTGTCTTGAAACGGCAGAAAGTATCCTTTATGCTGCGTGCCATCACGTGATGGATGCCCGGCATACCGTTTGCTGAAGGAGGACCCTCAAAAAATACAAACGAAGGAGCGCCCTCGCGTTCCGTCATACTCTTTGAGAACAGGTCATTCTTCTCCCACTCGCTCAAGACCTCTTTGTTTATAAGAGGCAGATTCAACTGGTTATATACAGGAAATTTCTTCTTCATATTGCAATAAACGTTTATTTTCTTTTCAATTTTGCAAAGTTACCTAAATTTTCCATAAATCCAAAAAGATATGCATTTAGAAAAACTCACACATTCCTTTTATCCTAAGTTCACTTTGCCTCAATGACATAGTGCACACCTTGCATCTTGTGTGTCACCACCACCCTCACGCCGAACTTGTCGGCCACATGGTGTGCGATATGTTCGGCACTGTATACTGAACGATGCTGCCCGCCGGTACAGCCGCAACACACCTGTATATGGGAAAAACCACGTCTCTTGTATGTATCGACCATATTATCCACAAGAGCATAGGCATTTTCAAGAAACTCGGCGATATTACTCTCTTTTTCAAGGAATTCAATCACCGGAGCATCCATGCCGGTGAGTTTCTTGTAGGGTTCGTAACGCCCGGGATTGTGTATGGCACGGCAATCAAAGACAAAACCACCGCCATTGCCCGATATATCATCGGGAATGCCACGCTTGTATGAGAAACTCATTACATCAACCGTCAGTTCTTTTGAGTCGCTACGCACGAACATAGGCAACGCCGCTATCTCCTTCACTAAAGAGCGGATATAAGGGAAATCGCAATCATCACCCCCCAGTAACTGCAGCAATTGCTCCATTGCTGACGGTATACTCTCCACAAAAGCCTTCTTTCTCTCAAAAAGGCCACGATAGCCGTATGCACCAAGATTCTGCAGCAGCCTGAAGATGCGGAACAGGCGGAGCATCTTCATAAAGTACTCCCTGTCAACCGCCTTATAATCGGCAAGAGCCTCCAGGTAGGCCTCGGTCATAGCAGCAACGGCCTCTGCAGAATATTTTGCTCGTGCCTGCCCTATGAACGATGCAATATCGTAATAGACAGGCCCCCTGCGACCACCCTGAAAATCAATAAAATAAGGCTCGCCATCCTTGAGCATCACATTACGTGACTGAAAATCGCGATAAAGGAATACATTGTCATTGTCACTCAAGAGTTTCGAGGTGAGTTCTACAAACTCATCCTCCAGTCTGTTTTCATTGAATTCAATGCCTACACCCTTCAGAAAACAGTACTTGAAGTAGTTCAAGTCCCACATGACAGTGCGCTCATTGAAATCACATACAGGATAGCATAGTGAAAAATCAAAGTTATCAGCCACTCCAAACTGAATCTTCGGAAGTTGTGACACCACCCGGCAAAGAGTCTGGATATCCACAGTTTCAAAAACACCGGACTCTCGTGCATGCGCAAGCGAAGCGAACAGCGTTGCATCACCCAAATCCTCCTGCAGATAGCACAATTCGTCATCCGAAACGGCAAGGACTTCGGGAGCAGCCACACCCGCTGCCCGAAAGGCTTTAGACAAGGCAATAAAAGCCCTATTCTCATCTACCGATGTTCCCACCGCCGCCATTACAGACACCATCCCCGACACTCTGTAGTAGGCACGGTTCGAGCCATCACCGGTCAATCTAACCACTGCCGTTGGTTCAGTGCCGAATGTTTTTCTATATAAATCCTTTAATTTTTCCATCTTCAAAATTCTTTGAACGCGAATATAGCACAAGTTAATGTAAAAACCGGCGTTTGCCTGAAATTTATTTCACTTAAACAAGACAAGTGCGACAAACGCAGTTGCATCTGTCGCACTTGTACTATGTCATTCTCTGTTACTTGACAAATATTTTCTTACCATTCACAATATATATACCCGGTTTTGTTATCTCCTCCAGTCGGCGTCCCTGGATGTCATAAATAACCTTCACACCACTCTCGGCCTCGATATCCTCTATACCGGTAGGGTCACTCACCCTGAGTATCACATCAATAATCTGACCACCATAGTTCGAGAATGTACCGCCGAAATTGCTGTCGCTGTCACCGGCAGGGTCAATGCTGCACCAGTCCTGTTTGAGACGCAAACGGTAACGTCCGGGTTCTGCAGGTACCACAAACGAAGGAAGAACGGGGAAACTGCGGTCATCACCCGAAATCATCTGTCCCTCGCTGTTCCAGCCGCTGGCATCGCTGCTGCCACCGTTGTTGTAGAACGAGTATGAGACAAGGTCACCTGCAGGACGCCAATTACTGCCATTCTCAATAGTTGCAGTGAAGCCATTATAATCGGCATCAATGTAGATATAATGGTTAACCCATGAACCTTCTGTCTGGACAAGGACATCAATCTGTTCACCGGGGGCAGCAAGCACCTCGAACCCAGTAGTCAAATCAAGATATTCCATACTTTGTTCCCCTGCAGAAAGTTGGTATTCAGCAGTACCATACTCGCTGCTTACGAACTTGAACGAGTTGATATCACGCTCGGCATAGTTTCTTGAACCGGTATTGGTTGGAGTGTAATCCACATTCTCACCCGGATTGGGTTCAATAGAAGAGCCTTCCACATTGAGCATAAAGTCAACAATCTGACCGCCATTCTCCATAAAATCGCCGAATTTGCCATCGCTGTCGCCATTGGGGTCAATGTTACACCAGTCAAGTTTCACACGCACGCGATATACACCGGCCTTTGCAGGAACAGCAAATGCAGGCAACTCAACCGTGCTGCGGCCATTACCACTCACTGCTGCACCGTCACTGTTCCAGCCGTTTGCATCGCTGTTGCCACCGTTATTGTAGAACGAGTATGATACAAGGTCACCCACAGGTCGCCAATTACTGCCACTCTCTATATTTGCAGTGAAGCCATTGAAATCGGCGTCAATGTACACATAGGCATTCATCCAGGATGTTGCATCGTCCGCATTGATGGCAAGTGTCACAGTCTCTCCCGCAGCAGCTTTCATCAACACACCTGCAGTATAATCATTATAGCATAGACTTCCGCTATTATCCACAGTCAATCTATTTGAAGCAGCATTAGGGTATTTTGTACTTGACATTGTAACAAAACTTATATAACGGCCAACTTTGCTTTTTACGCCGGTAAATGCCGGTGTATAGTCAACACTAGATTTCACATTAAACTTTATTTCACCGTTACATACAACAGCCTCACCGTTTATGGTGCGTGTAATGAGACCCGAAGGGATAGTCAAAGCATACTCACCCGGAGTTGTTATGGCATTATCAAGAATAATTGTAAGAACCTTGCCGCTGACACTGAACGACGCAGTATTGCCACCCACTCTAATCTTAGACGATGCACTGGCACTGTATGTGCCAACAATCTCGTCATTATATTCAATTGTTACATTCTTCAAGGACTCTACCGCACCGCTTGGTGTTACAGCAACAACCGCCAGAGGAATAGCCTTTACAGTGAACTTGATTTCGCCATTGCATGTCACTGCCTCGCCATTAACCTTGCGGGTAACAAGGCCGGCAGGAATAGTCAACGCGTAATCTCCGGGAGTTTTTATGGCATTGTCCAATGTTATCGTAAGGAGATTGCCACTGACAGCGAATGACGCAGTATTGCTGCTTGAGCCTAAATAAATCTTTGACGCAACACTTGCGCTGTATGAACCCGAAAGTTCATCGTTATACTCAATAGTGATTGTCTTCAAGGACTCAACCGCACTGCTTGGAGTGTAGGCTAGCACTTTTAAAGGCGTATCCACCGGAGTCTCTTTTACTATAAACTTGATTTCGCCATCGCATGTAACAGCCGCGCCATTGACCTTGCGTGTAACCAAACCGGAAGGGATTGTCAAGGCATACTCACCGGGAGTTGTTATTGCCTTGTCGAGAGTAATGGCAAGGAACTTACCACTGACATTGAACGATGCAGTGTTGCTGCTTGAACCTACATAAATCTTGGACGCAGCACTTGCGCTATATGTGCCTGCAATCTCATCACTATACTCAACTGTTATAGTCTTCAGTGCCTCTACAGCCTCGTTTGGAGTATACGCAACAACCTCCAATGGTGCAGGCGGTGCCTTTACTGTAAACTTGATTTCGCCATTGCAAGTCACCTCCTTACCATTACTCTTGCGTGTAACAAGACCCGATGGGATGGTCAAAGCATAATTTCCCGGAGTTGTTATAGCATTGTCAAGGGTAATTGTAAGAACCTTGCCACTGACACTGAACGATGCAGTGTTAGCGGTTGAACCTACATAAATCTTAGATGCCGCACTTCCATTGTATGCACCCGCAATCTCGTCACTATACTCAACAGTAATGGTCTTCAAAGACTCTACCGCCTCGTTTGGATTGACAGAAACGACAGTCAAAGGCTCTTCTGTCTTGAATGCCACGGTATAAGTATGGAAATTACTGCTAGTCAAGACAACACGCTGAATCTGGGCATAAATCTCATCAATTCTGCATGCAGTAATCTTGTTGCTGCTTGCAGCGCAATCATTTCCCTTCACAGTAATTGTCAGGACATTACTTGATGAATCGAAACTCTTTTCAATGACAGCACCACGTCCGTTTGAGGTAACTGAAAGTTTGCTCTCGTCATAGAACTCGTCAATAGTATAAGAGGTCTTGCCACTCTGGAAATAGTTTTTGCCGTTATAAGTGAGCGAAGCTAGTTCTGAATAATAGACAAACTGCACATCGTCAACATACAAAACCGTATTTTCCTTCAAACTACCGCGATTCCAATAGTCGCCGCCACTGATAACCACATTCATCATTTCGGGGGTCTCATTGTTCGAATATTCAAGGGGAACAGTTATTGTCTGCCATGCACTGCCTGTCGATTTGAACGAATAGTCACAACTTGCAATCAGCGTACCGCTTGATGTAGCACTGGTTTTTCCAAGAATAGCCTTGTCTACATTGTCTCTTGATGCGGTTGGAGCACCCTTCTCGCCTACTTTAGACTTAAATGTTCCTTTCCATAAATATACTATAATATGCGAATTCTCGCTATTGGAATCTGTTCTTTTGAAACGGCCTGTTATGGCATCTGGCTTGTATGCAAAAGCATTGCCACCATATGTACCGCCATCACATTTAGAGACAGACGATGTTGCATAGACCCAGGGGGTACCCAAAGTTATATAACCAGGAGCTACTGAACCAATCTTTGTAACCCAAAGGTCTACTCCCACATATATGTTCTGCAATTTAACAGAACCATTATCGTTAAAGACCAACTGCTGTTTCTTCTCAACTCCCGAAACCTTTTGATTAACAGAGGAACCATTCCAATCAGTAGGTTCAACACCCGGACGTTGACGCATAGAACCTACAGCATCCGAACTGCCACAAGACGTCTTCCAGCTACTAAAGTCGCCGTTAGGAATATACTGCGCCTGAACTGTCAGGGCAGCCAAAGTAAATAAAGTAGTAAAGAATTTCTTCATCTTTTCCTTATTTATTATTAATTATTTCATAGTAATCACTCAGCGCTTACGCAGCAAGCATGAGCGCATAAGTCGCTGCAAAATTAGTTCATTTCTACGAAAACTTTAGCATTTGAACGAGTTTTTTCAATAAAAAGGCAAAATTGTACAACATTTGACACAAAAAGTGAAAACAAAGACAATTTTCCACAAATACTACTAAAACAGCACAAAAACAACCACTACAAAACAAACAAAACAAGCATTTTGCTATTTATTTAAAAAAAACGCTTACATTTCTTTATTTTCAAAAAACAAAGTATTACATTTGCAAGGATAAAGAAATAACAAGCAAAAACAATATAAAAAATGAACGTAGCAACCACATTAGAGAGCCTAAAAAAGAGATTCCCAAATGAGCCGGAATACTTTCAGGCAGTAGAAGAAGTTCTCCACTCTATTGAAGAGGAGTACAACAAGCACCCTGAGTTTGAGGCATACAATCTCATTGAGCGCCTATGCATCCCAGACAGAATCTTCACATTCCGCGTAACATGGATGGATGACAAGGGTCACGTACAGGTAAATACAGGCTACCGAGTGCAGCACAACAATGCCATTGGCCCATACAAAGGCGGTATCCGTTTCCACCCCTCAGTGAATGTGGGTATACTGAAATACCTTGCATTTGAGCAAACATTCAAGAACTCACTCACAACCCTTCCAATGGGTGGAGCAAAGGGCGGTTCCGACTTTGACCCCAAAGGCAAGAGCGACAACGAGGTTATGCGTTTCTGCCAGGCATTCATCACAGAATTGTGGCGCCACATAGGTCCCGAGATGGACGTACCAGCGGGCGATATCGGCGTTGGAGCACGCGAGGTTGGTTACATGTTCGGCATGTACAAGAAACTCACACGTGAGTTCAATGGAGTATTCACAGGCAAGGGTCTCGATTTCGGAGGTTCGCTTATCCGTCCCGAGGCAACCGGCTATGGCAACATCTATTTCCTTCAGGAGATGCTCAAGACACGCGGCGAGGATATCAAGGACAAAGTGTGCCTTGTATCAGGTTCGGGCAACGTAGCACAATACACCGTCGAGAAGATTATCCAACTTGGCGGCAAGCCGGTAACAATGAGCGACTCAAACGGTTACATCTATGACCCCGAGGGCATTGACCGCGAGAAACTCGACTTCATCATGGAGTTGAAGAACGTACGTCGCGGACGCATCAAGGAATATGCCGACAAATACGGTTGCAAATATGTTGAGAACGCACGCCCCTGGTGCGAGAAAGG
>JAEIGA010004879.1_pt1 | contig 20638 bp, 16 predicted proteins | sample 9270691 | NCBI WGS metagenome assembly JAEIGA01 (sample SAMN17057246, study PRJNA624740) | gut metagenome | biome: biome; isolation source: fecal sample | host: Bos grunniens | place: China: Xizang | collected 2019 | reverse complement strand
TTCAAGTAGTCGGGCATACGCAATTGAATTATCATCCGGCAAGTGTCGGGTCCAGATTATATTGCCTTGACTGCCGCGAGCCTTTTTATATTGATTCAGAAGGTGTCATTCGTAGTTGGCAGACGGATGATGATATTATGAATAAGTACAATATTTTAGCAAAATAGACTATGTTAGGAGCAATTGTAGGTGATACTGTTGGGTCGATCTATGAATTCAACAACACCAAGGATTATGATTTTGAGATGTTTTCCCGTGACAGCGGCTATACGGATGACTCGTTGATGACGATGGCTGTGGCCTATTGGCTTCTTAGGGACCCGGAACACAAGTACGAGACTCTGGAGGACTCAATGGTTACCTTTGCAAGGAACTGCCCGTGTCCGAATGGCGGGTTTGGTGAGATGTTCTACATATGGCTCTTCCATCCGGCAAGTCTGCCTCACATGTGCCCTAAGGCGCTCGATGAGGATTTCCTCCCGAAGTATGAATCCCCTGCAGGACGTATGCCTTACAACTCCTGGGGCAATGGATCTGCAATGCGAGTGTCTGCCGTAGGCTGGATGTTCGATACACTTGAGGAGACCGAAAAGGTTGCTAAGATCTCAGCGGAGATCACTCATAACCATCCTGAAGGCATCAAGGGCGCTCAGGCAACAGCTGCAGCCATATGGATGGCAAGAAATGGCAGAAGCAAGGCTGAAATCAAGGGATATATCGAGAAGACATATGGGTATGACCTGGATCGTACATGGGAATTCCTTAACAGGAACTATGGATGGGACTCTAGTTGTCAGGGAACAGTTCCCGAGGCAATCATCGCATTCTTAGAGAGCACAGATTTCGAGGATGCCATAAGGAAGGCTGTATCGATGGGCGGTGACTCCGATACGCTTGCATGCATTACGGGAGGCATAGCTGAAGCTTTCTATGGCGAGATTCCTGAAGGTATGGTTGAAGTAACACAAAGGGTATTTCCTCCAATTTTCCATAAGATTCTCGATACATTGAAGTCGTGCACTTCATATGGAGAGTTTAAGTAGAATAGATAAATGAACATTGCTTGCTCATCTAATACGCACTCTTTGACTCGAATCCAGTATATCAGATGCCATTAGGCTGCATACGTTCTTTGCGACGTTTGGGCTCTTTGCTGAGAACTTTCTTCATTAGCTATTCGACGCTCCTTCCATCTATTATAAGTGTTTATGTCGCTTTGCGATAGATTTGATAGAGACGATGCCTTCTCATATATCCAATCGGAGATCTTTTGTAACTTGACACCATCCCAAAGAATAGGGGTATTCCTATTAGATGATATAAATAATTCGATGGTTCTATCAATAGGTATATAATGGAAACTAAAGACTACACCATAGATTTTAACATATGCGACTTTTTCTATGGAGTTGTAGTGTGCTCGGATTCCTTGAAAATAGCTGGGATTTGTAGCGTATTCCCTAAAGAAATCACTCACGCGTCCCTTGATCGCTCTGTATGAGAGCTTATGCTTCCATTCAGGTGTCTTTATAGCTGCATTAAGAAGGTTCAGACTGGCAAAAAGGTAGAAGTAGTCATCAGTGCTGGAACAATGCTGCTTCATGGCAAATAACGCCCGATAAACGTGATCATGGGCTATCTGACTAGGTTGATTCTCTTTGGAGTCCAATTCGTTGTAACGATTGACAACCAAAGCTCCAATATAATCTCGGTTAAAAGAGAGAAGATGGCCGTATTTGCATGTGCATACCTTATCATCTTCCTGATAAACCACGGTTTTTGGAAATGAGCTTTTTCGCTCTGTTCCTGCTGGGGCAGTGAAGATACCCCAATCGAATGTATCTGCAACCATATTCTTGAACTATATGTTATATCTAGAAATACATACTGTCTTAGTTTTCTTACAAAAGGAATAAAATCCTGCTTTGCCATTTGAAACGATTTAATGGAAGTATTAATAATAAAGTTATTTGGTTATCTGGAGTAGTGCAGTTAAGATGGAAAAATGCTTTCATCAATGGTCAACACTCTGATGCATTGGAATATTTGTATCACTGTCATTTAAAATGTTAGTGTTTGGTTGTATGCTCGATATGCACAAGGATAAAATTGCAAGCAGTTCAGTCTTTTTCGTACTTTATATAAAGGAGGGAAAGTATTATTTTTTATATTTGTAGATACTAAAATAAAAGGGCCAGAAATACTTCCTTTACTTGTAAGTTTTTCACCGAGGGAAGTATATTCTATCGCAGGCAATATTTACCTGAAAATTAGCCCGAAAGTCGGATGAACAGCGGCGAGCCTCCGACTAAGTGTTAGCCGCCAAAATTAAATGTTATGATCGGAGAAGAAGATCTATTCAACTTAACTGACAAGAAAGTCAGCACGCTGGTAATCCGTTATGGAGACGCAGCAAAGCAGAAATTTGACGCATCAAACAAAATGGTGCCGTTAAACCAGATTATCGAAACGCTCTCAAATGGAGAGTGGGACAGTTACATCACCAAGAGAACGGATCAGGAGTTCCAGATTTCTATCCCGGTCGAAAATCTTGGCGGTCAGTTTGACCTTGTTGTAGAATACAATCAGGTTAAATTCACTTATGAGATGAAGGTTCAATTTACTCAGAAGACAAGGTTTCGTCTATTTGAGTCACTCCCTTCATCGGATTACTCTTTCCAGCAGAAGGTGAAATTGGTTTTTATAGACCTTAATGCTCCTTGGACCGATTTAGGTACATTGCAGGATATGCAGGAGCTAAAGAACAAGGCATTATCATTGCCAATTTCTCCAGCAATGTCCATAGAACTCCAGCAGGATATATGGGACCAGTATATTGAGGCACAGTCACAGTTGGTAGACCGCTTGCTGGAACCATATAGTTGTATCGGAGAGCCTGAGCTGACAAAGGAACAGGCTCGAAATGGTGATGGCATCTTCCGTTATCGCCTTGATTTCCGTCTTCATGCAGAAAATCAAGGCGAGTATGATGCCCTCCAGCAATCATTGAGGGATGACCTTGGGATAGATGCGGAATTTGATAGTGATGGCGTGGCCTACATGAGGTTTGATGACATCTCGAGAGGTTTGGATACCGTCATTAGGAGAAATTTTAAGGATCGTTATGAGAGGAATCCGAAAATAGGATGTATTATCCCTATCAGACCATTCTCAGTGGCTGAGAAACTTGGCGAGACAATCGGGGACAGTGCAGCTCTTGAGCAAAGAGGCATATACATACATGCCACTCCGAAACATAATTCAATTACGGAGCTGCTTGCAAAAATGAAGACTGCTGGTTACGAGCCAATAGGTGTAAGGACAAGATATGATATTGCAGGAGTGGATAATCTATTCCAGTCAGAGCATGTCGATAAGTATTCGCTTACATTTTCATCTGATGGTAAGTTCCAAAAGAAGAATGGTGAAAGGGAGATGCTACTTCCTGAACCCTTCAATAAGGAAGATACGAACGAGCACTATTTTGTAATTGAGAAAGGCTGGCGCGAAGATTATGAGCTTGATCAGCTGTTTATGCTCAAATCGCTTAAATATGTATACGGAAAAGACAACGTTGTTCAGAGCTTCTCTATCAAGTTCCGTCCTATCGAATGGATCGCGCCGAGTGAAAACGAAGGAGGTTTTACCAACGATGAGTGGAATGATATCAATAAAGATCTTTTCGCTTTAGAGTGGTATGACAAGTCCTGCGCGAGCGATACTGATTATGGAAAGACAATTTTCTTCGATTTTGAAACGGAGGAGGAAATGAAACAAAAATTCTCCGATCTTCAAAGTATCAGTAAGTATGTTATAGTGAAATCGCCACTTGATCCAGATTTTGGATTCAAGGTGACTACCAATATTTTAACAAGAAAGACACAACAGCAAAAATTCCGTGAGAATTTGGATAAACTTAACGGAGCTGAGTTTGTGTATGATTATCAGCCACCTGTAGAAGAGGGGGAGAAGCCAAAGAAAGTTCAACCTGTTTACATTGGCAAGCTTAATTCCTATGAGTCATCATCAGACCACCTCGTGCTCTATATCCCGAACAAATATAAGGAAGAGCAAGAGGCTGCTAACAAGACGCTTGATTTTATAGCAAAGCATCCTCGCATCCCATCCATCCATGCCAATCTAGCCGGAGACCGAGCTAAGATTGACTGGCTCAAGGAGGCAATGCATAAGCTTAGAACGACTGGGTCATGGGAACCTAACGCCAGTGTTGTTAATGATAAGATCAAGGAGTTTATCTTTGACTCATCTAAGGCCGAGCCGATTTTCAAATATCTTTATTCCGATATACGGGAAACTCCGGAATACAAGGATTTTGATAAGACGGCTATACTTACTCTTAATCAATCACAAAAGGAGGCTGTGCTGAAGGGTGTAGCTTCCAGGGACCTTTGCATGCTTCAAGGACCTCCGGGCACAGGTAAGACCACAGTAATTGCGGAACTGATATGGCAACATATCCGCGAAAATCAGAATAGTAAACTTCTCCTAACTTCTGAAACCAATCTTGCTGTGGACAACGCCCTCGAAAAGCTGATGAATGGTAAAGCTGCCAATCCCGAAATGGCTCGCTATTTGACGCTTATAAAGCCGCTTCGTTTCGGTAGGGCTTCAAAGTTTGAGGAAGAAGGAAAGAGATATTCTATCGAGAGGATAGAGAAATGGGTTGATGGTGCCAATTTCCAAGATGGATACGATGACGAGCAGCTTTCGGAAGAAAACATCGAGCTCGATGAACCTGAAAGTGGCATGATAGAGGATAATGTACTTCAGAACTGGATGCGAGCCATTGCTTTCAGAAGTGAAAGCGACCCTCGCTATCGTGAGGTTTTGAAGGAGTGGCAAATTGGACTGGCACAACCAGATACAGAAACAAGGATTCTGTTCCGTGATCTATACTTCAAGCATGTCAATGTTGTCGGTAGCACGTGTAGTTCTACCGGTAGCCCTGCGTTCATGGCAGAATACCTGAAAATCTTCAGAGGTCTTTCTGATGAGAATATGAAAAATGTGAGAAAGCATCTTTATTGGCTTAAGAACTCAGATGATGATGACAACAAAGAGAAGGTTGTGAATATGCTTGCCAATGATCTTGACATTTCTGCAAACACGTATCTCGAACGTAGGTCGGCGGTTAGCTCTGCTTGTGGTGTCACATTTGACACTGTAATTATGGATGAGGCCAGTAAAGCCACACCTCCTGAATTGCTGATGCCGCTATGTTTTGGAACCAAGTCTATTGTTATCGGAGACCATAGGCAGCTTCCTCCTATGCTTAATGAGAGAAGCTTCCGTGAAGCGCTTTTGGATCTAGAGACTGAAAAGGCACAAAGCCTGGCCGATGAGATAGATCGCTTATTTGTGGATACGTCACAGTTCAAGAGGATGATTCTAAATCCTCAGGTTTCTCCGACGATAAAGGCCACATTCAACACGCAATACCGTATGCATCCGCATATTAATAATGTCATTAGTCAGTTTTATGAGAATGATGAATGTGGTGGACTTTGCTGTGGCCTCGATATGAAGAGAGTAGATTCTCCGGACCTGTCAGATCCGCAGAGTCGTTACCATGGTTTCTATAGTGAAGGCTTCATTACCCCGGATGTCCATACGATTTGGGTGAATGTGGATGCCCCGGAGTCAACGGATGGTTCGTCAAAGATAAACCTTACGGAGATCGAGGCAATAAACAAGGTTATTGCTATGCTTAAGAAATCTTCCGGTTTCGACAGCTATATGAAACATTGGGACTCGCTTGACAGCGATGTCAAGCGCAATGAAGAGAAGGAAATAGGAGTGATCAGTTTCTATGGCAAACAGGTTAGGAAGATTCGAGAGTCGGTACTTCCTTTCGCCAGAAGAAATGGTATTCGTATCAAAATGAATACCGTTGACAAGTTCCAAGGTATGGAAAGGAATATTGTCATCGTCTCTACTGTACGTAGTGATAAGTCGGATACAGGCAATGGTAGGATTGTATCAAACAAGGAGTCTGGATTCGCCAAGTCTCCAGAGCGTCTGAACGTAGCCCTTTCCAGAGCAAGACGTCTTCTCATTGTTGTGGGTAATAAGGACTTTTATTGTAAGATTAAGGATAAGGACGGTAATTATCTATACAGAAACGCAATAATGGAAATTGAACGTTCCGGTAGGGTTATTGACTTTAAGGATTTGAGAAATGAATAATTACAGCATAGAATTGTACAAAAAGGTCGCAGAAAAGAAAAAACTCTCAGAGATTTTTCTTGGATACCAGAGTTACCAATGGGAATGCGCCGTGGTCAGCTATTCTGCGGACTGCACAGAAGCAGAACCGTTAAATATGTTTGACAAGGTAATATGTGGCATTCTTGAACTTGATGGAGAGGTCTCCGCCGAACGTATTGGTGAGATTCTGGGACTAAATGTTCTGTCAGATGAGGATAATCATAAATATGCAGATACTGCTGAAGTAGAACTTCTGATGAATTCAATACATTCATTGGAAGAGTATGGGATGCTTCAGCAGAATACAGAAACAGGTTGCTATTCCCTTTCTGCTCAAGGCTGTGAATATGCCCGTTTAGGGAAGAAGTTCAAGACGACATGCAATCGTAAGTTCAGAGTCTTCTATGATACCACCTCCGGTAACCATGCAAAAGCCAAGGAGATTTTTGAGTATCTGCCTGACTACAATCGTCGCAGATTGTTCCAGTCTGCTACTATGAAGGATGAGTATAAGGATGAAGCTATGTTAAAAAGTTTTATCCATGAGCAGCAACCTGATATATATGATACTGAGAAAGGGAATTCTTTCACTAATATCTCTGTCGACGCGATAAGGGAGAAGGTAGTCATGGTATATTTCTCTGTCCTGTATGATCTTCAGGAGAAGTCTTATCGTCTTATTGGATTCCTTAATTCGGATGAGGGCTCATATGTGGAGAATGATTTCTTTACTAAAGCTGTAAACACTAATCAGCAGCTTCTTGATACAATAGTGTCGAGGTTCCTTGAGCATCAACAGGAAACCACAGAATCTGTAAATGAACTTCAGAAAGAGTTCGTACAGACCGCATGCGATGCTCAAGGCCAGTATGATTTCACTAAATATAATAAAGAGAATCCTAAACCAGTAGCAGAAGCCTTTGCAAAGGAAAGGCACCTTTTTGAGCTAGAGTGCTTCTGGAACAAGCTCGAAGACTTTATTCCTGAAGATATATCCAAGGTATTCTTCAACTTTGACGAGTTGAGTGCTCCTATGCTGATCCATCTTCAGAAACTGGCGAACTCAAGGTCTGAATTGTATATCTTTGTCCTGTATAGATCAACTGATCAGACTTTCGAAGACTATAGTGGAAAGACCTTCTTCTTCAAGGCATCTGGCCAGGCTTCAAAAGTGCTCTGTTGCACCGAAAAGGCGATATTTAGTTATGAACCTTTTATCATTGATGGACGTGACAGTCGTTCTATCACGATGGTTCATAGAAGTTTAGATCCTACTGTCGATCTTAAGAAACTTGAAGGTAATTTTGCACAAGTGTTCGTTCCAAAGCTTTTTGAAGATACTATGGCTTTTCTTAGCGGCGAGTTCGATGGTAGAAAAGGTGAACTTGAGTCCGTTATGAATTGCGATGCGAGTCTGATGGTTTTCAAGGATTGGATTAATGAAAATAAACTTCAGGCGGTATCATCTAGAAAGCTGGAGGTCTATAATGAAGTCAAGCTGAAGAATGAGGAAAAATTACTTGAGGTACTTTCCCGAATGACAGGAGAATGTGATGTTGAAAACATTAAGAAAATAGAACTCCTAGATATCTGGAAAGATAAAATTAACAAACTGGCTTCTAGCGCAGACGCAACATATATCCGGTTTAATGAAGCGGCTTCTGTATTCTTAGTTTCTTTACGTAGAAGGGAGCAGTTCATCAAAGATGAACTGATGGCTAAGACTTATATCATTGATACGAACACTCTCTTGAATCAACCTGACTTAGTTAACAAAATCAGCAAAAAAGACAGGATTGTCATACCTCTGATGGTCTATGAAGAACTTGATAAATTCAAATCAAAACATGCGGGTCAGGATATAGGAGAGAATGCAAGAATTGCAAGTAAAAATATTAATGCTCTTCGCAAAAAGGGTAAGAGATTGTCAATAGAAAAAGGTAAGTTTTCTCTTCTTCCTGCAGAGCTGCAGCTTAATAAATCGAACCCAGACAACTTGATTCTTGCTGTTGCAATTGCCCACAAGGATGCCAATCCGTTCCTTGTAACTAGCGACAAACGACTTCGCGCAAAAGCAGAGGTAGAAGGTATATCTTCAATTACTGGCGAAAATCTCAGATCTAAGATAGATGCTGATGTCGCGCTAAAGGGATCTGTCTTAGAGAGTAAGGATGGATCACAAAAGGAAACTCCGATATATCTGCAGGTATATTTTGATCTAAAGAAGGATGATAAACCAGTTACTGTCCCAGAATATGAAAAAGCCCTTAGAAGAGCTGGAGTAAACTTTAAGGATGCTGGATACAATACGTTCGATGAGTTTTGCAATTCTCTTCCTGAATTTCGCATCAAACTCGCAAGAAATGGTTTTAAATATGTAAATCTTAAATGATATGTCTAGATACGAAAGTTCAAGGTTCGTCAAGGACCCTAAAATTATGAATAAGGAAGTGCTCAGGAAAGCATGTGACAAACTCGGATGGAAATATGTCGAGCAAGGTGATGATTTTCTTGTAACGCACCTAAATAGAGGTGAGGAACTGTACGGCGAGTATGCGCTCAAGCTTCATGATGGTCAGGTGACATACAATAGCTACTACCTAAGTAATGGAGGCGAACTCGTCAGTGAACTGCAGGCGGTATTCTTCCCTCTGAATGTCGAGTATGCCAGGGACTCTGTCATTTCATCATTCAAAGCAAACGGGTTTACATTTAAAAAGAACTACTCGTTCAAACCTACGGATGAAATTGCGGACATGTTCAGTATGGTTGGATTCACGCAACTACCTGGAGAAGAGGAACAGCGTTATGAAATAGGATTCAAGATACTTAATGATGGAACGGTTATAACCGACTCTAATTATCTTCCCGACGACGTAAATGACAGGGCACACAAATCAATGGACCATCTTCAAGAGCTTTTCGGACGTGAAAGGATAATGACAAAGAAACCAGAATATGACGCGTTCATACGAGAACATGGTCTTAAGTCATCAGTTGATCATATCAGTAATAAAAGATAGTTATGACATCGGTATATGAAGAAATAAAATCAATGTTCAGCGCTGGATTCCCGCTGATCTATCTTGCGACTAAGGAATACAGTCGCGTAATGCAGAAAGTTCGTTCAATCTGTTTCTCGATGGGATATAAGTTCCATACATGGGATGCCGTTGACGGCTTAAGGACGCATGTATGTAATGCTGGGTATAAACTTCAGGCTGTAAAGCAGCATGAAGAGCATGATAATACTGAAGATCCTTACACTCTCCTTGAGTTCCTCCGAAAAGGATTAATTGAGCAGGGGGATAAAACTCCAGAGGTGTTTTTGTTAGAAGATTTTCATAAATATTTCAGCGGAAGAAAATTCCCAGAAATACTTAGGAAACTTTCTGTCGAACTCAAAGAGTGCAACAAACACATTGTTTTCATCTCTCCGTTTACTAGGTTCCCAGAAGAACTTGATAAGTATATTACACTCAAAACGATACCTCTTCCTGATAAGGATGATCTCTTGATTCGCCTTAATTGGGTGGCTGGCGAGGATGCGAACATCAATCCAGATCTCAAAAAATATATGATAGATTCCGCACTGGGCCTTACTGATACAGAAGCAGATCTTGCTTTCAGGCTTGCAAAGCAAAAAGTGGGATTGAATGAAAAGGAGGCAATTGAGGTTATCGCCAGTGAAAAGGAACAGATAATCAAGAAAGGAGGTATCCTTGATTATATCCAAGTTGATTCAAAGCTGGAAGGAACTGTCGGCGGACTTGATAATCTCAAGCTTTGGCTGATGCAGAGGAATAAGGCATTTGAGTTGCGCGCAAAGGAATTTGGCCTCAAAGAGCCTAAGGGTATACTTCTTCTTGGTGTTCCAGGATGTGGAAAGAGCCTTACTGCAAAATGTATCGCAGCTGATTGGAAACAACCATTGCTGAAACTGGACATAGGCAAGATTTTTGGCGAGTATGTTGGACAAAGCGAGAATAATATTCGCGAAGCAATTGCAACAGCAGAGGCAGTTGCACCTTGTGTGCTTTGGATTGATGAGATTGAAAAAGGTTTAAACATCAGTGGTGAAGGGGACGGAGGAACATCTGCAAGAGTGTTCTCTACTATTCTTACCTGGATGCAGGAGAAAACAAAGCCTGTTTTTGTAGTAGCTACAGCCAATGATATCAGTCATCTCCCTCCGGAATTCCTGCGTAAAGGAAGATTTGATGAAATCTTTTTTGTCGATCTGCCGACAAGAGATGAGAGAAAGAACATCTTTAAGATTCATCTTAAGAAAAACCATATGAACTGTGACATCATTGATTTTGACAAACTTGCCGATAGCTCAAAACTTTTCAATGGAGCAGAGATTGAGGAGACAGTCAAGGAAGCGATGTTCATAGCCTATGTGAATGATCCATATCATCCTCAAATGACAACATCCGATATTATCAAGGCGGCCTCAAATGTTGTTCCGCTTGCTAAGACCATGAAGAAGAAAATTGATAGCTTACGCGATTGGGCTAGGACAAGAGCGCGTCTTGCTAGCAGTATGGTAAACATTGAGGAAGTTGATGGTACAGTACGTATACCTATGACATCTAGGGAAATTCAGGAAGATATTTTCTAATTTGGGATCTATGAAAGATGTGAATTTTGACGCACTTTTTGAGGCATATCTAAGTCAGGTTCCGGTGATGGTCCAGGTGTTGGAAAAACAAGAGACCGGATTTAAGGTGGATCTTTTCGGAATGGAGGCGTTCCTGCCTGGCTCAGAGACAGTGGATAAGAACGTTGTGCGAGAGGGTGATGAGATAGATGTCCAAATAGTCAAGATGAGTCCCGGTAGAAACAATGTAGTGGTTTCTAATAGGGCCGCAGTGAGTGGACGTCTTGAGAAGGACCGTGAGGCCATGTTGGATACTCTCGAGGTCGGTCAGATACTGAGTGGACGCGTCAAATCAATTACTGACTATGGCGTGTTTGTGAGTGTCGGACCTGTTGATGGACTTGTCTATATTCATGATGTGTCATGGGATCGTTTTGCTGATATAAATGAAGTGATACGAGAGGGTGACGATGTGAAAGTTAAAGTCATCTCAATTACTGAGAAGAAAGGCAAAAGACTTTTATCATTGAGCATTAAGGATGCAACAGACAACCCTTGGGATGTGGCGAAAATTGAGGACTACGTTGATTCTATCGTTGAAGGTGAAATTATTAGTGTTTCTAATTATGGAGCATTTGTCAAAGTCGGACAATTTCAGGCCCTTCTGCATAAATCTGAGATTTCATGGGGAAAGGTAATAGATCCAAGAGATGTTCTGGCTAAAGGTCAGAAGATCACGGCAAAAGTGGTATCCATGAATATTGAGAAACGCCAAATGGCGCTCAGCATGAAAGCTATTCAATCTGAACAATGGAGTCTATATGTATCTGAAGATATCATCGGAAAGTCGTATATGGTAAAGGTTACAGATATTGTTCCTTCCGGGCTGAAAGTGGAGCTGTTCCCGAACATATATCCTTTGCTTCAAAAAATTGCTCTTCCAAAAGACATAAGGAAATTGCCTAATTTTGGAGGACGGTATTCCGTGGGCAATATGATTCCCGTTAAGGTCAAGTCAGTGAATGATTTGACTAGGAAAATTATATTGGAACTCTCTACTGAAGAAGAAGCTCGCCAAAGTATTATGGCTGTCGAATCAGCATCGCAGCAGATAGTGATGGAACAATCAATATTAGAAGATTATAATGCTGCTGGGACGGTTCAACCTCAAATCCAAACAGTACCAGCCCCTGCGACTCAGAAACAGATTGAACTGGCAGATTTTTTATACAAGTTCGCTGAAGATGACGGATTTAAGTTTCTCACTCACGACATAAAGACAGCAAGGATTAACCTAATAGATTATATCGCTCTCTGTAAGAGGCGACTTTTGGAGTGGAAAAAAGAACATCAGGATATTCCGGAAGACCTATATCAGCTGATACGAGGATTCATCTTTGGTAAAAGGTGGACTGGTTTCGACGGAGAAGACCACACTGTGTACTGCTCTTCATACGACTGGGTAAACTCTTACCATGATAATAACGGGGAACACCCAATGAATAGCGATCAGTTCAGAGACGAGGTGGACATCTTTAGAAATTCAATCAGATGGCGAAATGGAAAGCTTGAAAATTATCTCATTACTCTAAGAGAAAAATACCCTTTACTAGATATTGACATTGATAAGAGTGTAAAGGGCGCTGATTTCTACACGTATACTAGAAATATCCGTCTTGCGATTGAAGAAATACTCAGCAGTATGCAGGATTTTGCCGAAGGCCATAATAGAGTTCAGATTCGATTCTATCAGGAAGATCTTTCTAATGGTTATTTTAGAGCAGTGCTTACATTTGAACAAGAGGGGTCTTTCCCAAGTCACGACTTCGAAAGAGATAGACGCAAACTGGATTCAGGTGGTGGAACAATGGGCAATATTAGAAAAGCGCTGGAAGGCTATGCAGACTGGGCGGTAGAGTCTCGATGGCTAGATCAGGAGATTCCAAGCAGATGGACAATTCTCGGAGAGACAGTTGGACTTCAATCAATATCATTGGCTAATGGTTTCAAGCATATTATTTCAATAGTACATAGGGAAAGTATATGATATACCTTATAGACGATACACCAAAATCACAGATTATTTCTTTCCTCAATTTGGAAGACTATTCGGATATCTTGGATAGAAGAGAATGCTTATCGTTGGAGGATGTGGACTACTTGATGAATGCTGATTGTATATTGATACATACATCATATCATAATAAGTCAGTTCTGAACAAGATACGTGAAACAGTCTGTGATTATGGAGATAATGTGCCTCTTGTTATGTTCAGTGACAGCGACCTTCCGGAGCCTGTGTTTGATGGAGATAATAGGACCTTTATAGAGACTTTCAAGAAGAGTGTAATGTATTCAATGCTTCCTGGTTTTCTTCAGTATTTCCGTTCCACTGGCAAAATAGAGCTTAATGTCCTTGCTTATGGTGAACAGTGGATTAAAAGAGAGGTCAATGTGATTGCTTCTAAACTTCTTTCTAAGATTATGTTCTTGAATGGAGATGACATGCTTGACAGAGATGATATTGATGCGAAGGCCCTGATGACCATCTTGAATCTCTCTCAGCCGGAGATTGGAGTGACCCTTTATGATGTGATGGAGGATGAACAGACAGTAAAGGAATTCAGAGAGAATATTAATGCAATAATAGACAGCTTCAATAAATATGGGAAAAACGTATATCATTGGAAGTAATAACTGGCAACAGATGGCGATAAATCTGGGGGCTGATTTGATTCTGCTTCCTGATTATCCGTTGGGAAGTGATAAAGCGATACATGACTTTCTGGTAAGTAATTTTATTGACATACCATCAATTATTGTTTTCGACATGTCAGAACACCCTGCAAATCGCTTGGAAATAGCAATGCACATAAGGTTATCTCGCCCCCAATTTGGAGACGGGTGCTTGTGTCCATTAGTCTTTGTATCTGATATGCCTCTGACATCCTTCCTATCATATGGTCAGAGTCAGCTTTTCTTAACAGAGGGTGTTTACCTTTGCTCACCGTCAGAACTGGTCTCTAGAATGAATGATTTCAAACCTCTTTCTGTTTTGAATTTTAGGGGCGGTTTCTTGGATAAAATATATATTCATAAGCCTGAAGGAAGCAATCACTCTCTGGCAAATCAATGGGGTGCAAGCAGATTGTACCGTATTGTCAGCGGAAAAGAGATTACACCAGAAGAGTATAAGGATTTCAAAGATGTACAAAAGGAACTGTACTACAAGTATATACTGAATAAGATTTCAAAATCTTTTTCTGGGCCAGCTTATGCTGCTAACGAAAGAGTTCAAGAAAGTGTTCGTAAGAAGATACTGCTTATTGACGATGAAGCAGATAAGGGCTGGGCAAAAACTATTGAGAAAATATTTCCTTCTTCCGATTTTAACTCGCAGAAGGATGTGATCTGTGAAAAGGTGGCGGATTACGATAGCCTTTCTGAAGAGGCAAGACAAAAAATAGAGACCGGAGGATATGATCTGTTCCTTCTGGACCTCCGTCTGAACGGTGCAGTAGAGGATTCTCAGACAGAAGCAACTAAGATGTCCGGATACAAAGTACTTGAACGAATAAAGGCTTTGAACAAAGGTAATCAGGTAATAATGTTGACAGCATCAAACAAGGCTTGGAATCTGCGGGCACTTCTCAATCCCCTTAATGGTGCAAGTGGATATTTCGTCAAGGAATCTCCGGAATACGAGTTCTCAGATGAATTCTCTATTGCCAACCTAGAGTCCTTCAAGAGGGATGCGAGTCTATGCTTCGAGAGAGGATACCTTAAAAGATACTGGGATTTTCTTCTGAGAGTAAGGGGGATGGCATCAGATCCCTCTATTGGAAATGATGCCAAAATTCTATTTAAAGAGATAGCTTCCCAGTTAGAGATTTCATTTGGTCTTTGTGCCCAAGCTGATAATCCGACAATGTATAGATATGCATTCCTCTCTTCCTACCAAGTGTTGGAGATAATCGTTTCCCATTATTCATTTTATACAAGAAAAAGTAAGGAAACTAAAGACCTATTCTTGTGGTTTAAGTCTAAAAGATCTTCTAAAGATCAGCAGTGCGATCGTATTGATTGTAATGGAGTAATATATCAAAATAAACCGAACAAGTTTTTTTCAAAGTCCAAAGGTTCCTTCGGACAAATTGAAAAATTGGCAGTCCTTTATTTGCAAGAATGGGGACAGAAGGATAATGGTTTGATACATTTGATGGAACAACTTATCATTGCTAGGAATTATTTCATACATCAAGATGAGTCAAAGATAAAACGAGTCGAATCTCAGAAAAAAATGATATTCAGTGATTTCATGTCATATCGTGATTTCAATGATGGAAGCTTAATATTCTCGGAAGAAGAAATTAAAAATAGTCTATATGAGGCATGTGTCCAGAAATGTATGTATGATGATGGACATTTTATTCTTCATCCAAATGTAGCAGATTGTAAGGCTGGTCCTAGTCTTTTACTTGAATGTTTTATGAAAATTATCCCTCTTATTCACTGATATTATGAATTCCATATTTCTAGATCTGACGACGGAAGAGAGAGCGGCTGTCATTACTATCGGATGTACCATTTGGGCTTCCCCAAATGACGGTAAACTGAATTTGACTGATCCTGAGATTATCTCGTATGCAAAGGAGTTCTTGTATACAGATGAGTACGAAGATATAAATATGTTTGAACTCCGAGATATGCTTCAAGTCGGATGCACGATGGATCATAACAATTGTTATGATATAGTGTCTGATTTTGATCAGAGGAAAAAAACAAGACTCAGAATACTGTTCGGAAATCTTGCTGGAGATAATGCAATTCGTATATTATTCATGGCAAATGTTATGAAGAGGTGCGGGTTCGATATTCCGATGGGGTGGGATAATGCAACTCTTGATCAGGAGAATTACGGCATAGAGGGTGAGGAGCAGGCTACGCCAATTACTGATATTGATTCTAGACCCTTTGTGCGAATTTGTGACGTTAGTAATGTGCGCGAAATTCCTGGAAAGGTTATGCGCATACAAGTTGAAGGTGAAAATGAAATAAGCCTGCTTCCTGTTGAATTTCAAGAATGGGGTAAGAGAGGAATGTGCCCAGCAAATGGACTGGTCGGAATCATCTGCGAAAAAGTGGAGACTGAGGAAGGTGTGTTATGTGTAGTTGTCTTCAATAATATTGCTTGTATTGGCATCCTGGAGGGTGGCCTTGAGCATATAGAGGAATATCAGTATATAAGCAAGCGGGTTAACAACAGGATCTTGTCATACGACAGAGATGGCGATAGGATACAGAAATTACTTCGAGGTGAATATGACCAACCAATGGTCGATAAGAAAACTGTTCAAAAAGGAGGTAAAACCATACGCTACTATGCTACGAAACAAGATAGATTTGAATATGGGGTCAAAGTCTGTCCTACTAGTTATGTGCCCCGCACAGTAGTGCTTGAGTATACCAATATGGGAAGGGATGTTACCATTACAGTCATGGGTGTGATGCAGCCCAAACATGCTAGAATTGTTGACGATGATGGGGTTGTTCTTAAATATAAAGACACCACCAACCCAGGCTTTACTTATGAAATTGAAACAAGTCCTAGTACAAATGAGATAGAGAGAGTCTCAGTTTTCGTGTCATATACAGGAGTGGAATATAGATATACAAACTAAATGGCAAAATTAAAGAATCAGGAGATTCAGAATAGTCTGACAGAAAACGGCATTAGATGCCTCTATCATATAACCGACAGGACCAATTTAGGCTCTATTATTGACAATGCTGGGCTTAGTTCTATTTCCAACTTGAAGGAAATGCAGATAGAACTGCCGGAGTATTCAGCTGGTGATGCTGTTTCAAGATGGAAAGACGGAATGATAAAAACTGATGAATCATCATCTCTCATGGATTATGTACATCTGTACATCAACAAGCCAGATGATTCCGTGCTAGACGATTTGAAGGAATCGGAGATGCTTATTGAACCCTTCATTCTTGAGGTTGATCCTCAGGCAATTCTGAATGGTTACGTTGTGTTCAGTGGAGAAGATGCCTCTAACGGAGTTACGTTGTATCCTAGTTACAAGGAACTTCTAGACTCTTTTGACCAACAGCTTCCCATGAATGCTGAGATTCATATCAAGAACTTTATACCATATAGGTTCCTGAAAAATATTCCAAAGAGCTATATCACAAAAGTATCAAGCCAGAATCCTACTGCAATCGTATTCGTCTTGGACCATTCGGAATCGATGACAAGATCAGTTGATATTGGTGCCAAACGATATGATTATATGTCCGATGCACTTGCTGAGACTGTTAATGATCAGATTAAAAAACTTATTGAAAAGTGTACCGATGAGGATGGTATCATTCATAATCGTTTTGATATAGCAATTATCGGATACGGAAAGACGGCTTATGCAGCTTGGAAAGCTCCTTTTGAAGGACGTGGCTTTGTGTCCATTGATGAACTCAGCAAAGTAATGCACGAGTCATCCAATGAGGAATTTCCTTGGATAGACCCTCGCGATGACGGAGAATCAAGTAAGTGTGATCAAGCGCTAAAGATGGCCTATGAAATGCTTAGAGATTGGATGGATTTACAGAAGAATAGATACTATTATCCACCGATAGTCATACATATTACAGATGGGGGTATTTCGAATGATGTGAAACGTGATTTTCTTATATATGCGGAAAGGATAAAGTCTCTCAGCACACACGACGGAAATGTTCTTCTATGGAATATAAATATCTCCCGATTCAAACAGAGCGAACTTCTCCTGCCTGCAGGTGATAAGCTTGATGCATTGATGCATACATCTACGGCTCTGTATGAAGCGTCAAGTATTTTGCCGGATATTTTCTCTGAGCAGATTAAGAGTCTCACTGGTGAGGATAATGAACTCCCACATCGTGCGATGGGAATTAATGTCACCTTTGATTCAATGGCAAAACTTTTGGAAATAGGAACGCATACACTCTAATAGGCTATCATGGCAATCAACTCAATGCAGTTGAGTGGTATTCCATTCTCAATACGCTCAAAATAGGTGCAGAACATTGTCTCTGCAGATGTTCTTATCCCGGAATATCTTGCTAAAAGCATCTCTTGAGAAGCTTTGTCGTACCATTCTCTGGCATCATTATTGGGATGTTCTGTATAAATGTCATACATATCCTGCATGACGGCCGCTACTTCCTTAAAGATATGATTCCTCATCTGATATATTATATCGTCACTATCATTTGTGCTCTTCAGATATGAGAAGAACTCCTTAAGAGAGAAAGCTATTACCGTTGCCTGCATATCGATTGTATACACATCTACGGTATTATCCTTAAGAATCTGTCGGAGAATTTTGACGATCTCTTTAGTATATCTTGGCTTTAGTCTCGGAAGCATACTTATGTAATTTACTCTAGTGCAAAAATAAGAATTTCTGTCGAATTATTGTAATAATTGCGCTGCTTGGCGTATTATGTTCTAAATAATGTGCTAATGAGTAACCCACTGATTAATTGCAATATCCGCCTCGAACAACTTGCTGAAAATCTTTCATCTATTGGGGCAGAAGTGGAAAGGTTTTCATGCAATGAAATACACATATCAATAAACGATTCCCATTACATTATTTCAATCCTATCGGCTCCGTTTGTATCAGTGATTAAGCGAATATCTGTTACGGGAGCAAGACCTAATGATGTGCAGAAATCAGTAAAGGCAATAAACAATCTGAGTATATGTGTTAAGGCAGACTATGATATGGTGTCTTCAACGGTTACTTTGTCTACAACTGTCTTTGCTAGTACAAGTACTGCACTTATGTCCGCCATTTATCCATATTTATCTGTTATTGAAAATGCTGAAGCAGTGATGACAGGAATGATTATTTAGGATAATGAATACGTTGTTTGTTCCCTATGAATAAAATAAGAGGTCACATCACAAAATGTGACCTCTTTTTGAACTAGTCTAAAGATTCAGAGCCTCGAACTGGCTTTCTAAAGAAGGATCATACTCAATAAGTTTATTCTTTAAAAAGCAGATCAACATCTGTAGCTCGTTGTTTTTAGTTTTCATTACCTCAATCTGACACTTCTGTTTCTTAATGATATTGTTGAGATTGATGTAATCAATGACAGTGCGGGTGATAAATTCATTATATTCAATCATAGTTGTATGGTTTATTATTTACTATACTATACATCCTAATTATCCCTTCTTACAGTTTTTTATATTTATTCATTAAAGAAAACACTAGTATTACCATTAAGAACGCACCGAATATTCTACTGAGAAATCGTTCTTTGGTGATAGGATAAAGTATCCTCCCTAGCGATTTACTATAACATATATATTGACTAACATATCACATATAGATTTCCAGAATGATAGAAGTGTCTTAATTATACGGTATCAAGAGGATAACTAAGAGGAATTTTCGGTATATGGGAGGTGGTGTACAAAAAAATGAGCCCGGTATCCGGGCTCATGTAGGAGAAAAGTCTTATGCCGCAAACTCTGAAGAGTATGGGAACTGACCATAAATGTTTTTCAGCGTGTTGGAAAGTCGACGTTTCTCGTTGTACCTGCCATAATTGTCGGCAGTCCATGCGCGTTGTTTACGATAGAGCTCCTGACAGACTCTCTTCTCAATAATCCTGCGGACTTTCCTTCTGGCCTCCCCTGAGATACCGAGGATGTCAACATCTTCAAGGTTAGCCCCGTCAAGAATATCTAGCCTTTCGTTGGCAATGGCCATTGTCTGGCGTTTGATTGACTTGCGGTCGCGATACAATGTACCGCCTTTTGGTTCTGAAGGGTTGTATGCGTATTTCATATCGTTTGTGATTTATATGTATGATTGGATGATAAAGTCCCACAGGGCAAGACCCCTGTGGGCGGTAAGTGAGATGGTCTTATTTGATTCCCCAGTAGTCTACGGAACGCATAAATTTCACCACCTTGCTGACAAAACGGCATTTGAATGTGTCGAAGCAACCTCCACTCATATTTAATTCTGCCATCATCTGCTCCTTGGTGAAGCCATCTTTTTTCATTTGTAGATATTTCTTCTCTCTGTCATTGAGACCATCCTCAAGAAAACGATTGAGTTTCTCTAGCCTTTTTATGGAGGCTGATTCTTCAGCCTCCATATTAATACCAAAATCAGCTCTCATTTCATCGAGATTTATTCCAAGTCCTTCTGCTGCCCAAGAGAAAGTAGAATCCTTAGTGTAGTCTATCACTTTCTTGAACTGCTCAGGGTCTTTCCCGTTAATGTTACCGAGAATTGACAACTGGGACATCTTGACAGCTTTCTTCATCTTATTCCAGAGCTTCTTTGACTCTGTAATCGCGAAGTTATGTGCTGCTCTCCTTATCCATGTGTCTGCTCTGCCCTTGGAAGGGTCAAACTGTCCCACATTAACATATATGTGAAACAGCGCCGCGGTCGCAATTTCTTCAATCTGATCAGAACGCATCCAACTGCCTACCTTTTTGCTTCGAAGTACGCTGTAGACTGTGTTCGTTACAGTATTCTTAAAATTGTTGTCAATGACGATCTGATTGTTCTTATCTACAGATACGCGGTGGGAGTTTTGGATCTCTTTCATAATCTTTTGAAGTTGAAATTAAACATAGATGGCTAGGGCGAACCCCAGCCGGAAACTCCACGTCTCTGTTTAACTCGTCTTCAGTGAAATGAAAAAGAACTACCTTCCGGTCACTTAATTTTACTTCATCACCAATAAATCTTACAACAATGAAGACACATTTTCAGAATCATG
>JAEIGA010004878.1_pt1 | contig 20640 bp, 17 predicted proteins | sample 9270691 | NCBI WGS metagenome assembly JAEIGA01 (sample SAMN17057246, study PRJNA624740) | gut metagenome | biome: biome; isolation source: fecal sample | host: Bos grunniens | place: China: Xizang | collected 2019 | reverse complement strand
TTGCCGTGGTATTGAACCCCTCTGCGTGAGAGCAGCCACCACTTGCTTTAGTTGCACTTCCCTCTGTGTGAGAAGCCTCGCCACTTGCCGTAGTACCGCGCCCCTCTGCGTGGGAGTAGTCACCACTTGCCTCAGTATAGTACCCCTCTGCGTGAGAGCAGTCACCACTTGCCGTAGTACCGCACCCCTCCGCGTGAGAGTAGTCACCACTTGCCGTGGTATTGAACCCCTCTGCGTGAGAGCAGCCACCACTTGCTTTAGTTGCACTTCCCTCTGTGTGAGAAGCCTCGCCACTTGCCGTAGTACCGCACCCCTCTGCGTGGGAGTAGTCACCACTTGCCTCAGTATAGTACCCCTCTGCGTGAGAGCAGTCACCACTCGCAATATTAGATGGATGGTTAAACACTTCTGCGCTGGGAACTGTACCACTCTTACCGATGGGCTTTAAGGCAGTCCAGCCATCTTTATAAGAATATACTACATATTCAAGCAATAAATAAAAGGCGTCGCTTACAGATGCATCTTCCAACGATGTTACAACCCCAACATAAGCATAGCCTGCTGCGGGGAGTAGTACGCTCATATCATACCAACCAACAGGAACGCTCAATGCTGAACTTAATGCGCTATCTACATAGCCGTAACATATTCCATCTTCCACATTGTAATATGCGGTAATGGTTGTCATATCTGTGGTTGCAGGTTCACCTATTTCGGGTAATGTTTCGACACAGTAGCAAGTAAAATTGTTTTGTACGAACTGATTGAATACGAATGTACCCGTCAACAGACGATAGAAAGCATCTTCGTTAATATCCTCGGTAGGCAGTTCGACTACATCAATTATAGATGAGCTAGCGCCTGTTCCACCGCTTGGATTGCCCCAACATACCCCATCGTCACCACGCATCAAGACTTGTCCCGGTTGACCGCTTCCTTCGTTGACGGTTTCTATGATATTAAGACCGTACAATTCTACATGGTGGTTGCCTGTAATAGTTACAACATCTGAACGGATATCCATCTCTACATCCTCACCATCCTTAAGAAGGATTTGAGAACCACGAGAGTTGGTTTTGATGTTTACCTCACCATTACCCTCGATATATGTGGCTTCAGCATCTAACAGAATTGTTCCACCGTGACCCTCTGCTATAAGAACTCCCTCGCTACCTGTGAGTTCCAACCTTCCATCATCTTCGCTCCGTAGCAAAGAGGCATTATGAGTTCCTGTACTATCTGGAAATGCTATCTCCTTTACTTCGATAGTATCTCCTACTAAAGCGCCAACAGGTATTTGTACGGTTTCTCCGTTATCTACCCCCACCAAAGTGGCGGAGGTAGAAGGAGAGGAGTTAGTGGTTAATTCACTAATTTTTTTATTAGCCATTTATCTTATCTCCTTAAAGTATAAGTAAGTTTCCTTCCTCGTCTGTCAAGTATTCGCCTGACTCTGTGACAAGGTATGTGTTTGTATCTTCAAGTTTTGGAATAGGGAATGTGCCAAGAACCTTACCGCAGACAGTACACTCCTGATGTTGTGAGCCTTCTTCTTCGGTTGTTGGTTGCTTGTCAATAATCCAATCACTTGGAGTATGGTCTGTCATTGGAATGTCGGCTGACTCCAAGTAACCACAATCTTTACAAGTGCAAGTCTTTGAACCCTCACTAAAACAAGTAGGTTCAATGTCAATAATCCAATCACCCCAATTATGAAGATTTGTTGGGTCGGTGTAGTTGTCTTGATATGTGTGTCCGCACCTGCTACAAGTGTGTAGTGTATAACCACCGTCATCGCAATCGGGCTCTACAATACTGTCAACATAATCGTGAATAAGTGCAGGAATAACTCTAGTTTCAACCTCACCACATACGCTACAAGTGCGCTCCTCTTGACCTTCACTTCCACATACGGCAGGGGTGATTTCTTTCCAATCTCCCCAAGTGTGTCCGAGGGCTTCGCCTTCAGTAGCACCACATACGCTACAAGTTTTAGGAGCGGTACAAGTAGCCGCTGCCCAGAAGTGACCGAGAGAAACTAACGGCTGCGATTGAGTTATTCCACAATCACAAGTGCGGGTCTGTGTGCCGTTTGCCGTACAAGTAGGCTTTGAGGTTGTTATCCATTCGCTCCAAGTATGGTTGCCTGTTGCGGGAATAACCTCATCAAGGGTAGCACCACATACGCTACACGTCTTTCGCTTCAAGCCGTCAGTAGAACATCCTGCTTCTGTGATGGTCACCCATTCACCATAAGTGTGTTTTCCTGTTGCTTCGGTGTAATTATCCTTATAGGAATGACCGCATCTGCTACAAGTGTGTAAGTCATATCCTTGTTCGACACAAGTAGCACCGACTTTTACTGTAGAATAAATATGTCCAAGAGCCTCTACAGTTTCTGTCTTATAATGGTCGCATCTCGTGCAATCTGCTCTCCGTGTACCAATTTCAATACAAGTAGGTTCAAGTGTTATAGTCCACTCACCATAGTTATGACCGAGTGCATCTGTGTAAGAGTCCACATAAGACTCGCCACATACTGAACAAGTGTAGGTAGTATAGCCTTGTTCTGTGCAAGTAGGTGGTGTAACCACCGCTGTATAAGTGTGGCCGTCTGCGCAATCACTATACCCCCATACAACATTAACAACACTAATCTCGCACCAATCTTTAGCCCAGCCAATAGGCTGCATAGCCATCTTGACACGAATTGTTAAAGTGGTCTTTGATGGGAATACACCACTACCCATCGCTGATACGGTAGAAGGTATTTCAACTGTTTCAAGGGCATCACAACCGACGAACGCTGAAGCAGCGATTTCAGTACAGCCCTCGGGGATTTCGATAGTCTTTAATTTCTTACAGTTCTCGAATGCGAACGAGCCAATCTTCACAAGCTGACTACCTTCCTCAAACGTAACTGTTTCAAGGTTAATACAATTACGGAAAGCATACGCATTGATATGTGTAACACTTGCCGGTATTGTAACGTGCTTGATCTCTTGACATCCGCGGAAGTTATCAACTATCTTGACACCATCCGGGATAACGCTATTATTACATCCAAGTAGAATAGTGCCTGTCGCATTTTCTACAAGGCAGTTACCCTCGCAACTGTAAGCATCCGAGCCACCGCTTATTGATTCCACGATATTAGGTTTATCAGTGAGGCCTTCCACTATGTTACAGCCACCGATATAAACTACTTTGTTCGGTATAGTTATATCCCTCATATTGTAGCAACCCGCAAACACACTGTGACCTAAATTACCACCTGATATAAAACTGTCATTCTCGTCTTTGAAGGCGTAGAACACACCAAATGGCATATTGTAGTTCGTATTAGGTTTAATCTCTATTTTTACATAATTGTAGAATTCGGAGGGAGATTCCTTCGTGCCGTCAGGTCTTATTGCACCCACATAAAGGGTACCACCTGATATTTGCGTTTGATCGGGGAATGTACCTTCCCATACATACGGGCTGGAAACTACACCATTTGGATATGAAACATAAAGATATTTTGCACTGGAAGGAGATTCTGCACCTCCGCCATCGGGATCGTAACCCATATAAAGGAGATTGCTTTCTTCACCATAGGTGACCTCTGTCAAATTGCTACAACCATTGAAAGCACTTGAATTGATGTTAACAACGCTATCAGGTATGTGCATAGTTTCTATGCCGCTGTTATGGAAAGCGTATTTTCCAATCGTGGTTAGGCAATCACTATCAGGGAGAGTAACATTTTTAAGGGTTTCGTGATGTTCAAACGCATAATCCGCAATTTTACGGACTGGTGTGTTAGAGTATGCCCCAGGTATATTTATCTCGCTCGGCATCTCATCTGTTTCGAGAACACCAAAAGCAGATGAAACCTCATAGCCTGACTCGTCATCGAGTAAAGTAAACTCTAGCGCTTCCTCTACAGCCCCACAGTGTAAGCATTGCCTTGAAATCAAGTCTGTCATCACATTTACTTCCCACTCACTCCAGATGTGGTCACCGGTAGCAGGTACCTCTCTAGTGTCAGTTTCTGTGCAGTGTTCGCAGTAGCCAGTTTCCTCGCCCGGTTCAGAACAAGTAGGCTCAAGGGTAATAGTCCAATCACCGTACTTATGCACGCCTGTAGCGGGGACTTCGTATTTTTCTGAATGAGCGCAGTTAATGCAAGTGTGGTTGGCTTCGCCGGGGGCCACACAAGTTGGTTCAAGTGTAACAGTTTCTTCCCCCCACTCGTGATCTCCGGTAGCTGGTATCTCTTCGGTGTATTCTTCACCGCAGGCGAGGCAGCTATATTGGTTCCATCCGGCTTCGGAACAAGTAGGCTCTTTGGTTTCTTGGAGAACGGGTGTATGACCGTTAATGTCGCACTCACTAAACCAGAGCTTTGGCATACCTTTTTCGTTATAGTGCCAATACTTACCCACCACGCTGGGTTCTTTTTCGCTATAAAAATATACTTTATCCGCTATACCAGCGTCATTGTTTTTGACATAGTTGGTCCAGTGCCACACGCTTGCACAATAAAATATATAGTGCACCCCACTATTGGAAAGCGCACCCTCACCTATATCTAAGGGGGTATACTCTGCTCCGAGTATCACGTATGGGAGTTTACACCCATCAAGCGCTTGTGCGCCAAGACGCTTCCATTCAACACGATTGGTTCCACTATTTATTGAACTAAGACCGGATTGATAAAAAGCTTTTTCTCCAATGGTATATAGGGAGTTACAATTTAATTCATATATTTCTAAATTAGCAAATGCGCTGTCCCCAATGCGAGCTACATACTCACCCTTATATCTTTCAGGGATGTTCAACCTCCTAATATTGGCGTCGGAATAACCGGGTTTGAAACCATTTACCGTGAGCCAATTAAGACTCGGATTATCACCATCTGGGACAAATACATAAGGTTGGCGGAATATCTGCTTACCATCAACGTTAATCTCGGAGAGTTCTAACCCGTCAATATCGACATAATCGACTGTAGTTTCGACTTGATCGACTGTAAATTTTATTTGACGCTTCATATGTCACCGCCTTACTCGGTTGCCTCGGTTGCCTTGGTTGTTATATGCAATGCTGAACCTGAAATCTGCCATTTTATTTTTTCCAACCGAACATCATCTTTGTAGAATTCGGGGCACATAAGTCTTTCCATAAATTCTTCTTCTGTGCCGGTAAATAGCCCAGCGTCACGCACCAGTTGGTAGGCTGATGCTCCGGGGTCTCCCTTGCCACCGTTTCGTACTTTGAGCTGCTTCGGTTCTAAGCCTTCAAAGGTCGCAGTCCATATGTTTATTCCATCGTTTTCGTCAGAGCCTTCTTGTGTCTGCTCCAGGCTCATAAGTCTGAATGCACTACATTCTGCTTTCCACTGTTCGAGGGCGTCGAAGTAGTCCTCCAGCTCAACCTCGGGATTGTGTAGTCCGCTAGAGACCATAATGCCTGAGAAGATCGCAGTATTCCAGACGTAGATAGGGGTCACGCTGTCATCTCCTAGGCAAGTAAAGCGCACCAGGAAGTTAAGGCTGCCCACGTACTTTGTGGCGGCCTGTGAGATAAGCCAGGAGAATACAAGCATTGAGTCGTCCTGCTCACTTACTCGCGCCTCCCCTTCTGGTACGGTATAAATTCCACGGCTCTGCTGCTGTGTCTTTGAGTCGATGTTTACAAAGTGGACTTCGATTTTGTCGCACTTATCCATCTCATGCCCTTCTACTACTTTTGGTATCTCGAAGGAGAACCGCTCAGAGTTATGGTCGTACTGAACTAGTAAAGTTTTATTTACAGATTCGTTTTTTATTGCTCGGGTGGCCGCGTTTATTGAGAAGTTATTGTCTGTATCTTCGACTTTATGTTTTAATGCCATTCATTCACATCCTTTCTTGGTCACACACCGATAACATATCGGAGTGCAAACTTATCGTTATAGTAAGTTATGCCGCTGATGGAAGCTGTTCCGGTGGCGCTGTTATCTGCATGTCCACTTATACCGGTGTCCGTCAGTGTCAAAGTCTTGCCTGCAATATAGTCGAACTTCGTTGTCGCCATAAGGAGGTTAAGGTTCACCGAGGTAAGCCCTGTAGCCGTGAATATCATCTTGGGGATGTAGTGTGGGCTGTAGGCGTAGTTCTGCTCTCCGCTAGCGGCATATCTGCTGAATATAAGCACTATACCATTCTGCTGCAGACTCAGCTTCTCGCTAAATGTTACAGACTGTGAAGCGTTCATCACATAGTTGCCTGTCCATAACACCTTCCCTGCGCCTGCATACACGATGCTCCACGAACCCCAGCTTGCTGAGGTATAACCTCTTTCGTAGATCACACCGTCGTCCTTTGTAGACTTCTGGAGGGTCTGTCTAAGCATTCCGTCTCCGGTTCGCTCTACCTTGATGCTTGCTGTCGCAGTGTCGGTGTAGGGCTTATTTGTTACGGTGGCGGATATGGCCGTGGTCGGTATTACATAAAAGCCCGGAGTTGTCAAGCTGTTAAGATTTGCGTTGGTTGTCAGGCTTATTGGAGAGTCCGGAAGTGCTCCTGCTATGTCCACACCTTCCTTCGTGCTTGTCTTGAAAAACGCTATGCCCTTGCCATCTTCTCTGATGTCAAATATAACGGCTCCGGAGGGGATATATGTGGAGTAGCTAACCTCAGCTTTGAACGCATCGGTGAGCGTTACCTTGAAGTCCCACTGATAGTCTGTCGAGAATGTCGTTCCCGTAGGTTTTAGTGTGGTATCAAGGGAGAGTGACGACAGGCTTTGGAGTGTTGTCCATGCTGTGTCTGTTGTCTTTTTGTACTGAATGTCCGCTTTTGCGGTGTTTTTATTATTTAGCGCTGTAACGCTATATGCTAGTCTCAAACCGGCATATACACCGTTCGGATCTGCCTCTCCTTTTTCGTTGTACCTTGCAACGTGGAAGGTGCTTATCTGCGGTGTGGAGTACGCCAGCGCTGTGATGTCCTTTGCTAGTGTAGCGGTTCTGCCTCGGCTATCAGTTATATTGACTCTGAGCCTTATCGTGCCGCTTCCTGATACCATATCAGTTGTGAAGCTCGCGCCTGTGTAGGTCTTGCCCTCAAAGGTCGAGGAGTAGCTTTTGATAGTGCTACCGTAGGCGCCTGTCGCAGTTATTTCAGCCTTGATTTTAGACTTACTCTGCACGTAGCTTCCTATGGTCGCTATGGTGCCTGTATTTGCCTCTGTGAGCGTTACATCGTCTATGGTAGGTGTTAATGTTGCGGGAACTCTAATCGTCAGGAGCGCTGTTTTTGTGCCCACTACGGTGGTGCCGTTTTTAGTGGTACATCTCAGCGTCAGAGTTCCGTTGGTTGAATTGGGTATGCTCCTTGCTAATTCAAGAGGAACTTTCCAATACATGTAGGTCTCAACGGCTGTTGCTATAGTCACGAAGTCACTTCCTGCGAAGGAATACTCCAGATCGTGAGTAAATTTATCGCTCGCTCTCGAGGTGTATATTGTCACCGTGTCATCCATATCAATGCTTGATACGTGGAAGGCAGGAGTAGTGGCTCTCGGAATAGTATTAAGTGTTCCGGTGCCGCTGCCTGTTATTGTGCCTACCGAGGCGCCTGCAAACGTGATTGCGAACTCCTGGGAGAAGGAGTAGCTGAAAGACTTTGAGCCGTCATTGTTATGTGGTATGGTCACTTGACCGGAGGCGAGCGTCTTTGTGGTATTGTTTCCAATAGCTACGCTGTTCTCACCTGAGTATGCCGTTCCGTTTATCGTTACGCTCCAATCCTTAGGAACGCTTGACTCGATGCGGCCTGCTGAGCCTGAGATGAGCTGCAAGCTCCAGCTAATGGTTGTATAATTATTAACCGTGGACTGTCCTACCTGTACCCAATTAAATTTAAGGGTATCGTAAGCTGTTACGGCTACGCTTTTGCTACCGTTAGCTGCCATCGACCTCACCTACCTTTACAAGTGAAAGATTTTTGTTGCCGCGGGGGATAAATGCGAAGGTGCCTATCCTCATAGAGTCGAGGAAGTTGCCGTCCTTGACTGTTAGGCGTTGGTTGCTAAAGTATGCAACCTCTGCGCCCTTATCCCAGAAGGAGATTCTATCGCTTTCGATTTTTAATGTGATTTGGTTCCCCGCTCTGCCCAGAACGATATTGCCGTCCTGGAAGCGTATATAGCTCTTAATTTCTGTGAACTGATCGCGTGAACTAGAGTCGTTAGACTCTACAGTCTGTCTCAGCTCCGAGAATAAGAACTCGAAGGAGTCAGAGAGCTGTGTCATCGTAGTGCTTATAGCACTCTTCAGATCCTCCTGGGATGCGTATGTCTCTGCTACTTCAAAAGTCAAAGCATCCGCAGCCTGTTGGATAAGGCTTGACAGCTCTAGTTTAGCCTCTTCGATGATTGCCTCTGTATTGATGCTATAGTCTGAACGAATTGCTTTATTCAGCCTTTGAATGCTTGCCTCGGTCTTTTTACCGCTTGATACTTCAGAGCCTGTCAAGGAGGATATATTCTTGCCTAGCACGATTCTGTCGTTATCAGGGTATAAGAAGTCGATGTCTTGATTCGTCAGCTGGAATGTGTCTTTATTTATGCCGTGGGGCTTACTTCTTACCTCGATTATGTCGCCGAGGATAAAACTGTCAATATTCTTGTCTATCAGGGCGAGGTCTATAGCTCGAAGTTCAAGAGAGGTTATGACGTTCTTGCTGGTGTTCAAATATTGCTGCGCCCTTGCAAGTAGCGCGTCGGGGAGTGTTATCTCGTCAAAGTAAACTGCTTTTGTGATCACGCCTCTAAGCGCTACCGCCTCGTCGTCTTGGATGAAGTCCTGCTCATTATTGACCGACTTGATTGTCAGCCTCTCTCCGGTGCTTTCGTTCTTCGCGCCGTAGGGGATGATACGTGTCGCGAGATCCGTGTTCGCCATCGTGCGAGAGAAGTCCATAAGGTTGGAGCCGAACTCGATTAACTGCTTGTTACGGTAGCTGAGCTCCGCTACCCAATTTATCTCACGCTGCCCTGTGGCATTGAATGAGAAGGTTATAAAGCCTCCGCAAGCCTCAACGAGCTTATCAATTACCGATAGATGAGGCTCCGCTTCTTCGTTCTCAAGTATGATAGTGTCCGTACTGATACCGGTCACGCTACCCACTATGAACTGCTTCTCCGCCCCCACGTCCACGTTGTAGGAGTCGATCACTTCCCTGAATATATTCTCCGGGGTGTCGTTGTATGAGTATGGACGGTGGATGTTATCTCTCAGGAAGCACCTCTCACCCTCGCAGGTGATAGTTCTCTGCAGCATGAAGTCGTCCGTAGGATAAAGCGCGCGGCCTCTGAAGCGAAGCACTCCATCACGATAAATTGTTATGAGGCTTTTATAGCTTATAAATTCATTATAAAAAGGGTGTGCAGGCGGTAGGATTATTGTAGCCGCGCCGCCTTTGTTCAGCCCTAGCTGAGCTTTGAGCCCTAGTAGAGCCGTGTCCTGAAGTCTTGAGTCAAAGGCGAGCCTATCATCAACATAGAGTTGGATCATTAGAGCACCGCCTCTCTGTAGGTAAACTTAATTTGACCGCTGCCGGAATAATGTATTTGATGCGTTCCCGGTTTCAGGTAGAGGTCGGGGAAGATGTACTGCCCTTCACTCTTCGACCAACTGAAAGTCTCTTGATTTGTTGAGTATCTTATCAACACCGACTCGCTTATGTCGATTACAGGAATAACCGACTTGCGCCCTTCGTTTGTAAGGACTGCGAGCTTCTCTGTTTCAGAGGCGTCAAGAACTAGGATAGTCTCTTCAACATTGAACCTCCACGGCTCGCAGGTCGCTGTCACCTGGACGCTGCAGTGCGCAAGGTCATTATAAATTTTCTTTATTCTTACGCGACCACTGATGTATCGCGTATCGTCGTCAGGAAGAATAATGTTATGTCTATAGCCGTCAAGCTGATTGATCATAGCATTGATTCTTGCCTCACGCTCCAGGCGTGTGCCCTCTGAGCTCTCAAGCACAGCCTCAAAAGTCCTAGCATTATAGTGTGGCTCACCGTCGGTCAGTATAGTTGACAAGTCGAGTGGGCCATCTGCTCTGCCAGGAACAGAGGCATAACTCTCTGCAAGCTCTGCCTCTGATAGATGCCAGCTCGATAGCGTCCAGAGGCCATCAACCGCCGTGTCGTATGAGCCTATTTTTATTCGTCTCTTACTCATTTAGATTGCTCCTCTCTCTGCTAAAACTCGGCGCTGGCCTAGTTCTGTATCGTATCGAACCGCCGTAGATCCTACAAGCGTCTTTCCGTCAAGCATAATAACTTGACCGCTAAGTAGGGCGCGGTATATTTGGTCTAATTTTGCGTGTATGCCCTCTGCTGGGGTTGCTGTAGTAGCGGCATTGAAACTATGTGCTACCTTCCTCTCAAGTGTTACACCGTTCAAGGCATCCGTTCCCTCTAGCATATCTGTAGAGAGTTTGTCAAGTGCGTTGACCGGTGCGTCTGCGCCGGCCTCAATACCCATCGCCAAGCCTTCGTCTAACAGTTCACCGAGGCCAGCCATAACTCTTGAGGGTGAGTGGATGTCAAACACCTTCTTAAATCCCTTGATAAAGCCGTCACCTATACTGTTGATTGCTTTCATATAGTCAAAGTCGAGCATACCATCTACAAGTCCTTCCAGGAGCTGCACGCCTGCGTCCCAAAGCGCGGGGATGGTAGCTATAAGGCCTTCAACCAGGGACTTCGTGATGCTCGGCGCACTCTCATAGAGAGCTGCGAGCACCTGGGGTATAGCATCAATGATTGCAAAGAGTAGCTGAACTGCTCCATCTATGAGCACCGGGATATTGTCGAGAAGCCCATCTATAATCGTGTCGACTATAGTGGGGATCTCGGGGAGGAGGCGGTCTAGGAGTATTGGTATCGCCTGAACAATAGCCATAAGGAACTGAATTGCTCCATTGAGTAGCTGAGGGATTGCTACAAGTAAGCCATCTATCAGCGCCATAATTAAGTCAGGAAGCGCCGAGAGAAGTGATACCGTTATCGTTGGAATTGCATCCACTATTGAAAGCAGAAGCGTTACTGCACCTTCCATAAGCGCCGGTATTCCTTCGATTAGTGTATTCACCAGCTGAGGGATCAGCGTTACCAGCGAGTCGATTATAGTAGGCCCTACGGTTGATAGTAGCGAAGTTAGCAGCCCCATCGCGGTCTCGACTACTGTTGGCAGAAGGTTCGTCGCCATTTCCACGATCTGGGTGATTAGTCCAGAAATCGCGGTGCCTACTGCCTCTGCTGAGCCTTCCTCACCATTTACAAGCGATTTGAAAGAGTCTACAACTCCCTTTACGCCAGGCACCAAGTCCTGAACGAGTGCTACGCCCATCATCTTGATGTCAGTCTGCAGCGGCTGTATGGTTGCTCCCAGGTCGGCCATTGTGGCGTTCCAAGCCTCGTTGGTTGCATTCATCTCCATGACTTCCGCGTTTGTTTCGCGATAAATGTCTGAAGCCTCGCCGAGTATATCCTCGGTGTATTGCAGCATATAGGCCTGTTTTTCAGCTTCGGTCGTACAGGCTGCAAGGCCGGCATTGAACTTGTCAACGTCGTAGCCTGCTCCCTCAAGGAGCTGCACGTATGCGCCTGTGGCTTCTCCGAGTTTAATAGTTTCATTAGCTGACTCGTAGAATGTCTCCGGTTGGAGTGCGTCACCGAATCGAGCTACTACACCAGCACCGAGGTCTGCCCATTGAATGACATCCTCTTCAGACTCTGCAAGGAGCGCAATCTGCTGTGCGGCTTCTACCGACTGATCTGTCTCACCTATAACCGCCTGAAGCCTTTTATATGCCTCCTCTGCGATTTCTGTGCGGTGCCCTACTGTTTCATAGGCTGAGGATAGTTTACCCATCTCAGTGCGGTACTCTAGTGTCTCCTGTGGCAGATTTGCCATAGTTGATACAAGACTTCCGAGGCCGGAGATCATAGCTTGAATACCACCGGAAACGAGGTTTGCCATTGCGCCCTTCATAACCGTGAAGCCTTCTTTTGTATCCTTTGCCTTGTCGCCTACGTCTTTTGTACCGTCCGCGGCTTCTCTCGCCGCTTCCTGGTAGTGGTTGAGACTGCCTTCGGTTGCTATGATTTCACGCTGGAGAGCTCTTACCTGCTCGATAGAAGCGTCTCCTCGTTCAAACTGCTGCTGAACCTGCCGCTCTGCTTCGCGGAGGGTTTCAAGCTTTTCTGCGGTGTTTTCTACCTGGTTAGCCAGAAGCTGTTGCCTCTGCGCTATTAGTTGAGCGTTATCCGGGTCGAACCTTAGAAGCCTATTGACTTCTTTTAGTTCTTCCGATACACTGTCTGTCCGCTTATGGACGTCCTCTAAGGCTTTGCCTAGTTGTGTAGTGTCGCCGCCGATCTCGACGGTTATGCCTTTTATTTGGTTTCTAGCCATCGCTATCCTCCCCTCTCAGCTTTTTACGGAGCGCCTCTCTGTCAGGCTTGGTCTGCTCCATTCTCCAGGCGTTGTCAAGGTATTCTTGCCCTTTTTCCGTCTGGGTCATTTTGTGGATAAAAGCGTCTCTCCTCCATGTGAGATAGGTTAAATAGTCAAGCTGGTCTATCTGTAAAAAGTTAAGGCCTGTATAGTCGGCTACGAGCTTCTTCCACCATGTCGTTATTGTATATTCATGTCCGCCCGCGCTATCCGGAAGTGGATAGTACGGGATCGTCAGTTTTTTGCTTCATTAAATTCCTTGATAAAGTCAAGATATGCAGCAAATACCACTACAAGATCGCTGAAGGTCATACGATATAAGTCGCGAAGCTCCTCAGCAGTTACGGTGATAAAGTCTGCATTGCAGCTGAACAACTCAGCTGTAAGTTCAAATAATGCGCGGATCTTGCTTGCGTCATGCGTTTTTGCGGCGTCCGCCACCTCTGTTTTTGCCGCTACGAATCTCTCTACAAGTTTTGTAGTGGGGGTTGTTAGTCTGAATTTTGTCTTTGCCGCGTCTCTCAGAGTAATCTCCAAGATAGGTTGCGCAAGTGAGTTAAGGTCTAACATCTTCATTGGATTGTCTCCTTTATTTTAGATTGAAGGGAGGAAGGAGCCCCCTCCTCCCATTGGATGCTCTTAGGTTGTAGACGTGATTTCGATGAGCTGAATAAGTGTGCCGTCCTTATCCTGGGGAAGTGCTTTGAACTCAGGTTCAACAACTGTCGCACTATCCTTTGAGAATGTAAGGGTAGCGCCTGCAGTGTTACGTCCTACGATGAGGATATAAACGTCGCCATCCACCTTGTCCTCGTGGTGGAAGCAGATAGCATATTTACCACCCTGAGTATTGCCCGCACCACCGATTTTTGTGGTAGTTACACCGGATGCAGTGGATGACTTGCAACGGTCAACGAGCTTTTGAAGTGTCGCACCGTTCCATGTAACAAGACCACACTTGAGAATAGCCTCTTCATTGGTAGTAATAATCTTACTAACATAGCCGAGGTCGTCCTTCTCTTCGTAGGTCTCCTGCGTGTACTCGAGAGCAGCTCCGCCCTTAATGTATCCGAGCAAGTTAGTCTCTGTGCATACCGTTGTATGAGTAGGTGCTGTATCAGTGGTATGCGCTACGAGATAAATCTTGCCAGAGCCGAGCGTGATTGTCTTTCCGTCTCTCTTAGCCATTAGTTATTCTCCTTTTCTCGATATAGTTAAATTCATAGATGACTTGGTATCGTTGTTCTTCTTGAATCCAATACCTAGCCTGTGAACTCCACTCAAGTCCTGCCTCGTCAAGCGCCTTTTCTATAGCCGCCTCAGTGACCGGGTCGGGCTTTGATTCGTAGAGTTCGATTGTGTAATTGTGTTCGATTTGTACGTTTACACCGTCCGCCCCGCCTGCCTCTCTATCGTCGAACCATACAGCGTATGTCTCGGGGAGAGGCTTTGCGGTGTAGCGGGATTCTCGGTGTTTAACATTTGCTTTGTTTAATATCTTAGTTACCATCCTGCAGGATCTCCTCTACCTTTTGCTCGTATTCGGGTATGACGTGGTCAATCGCATTTTGGAGGAACGGATTGGCTTGAGTGCGCCCACCGTCATTCGTGGCATGGCCATTAACTAGGAGATGTGTCAGTCTGTACTCAGGCGCTCTAACATACCACGTCGCGCTGATTTTGTTGCCCTGGAGTCCTCTGGCGTTAGGTTTTCTCAGCCTACTATAATCAGCAGTTATATGCCTCTTATACTCGCCTTTTCTGCGGCCTTGAGGCGCCGTGGCTTTTGTCTCTTTTACGAGTTTTTTCATGCTCTCCTCGGTTACGGTCTTGAGTTTTTCCTCAATTCCTACACGATAGAGCGTCAGCTCGCGTTCAAGCTGTTCACCTAAATCAGCCATAATACTCACCTACCAGCTTGATTTCTCTGTGCTGCTCCATATAGTCGTCATAATCTACGACCTTGAAGGTGCGCCCACGATAAAGGATGCGGTAAGGCTGAGTATTATATGCGATGTCCTCGAGTGCCTTAACATACCGAAGCTTAAATGTCAAGCTAGCGTTATGTTGGTCGGTGCCCGCATTAAAACCTAATCCCCCACCGGTCTTATTAACCGAGGCGTGAAGTTTCAGCGCGCCAGACCATTCCTCTGTATCAGGGTCCTGAATCTGTATGGTGATAGGTTTATCAATCCTCATCCTCCAGAGCCGCCTCCTCTCTCAAGGGTATAAGCTCTAACCTCAGCTGAGTCTCTAAGAGATCGCGGAGATGGTTTCTTGCTGCATCTGCCTTCGCACTTCCTGGATGGTTGTCGTATCCCTCCTCGGTGTAGATTAGAACGAGCTGATCTACCCTGGGGTCGGTGGGCATAAGCTCCTCAATGTCACGGCCGACCGAGCCATATAGTCTGTAAACCGCCGCGCCGAGTGCCCTCTGGAGGTTCGCCGATACCATCGGATCGTCAAGATAGTCGATGCCTAAGTGCTCAGCTGCTGCTTTAATATCCACCATCAGCTGAACCTCCTCTCACGATTAGGTTGTAGCGGGTGTGATTGTACCGTTAACGATTGCGGTAGTGTCTTTGATAACGAAGTCAGCGCGCATGATACCTCTGAAGAGTGTCATATCCTGCTCGAATGCGTTGAAGCCGGTTACCATTGCAGTGTTGGACTGAACTACGGAAAGCTGCTGACGGTCAAACTCCTTAAGGAACTCACGAAGGTCACCGATGATGAAGGGGATCGCCTTGCTAGCTGTAGGAAGGATAGCATTAGGAATTACTACAACGGGTACAGAGTGAGTGCCGATAGAAAGGCGAAGCGCCATAGGCTTTGTAGGATCGGGGGAAAGAAGAGGTCTGCCGTTCTTGTCCTCGAGAGTGTCAAGGTAGTTGAGACCATCATCGTTTGTGAAGATGCTTACGGAACCTCTAAAGTTGGCAAGAGTTACGTTTACTGCATTCTTGATGCCCTTAAGGTCTGCAAGTGCAGTAGCAGATACAGTCTTAACCTTAGCAAGAATCTGAGCGTTCTCGGTTGCTACGGACTCGTCTGCAAGCCACTGCATAATTGTGTTAGCAATAGCTGCATCGCTATCTGCAAGGAGTTCGTTGGTTACAGGAAGGTAGCCTGCGTACTTCTTGATAGCGTAGTCGATTCTTGTGAACTGAGGTGCTGCGGTCTGAGTAATCTTGCCACCTTCACCTACTGCCGCGAAGCCTGTCTGCTGGGATCTGGTCTTGTAAGTTCTGGAACCGGTGTTTGTGCCTACAGACTCAACGTCGATGTAGTTACGAAGGCTGAAGTGGTTCTGACGGAGTGTGTTGATCTTTGTGGAGATGTCAACGGGTACGGTGTAGCCACCGTCTGCGCCTGTGGTCTCGTTCATGTTAGCCTTGAAGCCCATACGAGCTGCATCTGCGAATGCCTTGATGCTGTCAACCTTTGTCTCAGGTGCAGGTGTAGTTGCAGGTGTCTCGATTACGCCTGCCTTACTTGCCTTGAGGATGCGCTCCTCAAGCTCGAACTCCTTCTGGAGTGTGTCAACCTCGTCAAGGATAGTATTTGCCTTGTCGATGTCTTTGTTGTCACCGCTCATGAAGCCTTTAGCTTCAGCGGTCTTAGATGTGATAAGAGCCTGGAGCTCTCTCATTCTCTTGTTCATTTTAGTCCTCCTGATAGTTTTTAATATTATTAGTTTTGGATTCGATTTCCATCATTCTCACCCTGGTCTGGGTGTCTTTGTCGTCTTGCTTTTCTGCCACCGTAGGCTCTGCCTCGGGTTCAGTAGTTGGCGCTTCTACGACTACACCTGTGTAGCTCTTTCTTACGCCTGCCGCCTTTTGCGCCGGTACGGCCACGAGGCTGAACTCATAAGCGTCTGACACGCTCGCAAGCGTAAAGACGCACTGCTGTGCTCCGCCTTCTTTCTCGTAGCTCTTTCCGGGCCAGTGGCTGCAGTAGCTCTTTGCTTTGTCCGTTCCGCAAATAGAACAGATTACGCTTGAAGCTCTAAAGCCTACACTTCCTTCCTTCTTGATGCCACCCTTAATCTCTGCGATTAGGTCGGCGTTGCTAGTGGTCTTTACCATGTAGCAATGTGCCACGAGTTGAGCGCGGGGTTCTCCGGACTTGTTCAGCTTCTCACTCTGCACAAGCTCGGTTGCATAGATTCTAGCCACCTGGTCGTTTGCTGACCAACTGTGATCCTTGATGACCGTCTTGCCAATAAAGAGCTTTTTCAAGTCCTCAAGCGCCTTCAAGGTGAACCTCTCAAACTGTCTGTCGATTTCATTGTCGCAGAGTACAGCCTTGAACGTGAATACATCATCGGCTGTCAAGGGTGAGAGAGTGTATTTGTTGATCTCTCGAAGCTCCGCCTCGTTGATCTCTTGGTTCTCCAGTTGCGCTGCTTTTGTAATCATTCCAGGGAATGCTACGGGGTTTGTGCGCGTTTCTTTGTCATTCATTCGTTTTTTCCTCCTTTCCGATGATGTTTATTCGGACTCAGCCTCTTCAGGCTGTTGATCCTCTTTAGGTTTTTCCTCTTCGGTAGGAGTTTCCTCCTTAGGAGGCTGTTGCCACTGAACACCTACCGCCGTGATTGGTATTGTGCTGCCGTTACCGATGAGCTGGTCGCCACCTTCCTTGCTTGGAAGGTCGAGGCGTTCTCTTGCTTCGTTCGGTGTCATCAGCCATCCATTCACTGCAGTGCTCAGCGTGTTGATTTGTGTCTGCTGATCTGCTCTGAGGATAACGGCTACATTAAATTTAATATGATAGCCGTTAGCAATCTCTTCATCAGTTAAGAGTTTGTATGTCAGCTCCTCTTCGTACTGTTTTACGATGAAGAGCAAGGTGTCAATAAGGAAGCTCAGCTGCTGAGCCTCGGCGCTTGCGTAGCTGCTCTTGGTGTAATCGCCTACCTGGTAGGGTTTAACACCGAAGGCGGAAGCAATCTGCAAGGCGCTATACTGTCTCAGCTCCAGGAATTGGCTATCTGCGAGCTTGAGATTCAAAGGCTGAAGGGAGAAGCCGACCGGCATCGGCACGATATTCTCGATGCCTTTGTCTTTCATCTCTCCCCTTGCGTACTTAGTGACCTCTTTCAGGAGGGTTTGCACGTTGGCGTCGTTGAGGCTTCCGGTGTAGTTCAGTACGCTTTTTGCAGTCATACCGCTCTTAATTGTTTTATTGATGAACTCCTGGGCCTCGATATTGCCTTGAATTGTAGAGCGAAGCTGCTCTCTTACGCTTATGCCGGTGATACCGTCTGTAGTGTAGTGGCTCTTGAAGTGAAGCACTTCCTCTGAGCTTAACACGATAGTCTCCCCACCACTCGTATATCGGTAGTAAACGTCGGCTCCCTTATCTGATAGCTTCATAGCGTCATCATATATCAGCTCAACCTTAGAAGGGTCTAGGTGCCAGAGCTGAGGATGCTTCGGATCTCGGGTGTCTATCCAGACGTAAGAGTTACCTCGGTCGTTCCTGAGCTGTTCGCAGGAGCTCATAAAGCTGCTAGATGTCATGAACCTGTTAGGTCTCTCGTTCAGCATTCTGTAGTATGGATGCTCTCGCGCTACTCGTATTCCTTTGTCGGGCGTGTACTGTTGGATCTTGAGCGGGAGCTTACCGATTGCCTCTGACAATACCTTCAGGCAGGCGAAGTAGGTTGCTTCGCTTGTGGCCTTGCCCGATTTGTCAGGGTCAATGCCTAAGAACTTATACAAGTTATTCAGCTCAGTCCATTCGTTTGATGCGCTCTTGCCTCTTAATACGCCCCATGCGGCCTTTGCGCGTTCGCTAAATTTCATTTAATCCTCCTCAATCTACCCAGCCCATAAAGTCTAGGAAGTCGTTAAGTGCTTCGTTTATGTCAAGCGGTGCGTTCTCTCCGCTGTTTAGTAGTGTCACGTAGTGGCTGTCTATCAGGGCATCCACCGGGTCTATTCGTTTGAACCTTGCGCCTGGCTTCTTGTCGACCTTTATCTCCTCGAAGCTGTTTCGTACTATAGCCGCGTTTATCATCGACCATGTCAGCAGCTCGTTCGCCTGGTCATACTCTAACTGACCGCCTTTTGTCAAGAGCTGGACTGCTACCGTTGCGTCGTTGAGATTTCGTGCGCTCTGGGTGATTGTTACCACGGGGCATCCGAACTCCTCCAGGTCTTGCATAACACCGGGAGCGTTGTGTGGGTCTATGCCTATGCTCTTGAAGGTCAAGCCGAGCCTATCACGGAGCTCCTTCAGGTGCGCCACGATGAACTTGTAGTCGTTCATATAGTCGGTGCTGCCGCCAGTTACGGTTATCAGTCCTTGCTGCTCCCATAGTGCATAAGGTGCTAAGTCGGTTTCTATATGCTCCTCCAGGCGCCCTCTCGGCATGAAGCTATGACTATAAATATAATAGGTAGAGTTTCCAAGCGGGAACTCAAGCGCTAGAGTTGTTAAGTCTCCGCCGCTCGAAAGGTCAAGACCGACGTAGCATTCGGTGTGTCCTGCCGCTACGATGTCCTTAAGTTTTCTCTCGGATCCGCAAGCTTTCCATGCGTCCGGGTCTATGAACTGATCGTCTGTATTCTTCACCCACATATTGAGTGACTTGCATAAGAAGTCTGCCAGATCCATTCCACCCATGTCTCGAGCGGTGCGTGCGTCTTGGCGAAGCGTTGCCATCTTTTCCTTGTCTAAACATAGGAATGGATTGGCTTTTATCCAATTCTTCTCGTCCCAGATGTCGTCGTCAGGATCTAGGCAGTATATGTCTATGAAGAAGTCGTCTGCGGTGGTCAGCCCCTTCAGCACCTTGATGGCGTAGTCGTCCATCTCCTTGCAGAAGCTGTTGAGCATCTTACCGCGAGTCGTGATCATTGATACCAAAGTCTCCGGAAGTGCTCTGGTACCGTTGTATATTGCTTTGTAAACTGAATTATCTTTGTGCTGGTGCAGCTCGTCGATGGATGCAAATATCGCGCGGAAACCGTCGTCGAGTCCAGCCTCTTTGGAGAGCGCCTCAATAGTGCACTCGCTCTCCTCTGCTAGGATGAGTGACTTGTAGTCCTTCACCGAGAAGAGCTCACTCAGGTCGGGGTCGATAGTAATAAACTTCGACATCTCCTCCCAGGCAAGTCGAGCCTGGCGCTTCTTCGTTGCTACCGTGAAGAGCTTGCCGTGTCGATAACCGGAGAAGCCTGCGATGTAGGTTCCAAGGATACCGTTCTCGAAGGTCTTACCATTCTGTCGAGCCATGCTTTTGTAGCGACGTCTGAAGCGGCGCATACCGTCCTGGCTCTTCTTCCATCCAAATGTGCAACCGATGTCGAACACCTGAGAAGGTATCAGCTTGACCGCTTTCGGCTCCAAGCCCTCGGCGATCGTCAGAGTCTCTGCATACTCAAGCACTCGGTTCGCGGCGTCCACGTCCCAATAGTAGGGGAAGCCTTTTGTATTTTGTTTCTTCAGATCGTTCAGGTGCCTCTGGCAAGCTAGCCGGTGCAACTGTCCGGTCAATATCTTACCTTCAACAACTTGGCGAGCATAAGTGGTTACACGATCGGTTGTCATGCTCTCATGCTCCCCCCGCCGAACTTAGCAAACTTATTCTGCTTCGGTTCCTCGTCGGTCTTTGGTGCAATCAGTTTGCACCTTGAGGAGATAGTCAAGCCGAGCGCCGAGGCGGCCGTCTGCGCTTGTGTAAAATATCGGTTCTGTAGCTTTGAGATTTTTTCCTGCGTGTCTACCCATGCGCCTAACTCGTAGATGTAGTTTTCACTCTTTGGATTAGGGCTCTGCTTGAACATTGCTCTCAAATCTTTTGTAACTTTTTCGTACTGAATCTGCGCAACTACATAGCGCGCCAAAGTTTCCGTGTCGGTCTCACTTAGGATCCCAAGCTTATCGAGCTGTTTAGCAATTTTTACAAAACGTGTTTTCTCTGCAGTATTCAAATAAGTCGGAGCGGTTATATCGTCATTGCAGGGAGCTACTTCGGTCGCAAGACGTTCCGCTATTTCTTCTTTTGTCAAGTTTTTCTTGCCATTAGCGATTATTAACTGTATTGGCTGACGAGGTCTTGCCATTAAGCGCACTCCTTCCTCAAATTTCGAGATTTAGGGACTTTTTGGTACACGGCAG
>JAEIGA010004877.1_pt1 | contig 20647 bp, 18 predicted proteins | sample 9270691 | NCBI WGS metagenome assembly JAEIGA01 (sample SAMN17057246, study PRJNA624740) | gut metagenome | biome: biome; isolation source: fecal sample | host: Bos grunniens | place: China: Xizang | collected 2019 | reverse complement strand
TTCCACTCCCTGGACGCTCTGGCGGAGGCCGACCTCGAGACCCTGACGGCCGTGCCCGACGTGGGGCTGACCACCGCGGAAGGCCTGCGGGAGTACTTCGACAGCGCGTTCGGCAGGACCATGCTGGACCGTTTCCGCGCCTACGGCCTGACCATGGAACAGGAGGACACCCGGCAGTCGAACGTGCTGGAAGGGAAGACCATCGTGGTCACCGGCACCCTGCAGACCCTCACCCGCAATGAGATCAAGGAACTCATCGAGAACAACGGGGGAAAGGCGTCCGGCAGCGTCTCGAAGAAGACCTCTTACCTCGTCGCCGGAGAGGCGGCGGGCTCGAAGCTGACGAAGGCCCAGTCCCTCGGCGTCCCGGTCCTCACGGAAGAAGAATTTTTAGAACTACTGAAATAAAAAAGCGGCTCGCAAGAGCCGCTTTTCTTATTATTTTTTTCGGTTGAGTTCGTCGGTCTTTTTCTGCCGGCGGTTGTGGTCGCGGGCGCCCTCTTCGTCCGTCGGGGTGACGGCTTCCTCGTTGCGCTCGGCGGTCCGGATACGCAGGGCCGTGTCGACATAGTAGGCAAAGATCTTGCCGTCGCCGGGCTCGCCGGTCCAGGCCGCCCGCCGGATGGCTTCGATGGCCCGGTCCCGCCAGACTTCGTTGGAGACGAGGATCTCGAATTTGATTTTCGGGATCATGTTGACCGCGATCTCATTGCCTCGGACGAGCTCGGTGAAGCCCATCTGGACGCCGCAGCCCATGACCTGAGAAATGGTCATACCGCGGATGTCCTCTTCGACAAGGGCTTCCTTGACGTCTTCGAGTTTCTCTTCGCGGACAATGGCTTCCACTTTATACATGACGTACCCTCCTTAGTCATCCAGTCCGTTGAAGGACGGGTAGGCACGTTCGCCGTGCTGTGTGATATCGAGGCCGATCTTCTCTTCTTTCTCGGAGACCCGCAGGGAAGTGAAGCGGGTGGTGATGAAGATGCAGACGGCGCCGCCGACCAGACCGAGAACGACGGTGGCCACGGTCCCGATGAGGTTGGCCACAAAGAGCTTCGTGTCGCCGTAGATGAGGCCGTTGGAGACCGCGCCGGGGTTGATGGCCTGCGAGCCGAAGATACCGGTCATGATGCCGCCGTAGATGCCGCCGACTCCGTGGCAGCCGAACGCGTCGAGCGCGTCGTCGTAGCCGAAGCGTTTCTTGACCCGGGAGACACAGAAGTAGCAGACCGGGCTGACCAGGCCGCCGATGATGAAGGAGGCCCAGACCGGGACGAAGCCGGTGCCGGGGGTGATGGCGACCAGGCCGACGACGAGTCCGGTGGAGGCGCCGACCAGGGTCGGCTTGCCGGTCTCGATGACGTCGATGAGCATCCAGGTCAGCATGGCCATGGCGGAGGAGACCGCCGTGGTGGCAAAGGCGTGCGCTGCCAGGCCGTTGGCCTCCAGGGCAGAGCCGGCGTTGAAGCCGAACCAGCCGAACCAGAGCAGACCGGCGCCCAGTGCGACGAAGGGCACGTTATGGCAGCGGTAGCTGGCGGACTTGATGTCTTCTCTGCTGCCGAGGGCGATGCACAGAAGCAGCGCGGTGATCCCGGAGGAGATATGGACCACATCGCCGCCGGCAAAGTCGGCCACGCCGATGCGTTCCAGCCATCCGCCGTGTCCCCAGACCATGTGCGCGATGGGGTAGTAGACGACGATGGACCAGAGAAGAATGAAAATAAACAATGCTTTAAATTTCATTCTTCCGGCGATGGAACCGGTGATGAGGGCCGGTGTGATGATGGCGAACATCATCTGGAACAGGGCGAAGGCCAAAAACGGGATCGTCTCTCCGTAGGGGCCCGGCTCAAAGCCGACATGGTTGAAAAATGCCAGCGAAAAGTCGCCGATCACGCCGCCGTGGTCCGGCCCGAAGGCCAGGGAGAACCCGAAGGCCACCCAGAGGACCGTCGCCAGTCCGAGGATGAACACGGAGTTCATCAGGTTCGAAACTACGTTCTTTCTGCGCCCGAGGCCGCCGTAGAAGAATCCCAGCGCCGGGGTCATGAGAAAGACGAAAGCGGCAGAGATGAGTACTAACGCGGTATCGCCTGTGTTGATCATGATGATTCCCTTCTCTCTCTGTATTCACATCACAAAAAAAGAAGGCGCCTTCGACTCTTGGAGATCGAAGACGTCTTCGCCTTTTGTTGCATTTATGATACCATCGGAAATGAAAAAGCGCAATAGCATATTTTCATTTTTATGGCTTTGTTTTCTTTACAGGGGGAGACGCATCTGCGTGTCGAACTTGCCCTTGAGCTCCTCGTTGTGACGTTCGAGGAGGGCGTCGATCTTGGCGGAGGGGTCGAGCAGCGGCCCGATGGAGACGTCGTGGTTGACGGCGTCGATGAGGTAGGCCAGGAACTTGCTCATGTCCACGTCCACATACCAGTCTCTGGCGAGGAGATCCGGCGCGCGGTAGATGGTGTTCGTGCAGAGGATCTTGTCGATGGTGCCGTTCTTCTTGGCTTCGTCGAACTTCTCGAGACCGCTGGTGAACAGGCCGAACGAGGTGCAGACATAGATCTTGTTGGCGCCGCGCTCTTTCAGCTTGCTGGCGACATCGATCATGGATTCGCCGGAGGCGATCATATCGTCGACGACGATGACGTTTTTCCCTTCGAGGGAAGAACCGAGGAACTCGTGGGCCAGGATGGGGTTCCGGCCGTCCACGACACGGGAATAGTCGCGCCGCTTATAGAAAATGCCGAGGTCCACGCCGAGGGAGGTGGCAAAGTTGATGGCGCGGTTCATGCCGCCTTCGTCCGGGGACACGACGAGCATGTTCTCCTTGTCCAGACGGATGTCCGGAGTGGAGCGGATGAGCGCCTTGAGCATCTGGTAAATAGGGGAGACGTTTTCGAAGCCGTGCAGCGGGATGGCGTTGCAGACCCGGGGGTCGTGGGCATCGAACGTGAGGACGGAGTCGACACCGTAGTCGACGAGCTCCTGCAGCATCATGGCACAGTCGAGCGACTCGCGGTTGGTCTTGCGGTGCTGCCGGCCCTCGTAGAGCATGGGCATGACGACCGTGACACGGCGGGCTTTGCCGTTGATGGCGGCGAGGACGCGTTTGAGGTCCTGATAGTGGTCATCGGGACTCATGGGGACGTCGACGCCTCTCATTTTGTAGGTGACAGCGTAGTTGAATGCATCGATCAGGATGAAAAGGTCGTAGCCGCGGACCGTCTGTTCGATGACGGCTTTTGCTTCACCGGAGGCGAAGCGGGGAGCGGAATACTTGATGAGGAACGACTCTTCGGAATAACCGGCAAGGTGAACGCCGTCATCCACACCGAGCGTTTCCTTTCTCCAGTTGACGATGTACTCATCGACCTTTTTGGCGATCTCTTCGGTCCCTTTCATGGCGATGATACCCAGTTTGCCGTACGGGATCTTCGTGAATCCGGAATGTTCCGGAATATTTGCTGTCATGAAAAAATCCTCCTATTCCAAAATGCGACAAGATTTTAACACAGAGAAGGGCTGAATACAATCCATAAAATAAGCTGAATTTTCGGCCACAACATATAGATTATTCCGCAATATTGTTGAAAACTCCAGTAAAAATCTTTTTGTAAAGGTTCGGTCAACACAGGGGTGCGGCCAAAAAACTGTACGAAACCAAATTACTGTTAAAAAATAAACATAAAAAATCAAAATAAATCGCCCGGTTGTTTGTTGAAACCGACGGTATATATTTGGTATAATACGTAACGTTAAGAAGAGACGTCCGTCGCGCCCTTGCGCGGTGGAAGGTCTCGCGCTTGATAATCTTAAGAAAGGGTGATGCTGCAAATGGCCTCTGAGATGATCAACAAGGTTCTCGAAGCGGAAGAAAAAGCTGCTGCCAGAGAAGCCGACGCCAAGGCAAAAGCTTTGGATATCATTACAACAGCAGAGGCGGAAGCAAAAGCTGCCACAGATGCTGAAAAGAAGGCCGCTTTAGAGGAAGGCGACCGGATCGTTGCAGAAGCGAAGACGCAGGCCGAAGGCATTTATGCCAAAGCCAGAGCGGAAGTTCAGGGTCAGATCGAAAACCTGAAACAGCTTGGCAACGATAGACGTGATGTCTCTGCAGAAGCAGTTCTGAAGACCATCATTCCTCAGGACTGATTTTCGTTTTTCGGGAATCAGTATTTTATTTTGACGAAAAGGAGGTGTTTTCTCTATGGCAATTCTCAATATGAAGCGTATTGAGATCCTCGGACTGCAGAAGGACCGGAAGAGTATCATCGAGTTCCTTCAGCGCCAGGGCACCGTCCAGCTGGACGAGGTGCAGGAAGACAGCGGACATTTTTCCAATCTTTCCACCGCAAACACCGTCAGTCAGCTGGAACGCTACGAGTCGACCGTCGACAGTGCAGTGGAGGTCCTGGATAAATATGCGCCCGGGGACGGAGGCATGCTCGATACCTTTGCTTCCCGTTCTGAAATGAGCACGGCCGAGTTCCTGAAGAAATCGGAAAACGTGGAACAGACGCTCGGCAAGTGCAAAGAGATCAATGCGCTTTATAAGAAGATACAGGACAGCAAAGTCGAGATCGCGCGGGCCGAGACGGCCATCGACCAGGTCAGACCCTGGGAGAACCTCGACATCCCGTCCTCCTTCAAGGGCACTGCCGACACGAGAGCTTTTGTCGGGACCATCGCCGAACCGCTTGACCGGGAAGGCGTGCTGACAAAGGTCGTGGAAGCGGACCCGGAGGCACAGGGCGAAGTCGAGATCGTCTCTGCTGACAAGAACCAGACCTGTCTTGTAGCTCTCTGCCATAAAGATAATGCTAAAACCTTTGAACAGGCACTGCGTACGGCCGGCTTCGTCTCGGTCTCCGACGCCACCAAGCATCCGCCGAAAGTACGGATCGAGCGTCTGGAGAAGAAGATCGAAGACTGTAACGCAGAGATCGCCGAAGCGGAGGAAGCCATCAAGAGTTATGGCGACACCCGCGACGACATCGCGTTCCTGCGGGACTATCTGACGCTCCGCACGGACAAGTACAAAGTCCTGGACAAAGTCTCTGTCGACGACTCCGTCTTCGTCCTTTCCGGTTATGTGCCGGAAATCAAAGCAGACGACCTGAAGAAGAAGCTGGAAAGCAACTTCGATATCGCGGTCGATCTGAAGGATGTGGACAATACGTCCGAAGATGTCCCGGTTGCTGTTTACAACAACAAGATGGGTAAAACGATGGAAAGCGTCACGAACATGTACGCGTTCCCGTCCCGCAAGGACATCGACCCGAGCTTCATCATGACCATCTTCTATTATTTCCTGTTTGGTCTGATGCTCGGTGACGCCGGGTACGGTCTCATCATGATCATTCTGTGCCTGTACGTGAAAAAGAAATATAAACCGGAGCCCAACAAGAGAGCCCTTGTCAACTACGGACTGGGCTGTGGTATTTCCACCACATTCTGGGGCGCCATGCAGAACAGCTGGTTTGGCGATCTGCCCAAATGGATTGCGAACAACCTCAAGAGCAATGACCCGACAGACTTCATCTCTGTCAATCACCTCTACTGGTTCGATCCGCTGCAGCACACCACCCGGTTCCTGCTGTTCTGTTTCCTGATCGGTATCCTTCACCTCATCCTTGCCAACTGCGTCAATCTCTATAAGATGAGCAAACAGGGCATGGCATTCGAGGGCATCGTGGAAGTCGTCCCGATCATCCTGATCCTCATCGGAGTCATCCCGCTCGTCAACAGCTTCATCGGCGGCGGCGCTCTGGCAGAGATCGCGTGGACGAGACCCATCGACAACATGATCCAGGCCGCATCGCCGGTCCTGAACACCTTGTTGGTCATCGGTGCCATCGGCGTGGTCCTCGGACCGGTCATCATCCGCATCAAGCAGAAGAACTCCGTCGGAAAGGTGGCCGCCGGCTTCGGCAGCGGTCTCTATGGCCTGTACAATGCCGCTTCCGGTTACCTCGGAGACATTCTCTCTTATGCAAGACTTCTCGCACTGGGTCTTTGCACGGGCGTTATCGCCTCGGTCGTCAACCAGCTTGGCGCCACCCCGGGCGGCGGAAAGTGGTTCGTGTTCATCCCCATTTTCATCATTGGACACACCATCAACCTCGGCATCAACCTCATTGGTGCCTACGTCCACACCAACCGACTCCAGTACGTCGAATTCTTTGGTAAGTTCTATGAGGGCGGCGGAAATAAATTCGATCCGCTGTCTGCTCAATCTCAATCTTTCGTATTCAAGGAGGAAAATTAATATGGAAAACCTCGGTGTTGCATTTGCTATTTTAGGCGCAGCGTTCGCCGCTATGTTCGCAGGCATGGGTTCTGCCAAGGGTGTTGGTACTGTTGGTAAATCCGCTGCTGGTGTCATCACGGAAGACCCGGGCAAATTCGGCCGTGTCCTCATTCTTGAGATCCTTCCCGGTACTCAGGGCCTCTACGGCTTCCTGGCTGCCTTCCTTATCATGAACAACATCACCGCCGGCATGCCCCTTTCTCAGGGCCTCGGCCTCTTTGCCGCTTCTCTTCCCATCGCGTTTGCAGGCCTCGTCTCCGCTATCCATCAGGGTCGCGCTGCTGCCGCTGGCTGCGGACTCGTTGCCAAGAGACCCGAAGGTTTAGGTCAGGCGATCATCCTTGCCGCCATGGTCGAAACCTACGCCGTTCTTGCTCTCCTTATCTCCATCCTTCTCATCGGCAGAGCTGTCTGATGAATTTTAAGGTAAAGAAACAGGAGGGTCGTAAATGGCAGGGTTAGATAAAATCATTGAACGTATCACTCAGGACTCTGCAGTCAAGTGCGAAGGCATTCTGAAAGAGGCCACCGCACAGGCGACCACTCTGAAAGCAGACGCTGCCGCTGTCTCCAAGAAAGACGCCGACAAGGTTCTTGCCAAAGCCGCGAAACAGGCGAAAGCCATCGTGGAAATGGCCGAATCCGGCTCTGCTGTGGAACAGAAAAACGCGCTGCTCGACGCCAAAGTCGGCATCATCGACGAGGCGGTCGATTACGCCAAGACGAAGCTGACCGGTTCCAGCGATAGCGATTATTTCGACATCGTCATGAAACTGGTGAAAGCTTACGCGCAGGATGCTGAGGGTATTATGTACTTCAGCCAGAAAGACCTTTCCCGTCTTCCCGCAGGTTTTGCGGAGAAGATCAGCGACGCCACCAACGGCAAACTGAAGGTCTCTTCTGAGCCCAAAAACATTGACGGTGGTTTCATCCTCGCCTATGGCGATATCGAAATCAACTGCAGCTTCGATGCGCTGATCTCGGAAAAGATCGACGTCATCAAAGATACACTGAATAAGATCATTTTTGCCTGAAACCGGCAAAGTGCAAAGGAGGAGCGTAAATGAGTCTCTTTAATAAAAAGCAAGACACAGACTACGCCTACGCAGTTGCCCGGGTCAGGTCGAATGAGCTGTCACTTCTGACAGAGGCAGACACGGAACAGCTGATCGAAGCCGAGTCTTACGATGAGGCGATGCAGAAGCTCGCCGATTCCGGCTGGGGAGAGGTCAGCAAGGATACTGACTACGCGGTCTATCTGGAAGATCATTTCGCAAGCCACTGGGCTTTTCTGGAAGAGATCCTGGAAGACATCCATGAACTCGATCTTCTGCTCATCCAGAACGATATGCAGAATCTGAAAGCCGCGCTGAAGAACCTTCTTCTTCCGGAGCCTGTCGACGGCGTCTACTCGAAGGCGACGGTCTATGACACCGACGCGCTCGTGGAAGCTGTCAAAGTCAAAGAGTGGGGCGAACTCCCCGAATTCATGCAGGCGCCCGCGCAGGAGGCCTATGAGGTGCTCACCACGACCGCCAACGGTCAGCTGGCTGATGCCATCATCGACCGGGCCACACTGGAGCGCATCCTGTATCTCGGGAAAAAGTCCGGAAGCTCTGTGCTCGCGAACATCGCCGAGCGGAAAGTTGCCACTGCGAACATCAAAAATGCCCTTCGCTGTGCCAATACCGGCAAGAGCAGGGACTTCATCGAATCTTCGCTGGCAGAATGCGAGACCCTGAACAAGACCAGTCTGACCGAGGCTGCGCTCAACGGCGCAGACACTGTGCTCAGCTACCTCGAGATGACGGACTACAAGGAAGGCGCTGAACAGTTCCGCGAGAGCACTTCGAAGTTCGAAAAATGGTGCGACGACCTGCTGATGGAATGTGTCTCCGAAGCGAAATATACTCCCTTCGGTGTCGAACCCATCGTCGCGTACTATGTCGCGAGCGACGCAGAAGTGAAAACAGCCAGAATCATTCTTTCCGCCAAGAAAAACAATCTGTCCAAAGACTTGATCAGAGAGAGGGTGAGAACGCTATATGTATAAAGTCGCAGTAATCGGAGACAAGGACAGCATTTACGGCTTTGCCTCCATCGGACTCGATATCCATCCGTGCGACGACCCGGCCGAAGCCATCCGGGACATCCGGAACATGGCAGAAGTAGGCTACGGAGTCATCTACATCACGGAGAGCCTTGCTTCCCAGATCGAATCGGAGCTGGATCTCTATCGCGAGCGTCCTCAGCCTGCCATCATCCCCATCCCCGGAGTTCAGGGGAACACGGGTCTTGGCATGCGGAATGTAAGTAAATCTGTCGAACAGGCAGTTGGTTCTGACATCCTATCCGACGCATAAGAATGCGTATCTAGAATATCAGCCGAAACTAGGAAAGGCGAGTGAAACAAAAATGGCCACAGGTAGAATTACCAAGGTCGCCGGACCGCTTGTTGTTGCTGACGGCATGCGGGACGCCAACATGTACGACGTGGTACGTGTCGGCGATGAGCGACTGATTGGTGAGATCATCGAAATGCACGAGGACCGTGCATCTGTCCAGGTCTACGAGGAAACCTCGGGCCTCGGCACAGGTACGGAAGTCGTGTCGACCGGTGCCCCTTTGAGCGTTGAGCTCGGGCCCGGCCTTATCACCACGATTTACGACGGTATCCAGAGACCTCTTGAGAATATCCGTGCCATGATCGGCAACAACCTTCAGAGAGGTATCGAAGTCCCGTCCCTGAACCGTGAAAAGAAATGGCACTTCGTGCCCTGTGTCGCTGTCGGCGATACAGTTCAGCCCGGCGACATCGTCGGCTCCGTCCAGGAGACCGAGGTCGTCAACCATAAGATCATGGTCCCCCCGAACTTCAAGGGCGGTACCGTCAAGTCCATCGCGGAAGGCGACTTCACCGTCGAAGAGAACATCGCTGTTCTGACCACCGCCGATGGCGCAGAAGAGAATGTCGGTCTCATGCAGAAATGGCCGGTCCGTGTCGGCCGTCCCTACAAGAACAAGATCAACCCCGACACTCCTCTGATCACCGGTCAGCGGACCGTCGACGCCATGTTCCCGATCGCTAAGGGCGGTGTCGCGGCCATCCCCGGACCCTTCGGTTCCGGTAAGACCGTTACCCAGCATCAGCTGGCCAAATGGGCAGAAGCAGAGATCGTCGTCTACATCGGCTGCGGTGAGCGCGGCAACGAGATGACCGACGTTCTGAACGAGTTCCCCGAACTCATCGACCCGCATACCGGCAAGTCCCTGATGGAACGTACCGTTCTCATCGCGAACACTTCCGACATGCCCGTCGCCGCCCGTGAAGCATCCGTTTACACCGGTATCACCATCGCGGAATACTTCCGTGACATGGGTTACTCTGTCGCCCTCATGGCCGACTCCACTTCCCGTTGGGCGGAGGCCCTTCGTGAAATGTCCGGCCGTCTGGAAGAAATGCCCGGTGAGGAAGGTTACCCCGCTTACCTCGGTTCCCGTATCGCTCAGTTCTACGAGCGTGCCGGCCGCGTCATCTGCCTCGGCTCTGACGAAAGAGAAGGTGCCCTTTCCGCCATCGGCGCCGTTTCGCCTCCCGGTGGTGACATCTCCGAGCCTGTCTCTCAGGCCACCCTTCGTATCGTCAAGGTGTACTGGGGCCTCGATGCCGCTCTGGCATATGAGCGTCACTTCCCGGCCATCAACTGGCTGACTTCGTACTCTCTGTACGCAGACCAGCTCGGCGGATGGTTCAACACCAACGTCGCCGAAGACTGGATGGATCTCCGCGGCAGAATGATGACCATTCTGACCGAAGAGGCCTCCCTGAACGAGATCGTTCAGATGGTCGGTATGGACGCCCTGTCCGACCCCGACCGCCTGAAGATGGAAGCTGCCCGGTCCATCCGTGAAGACTTCCTGCATCAGGACGCGTTCGACGATGTCGATACCTATTCTTCCGCCAAGAAGATGCATTACATGATGACGATGGTCCTTGCTTACTACGACAAGGCCCTCAGCGCACTCCAGAAGGGCGCCGACATCAAAGACCTCATCGACCTGCCGGTCCGTGAGACCATCGGCCGTTTCAAGTACATCCCTGAAGACGGCATCGATGAGAACTACGAAAAGATCATGCAGACGCTCGACGCTGAAATCAGCGGTGCGCTTGCGAAGGAGGAGGATTACTAATGCCAAAAGAGTATAGAACTATACAGGAAGTGGCCGGTCCTCTTATGATCGTCCGTGACGTCGACAACGTCACTTACAACGAACTCGGTGAAATCGAGCTCGCCAACGGCGAGACCCGCCGCTGCCGTGTTCTGGAAGTCGACGGCACCAACGCGGTCGTTCAGCTTTTCGAAAGCTCCACCGGTATCAACCTCGATGAGTCCAAGGTCCGTTTCTCTGGACGTCAGATGGAGCTCGGCGTGTCGGAAGACATGCTCGGCCGTGTCTTCGACGGTCTGGGTCGTCCCATCGACGGCGGTCCCGAGATCATCCCGGAAAAACGCCTCGACGTCAACGGCGCGCCCATGAACCCGGCTGCCCGTGCGTTCCCCGCGGAGTTCATCCAGACCGGTATCTCTGCCATCGACGGACTGAACACTCTGGTCCGTGGTCAGAAGCTGCCCATCTTCTCCGCGTCCGGTCTTCCGCACGCACAGCTCGCCGCGCAGATCGCCCGTCAGGCCAAGGTCCTTGGTAAGGACGAGAACTTCGCCGTCGTGTTCGCCGCCATGGGTATCACGTTCGAAGAGTCCAACTACTTTGTTGAGTCCTTCCGTGAGTCCGGCGCTCTGGACCGTACCGTCATGTTCTCGAACCTCGCGAACGACCCCGCCGTCGAGCGTATCGCCACCCCGAAGATGGCGCTGACCGCTGCGGAATATCTCGCATTCGAAAAGGACATGCACGTCCTCGTCATCCTGACCGACATCACGAACTACGCGGACGCCCTTCGTGAGGTCTCCGCCGCCCGTAAGGAAGTTCCGGGCCGTCGTGGTTACCCGGGTTACCTCTACACCGACCTTGCCACCATGTATGAGCGCGCAGGTCGTCAGCTGGGGAAGACCGGCTCCATCACCATGATCCCCATCCTTTCCATGCCGGAAGATGACAAGACCCATCCCATCCCTGACCTTACCGGTTACATCACCGAAGGCCAGATCATCCTTTCCCGTGACCTCTACCGTAAGGGCCTGCAGCCCCCGGTCGACGTCCTTCCGTCCCTGTCCCGTCTGAAAGATAAGGGTATCGGTGAAGGCAAGACCCGTGGAGACCACAAGAATACGATGAACCAGCTCTTTGCCGCATACTCCCGTGGTAAGGACGCCAAGGAACTTATGACCATCCTTGGTGAGGCCGCTCTGACTGACATCGACCTCCTTTACGCGAAGTTTGCGGACGAGTTTGAGAAGAAGTACGTTTCTCAGGGTTACAACAACGACAGAGGCATCGAAGAGACCCTCGACATCGGTTGGGAACTCCTTCGCCTGCTGCCGCGTTCTGAGCTGAAACGTATTTCCGACAAGCTCCTCGACGAGTACTATGACGCCGAATAAACAGGAGGATCAGCTGTGGCAATTCTCAACGTAAACCCGACGAGAATGGAACTCACCAACTTGAAGGGTAAGCTGACCACCGCCACCCGCGGTCATAAGCTCCTGAAAGACAAGCGCGATGAGCTCATGAGAGAATTCATCGATCTTGTGCGTGAGAACAAAGAGGTCCGTCGTGAAGTGGAGGCCGGCATCGCCGAGGCCAATGCCCATATGGCCATTGCCCGGTCCGTCATGTCCGACGAAGCCCTCAATGTTGCCCTGATGCTTCCAATGCAGGAAATGAACCTCGATATTTCCGAAAAGAACGTCATGAGCGTTTACATCCCGGTCTTCGACATCAAGTACAAGACCGCCGATGAGAACGACATCTATTCTTACGGTTACGCGTTCACTTCCAGCGATCTCGATGACGCCGTCAAGGCGCTGTCCGAGATCATGCCGAAAATGATGCGACTGGCCGAAATCGAAAAGTCCTGTCAGTTGATGGCAGCCGAAATCGAGAAGACCAGACGCCGCGTCAACGCGCTGGAACACGTCCTCATCCCGAACTACCAGGATACCATCCGGTACATCCGAATGAAGCTCGATGAGAACGAACGAAGCAACACGACCCGACTCATGAAAGTCAAGGACATGATGCTCGAAGAAGCGCACCATTACTCGGAACGGGAATATTAAAACAAAGTGATCGGCTGGGGCCATTTGGCCTCAGCCGTTGCTTTTTTATGGCAATTCTGCTAGAGTATATCAGATTATGATTTCTATATAGTTTCACTATTATAAAGGAGGTGAGGACCATGTCAGACAGCAGCGGAATGTTCCAGCGGTTTTTGAAGAACTACGAAAAGTACCTGCGGGCGAAGACCAAGAAGCAGGTGGCGAACGACTACTGGGAGAAGTACATCGCCGAAGGAAACGGGGGCGATGCATCGGTGTCCGCCTCGGCGAAGCAGAAGGTCCTCGCCGCATACCGGGACACGGAGCAGTACCGGAACGACCTCGACATGGCGCTCTGGGAGAACGAATCGCTCCGGAAACTCCTCGAGGAGGACCCGGAAGAGGTGGCCCGCCTTCGGACCATCTACGACAGTGAGATCGGCCTCATCCGGGGCAATCTGAAACGCAACCAGGGCATCAATGTCGGAAAGGTCCTGCGCTCCTATGAGAAAAAGCAGCAGGCCGCGAACTATGAGCCCGACCGGACGGTCCCGGAGATGGCGGCGGAGTTCCTGCCGGAGTTCACCGAGGGGCTCGTCGCCAAACTGGAAAAGTATTATATGACCCAGCGGGTCCGGGTCTTCGGGCTGACCTATGACGGCCGTCCCGCGTCCATCGGCTGGCTGAATGCCGACAACGTGGGGGACTATCTGCGCGTCTATGACGACGCGGGTCTCCTGGAGCCCATCCTCTACAAATATGTCCTGCAGGGCATGCCGCCGGCGTACAGCTTCGCGCTGGAACTGTCCCACCGGTACAAGCTGCCGAAGACGGGCTCCTTTGTCTCGAAGTCCGCGGCGGAGATCACTTCCGCGGGGCTCATGGGGGAGGTCTATCGCCGTCTCTATGAGGCGATGCCCACGGACCACGTCATCGCCCTTCTGAAAAAGAACGGCCGTTACGGCAAGATCATGAAGTTCTACGAGAGCGAGCAGAAACGGCTCCGTCACCTTCATGAGAACATGCTGCGGGAAATTCCCGACAACTACATTGAACTCTACCCGCTGGCAAGGCGGATGGACCGGCATTTCATCATCCACGCCGGCCCCACCAACAGCGGAAAAACATACCAGGCCATCGAGGCCTTGAAACAGGCCGAGACCGGCATATACTTAGGCCCTCTGCGCCTTCTGGCCTACGAGCAGTTCGAGGCCATGAACTTCGCGAACGTCCCGTGTAACCTTCTGACCGGGGAAGAGACCATCGACATCCCCGGGGCGAAGCACCAGGCCTCCACGGTGGAGATGCTGAACCTTTCCACCATCTATGACTGCGCCGTCATCGACGAGGCCCAGATGATCGCGGACAAGGACCGGGGCGGTGCCTGGACCACGGCGGTCCTCGGCGTCTGCGCCGAAGAAGTGCATGTCTGCTGCGCCCTGAACGCGGTGCAGCTGCTCATCCACCTCATCGAAGACTGCGAAGACACCTACGAAGTGGTCTACCATCAGCGCCAGACCCGTCTGGCCCTCGACAACGAGACCTTCGACTTCCCGGGCTCCGTCAAAGAGAAGGACGCCCTCATCGTCTTCTCCCGCCGGAACGTCCACGCGGTGGCCTCGGAACTGCAGCGCCGCGGCGTGCTCTGCAGCGTCATCTACGGCGCGCTGCCGTACGACGTCCGCCACGAGGAGGCCCGCAAATTCATGAACGGGGAGACCCAGGTCGTGGTGGCCACCGACGCCATCGGCCTCGGCATGAACCTGCCCATCCGGCGCATCGTCTTCCTCGAACAGTCCAAGTATGACGGGGAAGAGGTCCGGTACCTCAAACCCGACGAAGTCCAGCAGATCGCCGGACGGGCCGGCAGACGGGGCATGTACGAGATCGGCTTCGTCAACTCCTTCGGAGAGAAGCGGTTCATCCGCAAACAGCTCCTGACCGAGAACCCGCCGCTCGACAGCGCGGTCATCGACTTCCCGCCGTCCCTGCTGGGGCTCGACGCCCAGCTGTCCGACATCCTGAAGCGGTGGAACGACATCCCCGAAAAGGCGGGCTATCACAAGGCGGACCTCACGCTGAAAATCGAACTCTGCGAACAGCTCGAGGAGCTGTCCGACGACAAAGACCTCATCTACCGGTTCCTGATGATCCCCTTCGACGAGAAGGAGGACGCCCTGCGGGAACTCTGGGTCCGGCTGTTCCTCGAAGAACAGGCCGGGCGGACGGTCCATTCCATCGACTATCTGCCGTATCGGGGAGAGATCCCCAACCGGGTGGAACTGCAGGAACTCGAATACGCCTACAAGGTCTGCGACCTGCTCTACTACTATCTGGAGCGCTTCGGCCAGGATGAGGAACTGCCGGACATCCGGGAGGAAAAACGCGTCATCTCCGAGGGCATCACAGAGCTTCTGGAAAAACAGCAGCTGCCGGAAAACCGCTGCAAACGATGCGGCCGGAGACTGCCCTGGAACTACCGTTATCGGGTCTGTGAATCCTGTCATCTGCGCAGCCGCACCGGGTATGGACGGCGCCATAGAAGATAAATATTGAAAAAAGACTTGACTTTAGCGTGCTAACACGGTAATATGCTAACAAGCTAAATTATATCGGAGGTCCCGTATGTTTGACGAAAGTATCCTGAAAACCGGGGAACGGGCGGTCTTCGCCCTGCGGTCCCTGTATCGGAAATACGGCTACCAGCCCTATAAAATGAGCAAATTCGAGGAATATGACCTCTATGCCCGCAACAAGGACTTTCTGGTCAGCGACAGTGTCATCACGTTCACCGACACCAACGGAAAACTGATGGCGCTCAAACCCGACGTGACCCTCTCGATCATCAAAAACTATCAGGATGAACCCGGCTGCATGCAGCGGGTCTACTATAACGAAAACGTCTACCGCATCTCCGACAGCACCCATGTCTATAAAGAGATCCTTCAGACCGGTCTCGAGTGCATGGGCGACCTGACCGCCTACGACCGCATGGAAGTGCTGCGTCTGGCGGTGGAGAGTCTGAAGACCATCTCCGGAGACTACGTCCTGGAGATCTCCCACATGGGCATCCTCTCCGGCCTTCTGTCCCAGGCTGAGGCGGGGCAGGAGTTCGCGGAGCGCATCACGACGCTCATCGCAGACAAAAATGCCCACGAAGTCCCCGCCGTCTGCGAGGCTTACGGCGTTTCCGCAGACCTTGCGGAAAAACTGGTGAAGTTCATCGGCATCTACGGTCAGCGGGACAAGGTCCTTTCGGAACTGGAAGCCATCTGCGCGGGCCAGGAAATGGCGGAGGCACTGGCGGAACTGCGCGACATCTCCGCGGAACTGGACCGCTGGGACGGCGCGGACCGCATCCGTTTCGATTTCTCTCTCGTCAACGACATGCGTTATTATGACGGCATCGTCTTCCAGGGCTATGTGGAAGGCATCCCCGATGTCATCCTGACCGGCGGACAGTACGACCGCCTCATGAAGCGGATGGGCCGGAAGTCCGGCGCCATCGGTTTTGCCCTTTATCTGGACCTTCTGGAGTCCTTCCTGGCCGAGCCGGAGCGGTTCGACGTCGACGTCATCCTGCTCTGTGACGAGGCCGCGGAACCGGACGCGCTGAAGGATATGGTGGAGACCTACCGTAAGCAGGGCCTCTCCGTCTCCGTCCAGCGGGAGGTCCCGAAAAAGCTGAGCTGCCGCCAGCTTGTCAAGTTCAACAACAAGGGGGTCGAAGTCCTTGAAACAAATGATTAATGTGGCCCTTCCGAAGGGAAGACTCGGCGAGCGCGTCTACGCCATGTTCGAGGCCGCGGGATACGACTGCCCTTCCATCAAAGAAAAGAACCGCAAACTCATTTTCGAGAACGAGGCGTCCGGCGTCCGTTTCTTCTGGGTCAAACCCTCCGACGTGGCCATCTACGTGGAACGGGGCGCCGCCGACATCGGCGTTGCCGGCAAGGACATCCTGGAAGAGTACCGGCCCAACGTCTATGAACTGCTCGACCTCAAAACCGGCGTCTGCAAAATGATGGTCGCGGCGAAGAAGGACTTCCACGACGACCATTCGAAGACATTGCGGGTCGCTACGAAATTTGTTAACATAGCGAGGAACTATTACGCGGGGAAGAGCCGCGACATCGATATCATCCAGCTCAACGGTTCCATCGAGATCGCGCCCATCCTCGGGCTGTCCGACGTCATCGTGGATATCGTGGAGACCGGAAGCACGCTGAAGGAGAACGACCTGCAGGTCTATGAGGATATTTTTCCCATCAGCGCCCGGCTCATCGCCAACAAATCCAGTTTCCAGTTCAAGACCGAAGAGCTGGAACAGCTGGTGGCATCACTGAAAGAACAGGTGGAACAGCAATGATCAAAATCTTCCGATACGGAGAGGTCCCGAACGAAGAACTCTTTTTCCGTCAGGATCTCAAGAGCGGCGTGGAAGACGTCGTGGCCGGCATCATCGACAATGTGCGGAAAAACGGCGATGCAGCGCTCCTGGAATACAGCCTGAAATTCGACAAGGCAGCGCTCACTTCGCTGGAGGTCTCCGAAGCGGAGATCGACGAGGCCTTTGCCGTCGTCGGCGACTTCCGCCGGGTCCTGGAACGGGCCGCGGCCAACATCGTCAAGTTCCACGAAAAGCAGAAGCGCACAAGCTTCCTCATCAACGATGAAGACGGCATCGTCATGGGGCAGAAGGTCATTCCGGTCGACCGGGCCGGCCTCTATGTCCCCGGCGGCACCGCCGCCTATCCGTCCACGGTCCTCATGGACGCCATCCCTGCAAAGATCGCGGGGGTAAAGGAACTGGTCATCACGACCCCGCCCGGACCGGACGGCAAGGTGAACCCCTATGTCCTGGCAGCGGCCCGTGTGGCCGGCGTCGACCGCATCTTTAAAGTCGGCGGCGCCCAGGCCATCGCAGCCCTTGCGTACGGCACGGAGACCGTCCCGAAGGTCGACAAGATCGTCGGCCCCGGCAACGCCTTTGTGGCGGAGGCCAAGAAACAGGTCTTCGGCGTCGTGTCCATCGACATGATCGCCGGGCCCTCCGAAGTCCTCTGCGTGGCGGACGGGAAGAGCGATCCGCGCCATGTGGCAGCGGACATGCTGGCCCAGGCCGAGCACGACAGAATGGCTACCGCCGTCCTGGTCACCGACAGCATGGAACTGGCGGAAAACGTGGCGGAGGAACTCGAACGGCAGCTGAAAACACTGCCGCGCGAAGACATAGCCCGACCCTCCATCGAGAACAACGGCAAGATCATCGTCACGGAGGACATCCGCACCGCCATCGACATCGCGAATGAGATTGCGCCGGAGCATCTGGAACTCTGCATGGACAACCCCTTCGACTACCTCGACGCGGTCCGCCATGCCGGCTCCATCTTCATGGGACGGAACTGTCCCGAACCCCTCGGCGACTACTTTGCCGGCCCGAACCACACGCTGCCCACCCTCGGCACCGCGAAGTTCTCGAGCCCGCTGTCCGTCGACGACTTCGTCAAGAAGTCCCAGTACACCTACTACACGAGAGAAGCCCTTTCCCGTGTCTATGAAGATATCGCGGATTTCGCGGACCACGAAGGCCTGCACGGCCACGCGCGCAGCATCCGCTCCCGGTTCGAGGAAGACCCGGAATAACAGGAAGGAGGTCCCCGATGAGCAAGTATTTTTCCAAAAAATTCGATGCACTCGAGGCGTACGTGCCCGGGGAACAGCCCCAGGATCAGAAGTACATCAAACTGAATACCAATGAATCGCCCTTCGACCCTCCGAGAGCAGTCATTCCGGTCATTAAGGACCAGTCCCGCAAACTGCGGCTTTACTCGGACCCCGAGAGCCGGGAACTGACCCAGGCCGTCGCGGACTATTACGGGCTCGAATTCGACAACGTCATGGTCACCAACGGGTCCGACGAAGCGCTGAACTACGCGTTTCTCGCCTTCGCGGACGATGAGACTCCCGTCGTTTTCCCGGAGATCACCTACGGGTTCTACAAGGTCATCGCCACCCTGAACAACATCCCTTACGAGGAGATCTCTCTGCGGGACGATTTCACCATCGACGTGCGCGAATACGAGGGCATCGGCAAGACCATCTGCCTCGCCAACCCCAACGCGCCCACCGGCATCGCGCTCTCTCTGGAAGAGATCGAGCAGATCGTCCGCACGAACCCCGACAACATCATCATCGTCGACGAGGCCTATGTGGACTTCGGCGCCCGCAGCGCCGTCCCGCTGCTCTACCGGTATGACAATCTGCTGGTCACCCAGACTTTCTCCAAGTCCCGCTCTCTGGCGGGCGGACGGCTCGGATTCATCCTCGGCGCGAAGGAACTCATCGACGACCTGAAGATCCTGAAGAATTCCACGAACCCCTATAATGTCAACCGCATGACGGCCGCCGCCGGCGTCGTGACACTGCGGGAAAACACCTATTTCAAGAACAGCTGCCAATCCATCCAGTTCAACCGCCGCTACACCCAGCGGGCCCTGGAAGAACTGGGGTTTCGGGTGCTGCCCTCCAGCGCGAACTTCCTCTTCGTCCGGACCGACCGGATCAGCGGGGAAGACCTCTATCTGGCGCTGAAGGAGAAAGGCGTCCTGGTACGGCATTTTTCCGATCCGAAAATCAGCGACTGGGTCCGAGTGACCATCGGTACCAAGACCCAAATGGATGTGTTCCTGTCCAAAGTGGAGGAGATCTTCGTGGAGCAGGACCGTGAACAGAGCAAAGGAGAATGAGCTTATGAGAACCAGTGAGATCGTCCGCAACACCGCGGAAACAGAAATCACGCTGAAACTGGACCTCGACGGGACCGGCAAGAGCAAAGTCGATACCGGTGTCGGGTTCCTCGACCACATGCTGACCCTGTTTGCCCGTCACGGCCGGTTCGACCTGGAAGTCGCCTGCAAAGGGGACACCCAGGTAGATTTCCACCACACGACGGAGGACATCGGCATCGCTCTCGGCAAAGCATTTTCCGAGGCGCTGGGGGAGAAGCGCGGCATCGTCCGGTACGGCAGCACCATCCTGCCCATGGATGAGGCGCTCATCCTGTCCGCCGTGGACATTTCCGGCCGCAGCTATCTCGCCTATGACTGCACGCTCCCGACGCAGAAGGTCGGCGACTTCGATACCGAACTCGGCGAAGAGTTCTGGCTCGGCTTCGTGCGCAACGCGGACGTCACCCTGCACATCCGCCAGCTGGCGGGGAGCAACTCGCACCACATCCTCGAAGGCACATTCAAGTCCGTGGCCCGCACGCTGAGAGAAGCGGTGGCCATCGACCCAGCAATGAAAGACGAGATCCCCTCCACGAAGGGAGTTTTATAAGCATGATCGCCATCATCGATTACGGCATGGGGAACCTGTTCTCCCTGTCGTCCTCGTTACGATCCCTCGGGTACGACGTGGAGATCACGGCGGACCCCGACAGACTCCGGGCGGCGGACAAACTGTTCCTGCCCGGCGTCGGCGCGTTCCGGGACGCCCAGGAACGGCTCTTCTCGACCGGCCTTGCAGAGGTCATCAAAGAGCTGTGCGCGGAGGGGAAACCCCTCATGGGCATCTGTCTCGGTATGCAGCTTCTGTTTGAAAAAAGCTATGAATACGGCGAATATGAGGGCCTCGGTCTCATTCCCGGGAACGTCGTTCCCATGGAGGGGTATATCGCCCCGGACCTCAAGATCCCTCAGATCGGCTGGAATGCCCTGCATTTCACCGGCCTCTCCCATCCCGCCTTCGCGGATACGAAGGAGGGGGAATTCGTCTATTTCGTCCATTCCTATTTCGCGACGGACTGCGACCCCTATGTGGTCGCCACCACGGAGTACAGCAAAGAGCTGACGGCCGCCGTCGCCAACGGGAACGTCTGCGGCTGCCAGTTCCACCCGGAAAAGTCCGGGGAAGTGGGGCTGCGGCTTCTCGACGCGTTCTGCAGGCAGTAAGGAGTTTTTATGTATCTGTTTCCAGCCATCGACCTCATTGACGGCAAAGCGGTCCGTCTCCTGCGGGGCGACTACGCGCAGATGACGGTCTACAGCGACGACCCGCTCTCGGTCGCGAAAGACTTCGAGGCCGCCGGCGCCCGGTT
>JAEIGA010004876.1_pt1 | contig 20649 bp, 43 predicted proteins | sample 9270691 | NCBI WGS metagenome assembly JAEIGA01 (sample SAMN17057246, study PRJNA624740) | gut metagenome | biome: biome; isolation source: fecal sample | host: Bos grunniens | place: China: Xizang | collected 2019 | reverse complement strand
GCAGGCGGCGACGGCATCCGACAGCTAATGCAAGAAGCCGAGGACTACGGGATGGTCATGAGTGAAGATGCAGTCAAAGCGAGCGCAGAGTTTACGGACAGTTTAACGAGGTTAAAAGGAACTTTACAAGGCGTAAAGAATACAATCGGCGCGGAGTTTATGCCGGCAATAACCGACATAATGGACGGCTTGAGCGATCTTCTCAGAGGGAACGACGGCGCAATCGAAAAAATTAAAACGGGCGTTAGTGAAATATTAGGAAAAGTTAAAGAGCTAGCGCCAGAAGTGTCGAGCGCAATTTCTGGGCTAGCGAGTGCAGTTTTTGAAGAGGCGCCCGAAATAATGAAATCGCTGGCGGGCGGACTTATGGACGCGCTGCCGACGCTATTATCATCAATTTCAAGCATAGCGACGCAGGCGTTAAATTTATTGTTAGAGCTGGCGCCGCAGGCTGTGAACGTTTTAGTCGATATTATACCGCAGTTTATTAGTGGAATTTTAGGCGGCGACACACTGGGAAAAATTGTCGAAGCTGGCGTCAAGATTATAACGTCACTTGCGGCCGGCATTTCTTCCATGCTGCCGAGCGTTGCGGGGGTTATAACCGGCGAAGCACTGCCGTCGCTAGTTAAAGCCATTACAAGCGGGCTCCCGCAGATCTTAAAAGCTGGGGTTGTATTATTAAAAGGGCTCCTCGAAGCCGTTCCAGTTGTTATTGACACGCTACTCCCAGAGCTTGGGGGCATGATCTCAGATATAGTCGACGCATTAACCGAAAGCGCCGACATTCTGGCAGATGCTGGACTGGAGCTTTTCGGAGTATTAACGGAGCAAGTGCTGCCGCAGATCTTAACAACACTTGAAAAAACGGCGCCAAGTTTAATCACAACAGTCGCCTCAAAGTTAATGCAGGGAATAGGAAAAATGCAGGCTGCAGGCGGCAAATTGTTCAGTGGTTTAGTGACTGCATTGATGCAATTTTTGCCGGTTATGATAAAAGCAATCCCGCTATTAACTAACGCTATAACTACCGAGCTCACAAAACCCGAAAATATGCAGCTTTTAGCAAAATCGGCTCTTGAGATGTTTATGGCTATAGGCCAAGCCAACGCCGAGTTTATACGCGTTTTCATGCCAGAAATACCGAAATTTGTTCAAGGCATATGCGAGGCATTGCTGGCGCAAAGTTCAGTCTTGGCAAAAGCATCGCTGCAGCTTTTCACTAAGATTATAGAGAGCATAAAAGCAGTCGGGAAAAAGCTTATAGAAGAAGCAAAAATAATTGTTAATAAATTTAGTGATAATTTTATAAAACCGCTGCAGGATAAATTTGTAACTATGCGGTCAAATTTACAGAGCGCATTTAGTGGTTTCGCTGAGTGGTTTAGGGGCGTTTTTGCCGACGCTTGGAGCAAAGTGCAGGGAGTTTTTAGTAACTGGGGCGCGTTCTTTTCTGGGTTATGGAGCAGCATTAAAGGTACGTTTTCAAACTTGGGCTCTTCCATTGCTGGAGCTATAGGCGGAGCGGTTAAAAGCGGCATAAATTCAGTCATAACAATGATCCAAAACACAATAAATCAAGCAATCGACGCGATAAACGGCGCGATTGACATTATCAATAAAATACCGAAAGTTAGCGTCGGCAAAATTTCACGGCTGAGTCTTCCAAGACTTGCAAAGGGCGGAATTGTAGACGAGCCAACGCTGGCAGAAATAGGCGAAAACTACAAAAAAGAGGCTATTGTACCACTTGAAGAGAATACCGGTTGGATAAAAGGAATCGCCCGAGAACTTTCGAGCATGATGTACAGACCAACCACAGAGCTCGAAAAGGGGTTAAATTATGAGACTATGGTTGAAGCGTTCAAGGATGCAATGCAGGGCATGAAAGTCGTACTTGACGACGAGCAAGTGGGGTCATTTGTCACAAAAACCGTAGCGGATGCAATTTATACATAATAGGGGGTTTAAATGATACCTTATATTATAATTAACGGCGTAAAATCAACAAATATAAACGGGCTTATTATTCAGAAACTGCCGCCAATCACTAGGCCAAAAATAAGAACTGAGGTCGAGGAAATTGACGGCAGGGACGGCGATATAGTGACGCAGTTAGGTTTTGAAGCGTACGACAAAACGTTAACTATAGGACTTTACGGAGATTATAACGTGGACGAGGTTATTAAATATTTTAATTCTGGCGGCCGCGTGATCTTTTCAAACGAGCCGGATAAATTTTATAATTTCTATGTTTATGAAAAAATAGATTTTAACAAACTTGTTAATTTTAAGACGGCAAATGTAACAATGCACGTCCAGCCGTTCAAATATGATGCAGAAGAACGGGAGCTCACATTTACGCGGAGCACGTTTGTTATACGAAACAAGGGCAACATTTACAGCCGCCCGTCGCTATATATTAAAGGCACGGGAACAATACTTTTTTATATAAATAATAATCAAGTGCTGGAGATAACAATGCCGGCAAACGGTCAAATAATTATAGATGCTGCAGACATGAACGCAAAGAGCATTTCTGGGGCGTATTTAAACAGACGAGTCAAAGGCGATTATAACAACATTAAACTAGACGACGGAAACAACACAATCGACGTTGTAGGAAACATGACAAGCGTTACATTTTCCAACTTTTCACGGTGGATCTAAAAGGGGGGACGACATGCTGAACAAGCAAGCATTTTTAAATGCAATTTACCAAGATATCGACATGGTACGTGGCGACACGCTAGCATTTAATTTTATAATTGCAGGGCTAGGAAATTTAGAGCCGACGTTTTCCTTTACTTGCAAAAATCACTACGAGGACGACAGCGCACTTTTTTCATGCGTGAGCGGTTATGGAATAGAACGAGTCGAGCACACAGAAAAAGAGGACACGTTTGCCGTGTGGGTAGATCCTATAAAAACAAAAAATTTAGATTTAGCACGCTATTATTATGATTTAGAGATGCAGTGCGGCGACGACATAATAACACTAATGCGCGGCCGCTTGACGCTACTTTGGGAAGCAACAAAGGGGGCGGAGTAATGGTTAATTTAATCAAAAAAGTAATAATAATAAAAGGCGAAAAAGGTGACGACACGAGCACGGGAAACGACACAACCGTCCCAGTTAACGGGGTTATTGCATACGACGGCGAAGAAGTGCCCGAGGGTTACGAGGAAATATAAAGGGGGTCTATAATGGACATAGTTTTCAAGACTGAGCTATTAAAAGGCGCAAAGGGTGACGCGGGCGACGCGTCAAATTATGAAGTGCCGACCGGCGCAATTATTGCATACGACGGCGAGGGCATCCCGAACGGCTACGAGTTGACAGAACCGCCCGACGGATATAGCGCAGGCTCAATTTTTTCACTTGCAGATATAAAAAACAGATTTTTATCAAATACCACCATAACAGCACAAGGGGGGATAACAACATGATTTTATCAAACTACTGGAAATGGTTAAACGGAGCTTTAACCATAAACCCAACATCAACCTCATACACTGATCCATCGCAGGATGTAGGGCTAGTTAATTTAGACGGGACAACGGCTTATATTTCGTTCTCTTCCAGCGATCCCGACAGACGTTATAACAATCGTAATATAAACGTCGGTATGGTGAGACTAGGCGGCGGCAGTGCTGCAATAGGTTACGACGATTATACAATGAGCGACGATTTAATAAATAATTTAACGATTAGTGACTGGAATATAGCGAACGGAGTTTCGGACGCAGGACTTGAAAGAACAATCACGGTAACGGGGCGCAACACGTTCGGCTCAGCGGTTACAATAACAGAAATAGGCTATTGTAAAAAGGTATCATCCGAAGAATACGGGGACTATTACGTTTTGGTTGCTAAAACAAAACTTGAAACACCGTTGACAGTTGAAGCGGGCGCAAGCTTTTATATCAATGTGTCATGGGTTGAAGCTTAAAGGGGGCATTGTATGAAGTGGATCAAAAAAGTCGCATCGACACCGCTGGAAACTATAGCGCGAGTTATTGACAGTTTAGACAGCGGAGCGGATGCAACAACAAACGCTCCGTCTATACATGCAGTAAATGACGCGTTAGAGCTTAAAGCGACAACTAATGAACTATTGACAACAAAAGCAACACTTGAGGCGGACATTGCAACAAAAGCAGATAAATCGAGCATGTTTATCGTGCGCGAATATTCATTTGAATATAACGTGGCAGCGGGCGATTATATACAAATCAGTGCGAGCGATTTTGGCATAACATCAATAACCGGTTACACGCCTATCGCGTTCCGTGAAATTAGCTGCGGCTCGAGATATATGAATGTGACAATTATGTTTGCAAGAGCAAGCGGCACAGTTATCGGCGCTAGGAATACATACACGCAGGCCGTAAACAACACATGCACAATTAAATTAGTTTTTGCAAGAAATGACGTAATAGGAGCGTAAAATATGATAACCGTTTTAATCTCAGCAGGGAGCGCGATTTTAGTTGCGTTAATTTCACTCGCTGGCATCATTATCACGTCGAAAGTTAGCAACGACCAAATACAACACGAACTCGACAAACATAATGCAGTACAAGACACGAAGCTCGAGGAATTAACGCGCGAAGTGAGACAGCACAACGAGTTTGCGATAAAAGTGCCAGTGTTAGAACAAAGGGTCACAGCGCTAGAAAAAGAAACTTTTAAACGCTAGGGGGCTGCAATGATAAGAGTTTTTAGACCGACGGATAAAAGCTTTAATAACAACGGCGACGCCGTCATACTTCCAACTAAAGCCAGAGTAAAAAACGAGGACAACGGCGACTTTTATCTGGATTTAAATATTGACTATAAATACAATAATTTTATAGAGCCTAATAATATTATAGTATGCAATACACCGCAGGGCGAGCAGGCGTTCAGAATAAGAGAGGTCGACAAAGTAAAAAACCGCTTAGAGGTTAGAGCGTGGGCGCTTTTTTATGATGCAGACAACTATTTAATAGCAGATAAATTCATCCAAAACGAAACATGCAACGAAGCGCTCAAGCATTTAAACAGCGGTTTAGACAATCCGAGCCCGTTTCAAGTGTATAGTGATATAACGGCCGTTAATTCATATCGTTGTGTTAGGACTTCATTTAGCGAAGCAATAACGACTATAATAGAACGCTGGGGCGGTCATTTAGTTCGTGATAATTATAATATTTCAATACTGCAGAGCATAGGGCAAGACAACGGCATCACTATCGCATACAGAAAAAACCTTGAAGAATTAACCGCAAAATATGATTTTTCGACAGTAGTTACGAAACTTTTACCAGTGGGCAAGGACGGCACACTACTCGACGAGCTTTATCTGGAAAGCGAGATCCAGTACGCCATCCCGTACACAAAAACGGTAACATTTGAACAAGATATCGACGAGGATGATTACAAGCTGCCAAGCGGCGAAACCGACACGGCAGCATATAAAGCAGCACTGCAAAGCGATTTAAAAAAGCAAGCTTTAAAATATTTAAATCTTTACTGCATGCCGACCATCAATTACACGTTAAAAGGCAACCCAGAACAAGTCGCAGATATAGGCGACATAATAGAGGTTAAAGACGAACGGCTGGGCGTGGATGTAATGACGCAAGTTATAGCGTACGAATACGATGCAATTTTAAATAAATATACCTCGCTCGAGTTCGGAAACTTTACAAAAACATTAAATAATTTAATGGCAAACATTACGCACAGCACGCAGGGCGCCATTGATAACGCGTTAAATAGTGTTAGTATAAGTATAAATAATGCAGTAAATACGGCGTATAATAAAGTCTGGGCATCATTACAAAGCTCATATTGTATTTTTAAGGGCGACGAGATCCTTATTGTTGACAGTTTGCCGGCAAATACTGCAGTCAATGTTATAAAAATAAATAAAAACGGCGTAGCATTTTCTGCGGACGGAGTAGAGGGCACATACAAGACAGCGTGGAGCATTTCGGACGTGCTGGACTTTGCAAACATTACGGCGGATAATTTCACTCTAGGCATGATCGCTGGCGGAGTGCTGCAGCTTAACGACGGCGACGCAATAGAGGTCTACGACGCACAGAGCCAGCTTATAGGGCGTTTAAACAGTAACGGGCTAGAACTGGGCGGGGTGGATGTTTTAACCGCCTTAAATGGCAAGCAGGACGCCCTCACGGCAGGCGCTGGGATTACTATACAAAATAACGTTATAAGTGCAACCGGCTCCGCCGTTGAATATTCTACCACAGAGAAAATAATCGGAAAATGGATAGACGGCTCAGACATTTATCAATGCACATATGAAATAACAGCGGCTGCACGCTGGGACACGCGGCAAATTATAGGCAATTATCCAGTTAATGCAGATATAAAAAAATATAATGCGGTTTGCGAAGAAAATACAAAAACATATATTATCCCGTACACTGCAGGGAGCAGCAGCTGGACGATAGAGTTTGAAGCGGGAAATATTTACGCCATACCATACGGCTCCGCGTATTTTGAAGCAGGCTCCGTTTTAACGTTAATAATTGAATATACAAAAAGCTAAAGTGCCGGCGGCATTTAGTCTCTGGGCTGAGTCTCTGGGCTGTGGATCCAATCACGGCTCGGGGGCTTTTTTATTAAAAAAAAATTAGTTTGACGGGTATAAGTATATATTTTGTATAATTTAATTATGAAAAAATATTTATGTTTGCAAAAATGGGATTTTACATATAACGGCGCCGGCATTTATTACATTTCAGACGAGCAAGGGAAAAAATACATCGGACGCGCGATACATATACAAGACAGACTACACCAACATCGCAGAGCATTAAACAGAGCGGCGCAGGGGATGGAAATTAACTGCGTTGAAAATCAAAATTTGATAAATATTGCAAAAAACGGCGGAATTTTAAAAGCTGAAATTCTTTATAAATTACAAGAAAACGACGCGACCGAGAATAATTTTAGATTTTATGAAAATTTTTTCTTTAATTTGTTCGGCGGATATAAAGGCACGTATAACATAGCACCAATTTATGCGCCGGTATGGAATTATAAACCAAATAATGAACCACTAAAAACCAATAATTAAACCAAGAAAAAAAGCCTCATTTATGGGGCTTTTTTCTTTAACCTATAGGGGGTTAACTTTTAACGCAAAAACGGCATTTTTTGACCTAAAACAATAAAAATCGGTTAATTCTTTAACCTATAGGGGGTTAAACTTTTAATTTCTATCATTGACACCCAGCTAAAGCAGGGGGGCAATGTTAAAAATTTAAATAAATAGTTAGCTCGAAGTCGTCGAGGCTGCCGTGGTACCTTTTTGATCGTTTGTTTTTCTCATAGTCTATTTTTTTTATTAAAACTTTTAAAAGCTTGTTTTTTTCGGCTGGCGTTAAAGTCTCATAATTATCAAGAACTTTTTGGAGCACTGGGACGGCTGTTTTTATGTTTTCTTTTTCCAGCGTTTCGGATCCAAGTGCATCAATTTGTTTTTGGTTTTCGCTAATGGCACGCTCTAAGGCTGCAGAACGGCTTTTAAAAACCTCTTTTGAGTAAATGCCCTCTTCTAACATTTCGTAAGCTTTCTCGAGCATCTGGGCGCGTTTAGCAGTGTCTTTTTTAAGTGCCTTGATTTCTTTTTCTACCAACAATTTTTTTTCGGCTGCAGCTTTTTCGTAGTTTTCCAGAATATAATCAAAGTCTTTCAATTCTGTTTTTAATTCATTTAATAACTTTGTTTCGACTTGCGATTGATAACTTGCAATATTATCACAATTTAAATTAGGGCAGGCGTAACAACGGTCAATCTTGCCATTTAATAGGGTCATAGTCCGGCCGCATTTTTTACATTTTAAAATTGATGCAAGAGGATTTATAAGTTCAGAGTTATATTTATGACGCGGATGTTTTAAAGCGAGTAGCGCTTGCGTTTCGGCATAAACATCCTCTGAAATAATAGGGTCATGCAGTCCTTTATAATATACGCCCTCGGTTTTCTTGTATAAATAGCCGGCGTATGTCTTATTATGGAGAATACGGGAGACCGCTTTTTCTGTGAAAAGTTCACTCATGACCGGCTTGGCACCGTTATTATTTAAATATTTAGCAATGTCTAAAGTGCTGCGGCCGTTTAAATACATGTTGAATATATCACGGACAAACGGGGCGTCGTCGTTAGGGACAAGCACCCAGCCGCGGCCGCGTTTTTCTTTATCATAACCAAACGGACAAATGGACGCTATAAAGTATCCATCCCGTAAAGCTTGGGCACGACCGCGCATTAACCGGCGCCGGATCACTTTATATTCACGGCGAGACATAAAAAGAGAAAACTCAAAATATTCCTCGTCAATCTCTTCGTTTGTTAAATCATAAACTTTGTTTAATGTATATATTTTGGTGTTTGCGCCCTTAAAAGTTTCTAATATTTCAAGCTGATCCAGTTGATTGCCACGGCTGAGTCGTTCGAGATCCATAACAACAACGCCGTTATAACTACGGGCAGAAACCTCGTCGAGTAGTTGCTGCATTTCTGGGCGGTTTTCAATAGTGCCGCCAGAAACAACCTCACGATAAATTTTTACAATATATAAATTATTACGCTTGCAGTAATCGCGTAATTGAGTCTCGTGTCTTTTCAATAATATTTCGATATCATCACAGTCCTCGTCGCGTGATTTTCTCAAATAAAGCGCTACTTTTTCCATATTAAATCCCTCTATTATCTTTTAAAAACTGGGCAAAGTTTTCAATCGCCCGCAATTCTTTTTCGGTATATTCTGGAGCACTAAAAGTCAGTTTTAACTTTTCGCGGCGTGCGTCATTAAATAATTGTTTTTCATATATTTCTAAGTCGGTCTCAACGTTTCCATTTACTAGCATATCGCTCGGTACATTAAAATATGCAGCTATTGCGTGAACGACTGGGATGCTGGCGTTTGTTTTATCACGGTAAAACCAAGAATTGACAGTCGACGGCGCGAGCCCTATATCGCGGGCGAGTTTTGACCGGCTTATATGGTTAGTTTTCAATAAAAAATTTAAGTTATTTAAAAAATTTGTTTTTTCGTTCATATTATCACCTCTTTTTTTAATTTATAGTGTAATGAATTATACATGAAAATAAACGAAAATGCACCAAAAAACGCCACTTTTATCATGACATGAAAAAAAGTAAACGAAAATGCGTAAATTTTTATTGACAAAATTAACACATTGCGATTATTATATAATTGTTTTTAACGCAAGGAGTTAAAAACAAACAAAATGCAGAAAGGAGATATAAAAATGAGCGAAATAAAAATCATTTTTCCAAACCTTGTCGCAGAGCTTGCAAGAGCTGGCATAACGGTCACTGAACTCGCTGAGCGTTTACAGTGCAGCCGTGCAGTCCTTTATAAAAAGCTACGCGGCGAGGTTAATTTTTATTTAAAGGACGCGTTCGCAATCCAAGCGGAGCTCAAAAAAAGCGGTTTAGATGATGCAAATTATACGCTTGATTATTTATTCACAATGAGGGACTAAAAATGGTTATTAGAAAAACGCCCACGGCTGAAAATTTAAAACTTTTATATGACGTAATAAACGAAATTATGCCAGACCTTGACGTATATTACACGGCGGCCGAGCTGGGCGAGAAAAGGAGAAAAAATGGAAGAAGAGAAAACACTACACGAGAAGCTCTTGCGGATCCAGACAGAGCTTAAAGCACCCAAAGGCCAATATAACAGTCACGGCGGTTTTAAATATCGTAGTTGCGAGGATATTCTGGAAGCCGTAAAGCCACTATTAAAAAAATATAATTTAGTTTTGACGCTGAATGATGAAATAGTAAACATCGGCGACCGCTATTACGTAAAAGCTGAGGCGTGTTTAAGAGACGGCAAAGAGGCTTTTATATGTGACGCAGCATATGCCCGAGAAGCTGCAGAGCGGAAAGGCATGGACGCCTCGCAGATCACCGGCACGGCCAGCAGTTACGCCAGAAAATACGCGTTAAACGGTTTATTTTTGATCGACGACACAAAAGACGCCGACACCGACGAGCATGCAAGACAGACAGCAGAACAACCAGAGAACAAAGAACAGCCAGAAAAGAAAGCAACCGACCGACAAATTGAAGTATTAAAAAATTTAGTTGAGGACATTGACGCAATGCTGAAATATTACAAGGTTGATAAAATCGAAGATTTAACAATGAAGCAGGCGTCCGACACTATAACGAAATTAAAAAAAGGGGATAAAAAATGACGGCTGAGCATGAGGACAGAGCCCGCGAGCTTTTAGGATATTCACCCAAGAGAAGAGAAAAACTCGCAGAGCTGGGAGAGAAAAAAAGAGAATTATTAGAGCAGTTAAAAGCAGTCGAGGACGAGATCAAAAGGGAAAAGGGCACGCAGTACATACAAGGCCGCGTATATGTAGACAAGGAACGCTTCGAGCGTGGATTATGGCGCGTTATGGTAAAACGAATTATGCCCGAGCTTTACAAAGAGCAGGAAAGAAAAGACACAATAATTTTTGCAAACGAGAAAAAAGAGCTCGTCGGACTTATTGAACAAATTATCGGGGATTTAACTAAGATGCAGGAAACGTTAAAGAAAGAGGAGGAGCACTATGGATGATTTAATTGTTAGAAATGCCGAGGGCAATTATGAAGCACTGCCGGCAATTATGGAAAACATACGCGATTTTGAGCTGGGCATAAAGAAGCTAAAGGAAGCCGAGGACGAGCTGAAAACAAAGCTCCTCGAAGAAATGGAAGCAAAAGGGCTTTTATCACTTAAAAATGATTTTTTAACTATAACCTACGTCGCACCGACAACCCGCGAAAGTTTAGACACTAAGACGCTGCGCGAAGAACTGCCGGACATTTACAACAGTTATTGCAAAATTACACCAGTTAAATCAAATGTGAGGATAAAAGTCAAATGATAGAAAAGACACGGATCAGAGCGTACGTGCTGGAGTATGACGACGAAACACACACATATTTAATTGACGGCGTAATAGTGCCAAGCGTAACGCAAATTATACACGAGGCATTTTTTAAAAATATGTATGATTTCGTACCGCCGAGCGTTCTGGAAAAAGCTGCAGAGCGTGGGACAGAAGTTCACAGCATGATTGAACGTTATTGCAAAGGCGACGCAATACTGGAGACAGCCCGCCCAGTTAAAGATTTTAATTTTTTAATGAGGTATTACAGCCTCGACGTGTTGCAAAATGAAGTCCCCGTCATAATCGAAAAAGACGGCGAGCCAAAAGCAGCAGGGCGGCTCGACTTAGTATTGAACGGGGCAAACGGCCGAAGCATTGCCGACATTAAAACAACGGCAACTTTAAACAAAGAGTTTTTATTATATCAATTAAACCTTTATCGGCTGGGCTATATGCAGAGTTATGAAACCGATATAAAAGAGCTTTACGGGATCCACATAAGACCAGATAAAAGAAAACTTGTCGACATTCCAGTCAATGAGGACTGGGCGTGGCATGTTATAGACGCATACGAGAGGAGCAAAAAATGAACAAAGTATTTTTAATGGGACGATTGACACGAATCCCAGATATAAAAAAATCTAATGATTTAACCATTGCTAGATTTTCTCTGGCAATAGATAGAAAAAGCAAGGAAAAAGCAACGGACTATCCAACGGTCGTCGCGTTCGGAGCTTTGGCTGAGTTTGTAGAAAAATATCTCAAGCAAGGCACAAAAATCGCAGTTGTGGGACGTTTACAGACTGGCATGTATGAAAAGGACGGCATAAAGCACTACACGACCGACGTAATAGCGGAGTCGATAGAGTTTGCAGAAAGCAAGAGAACCGAAACCGAACCGCAGGAAACTCCGTCCGACTGGATCCCGCCCGAGGATATAGAGGGCGATTTACCGTTTAAGTAAAGGGGGCAATATATGGGGACACTTGAATATACCGCAGCAGAAATGGTAACAAGTCGCGAGGCGTTTGTGGATGCACTGAGCGAGACAGCTTTTCACGAAATAGAGCACAACTGGGACGGCAGCAGCAGGGCGGCAGTGAAGAAGCTGGCAGAATACCAACTGGAAAATGGATTTTTTGATAACGCAACTATTAACGCAGTTGTAGCATATGCGCAACGCAATCAATACATATAAAAGGATATACTTTTTTACTAGAGGTTAAAAATGTATGAAGAAAGAGAGGAAATAAAGTTGAAAAGAAGAACTAGATCAGATTTAAGCAATAAGAAATATGTTGATGTAAACGAGTTAAGGGAAATCATTTCTCTAGGTAGAAATAATTGCATGAAACTCGGAGCAGATGCAGGCGCGGTCATTCGTATAGGTAAAAGGACACTTTATAACATTGATAAGATTCTTGATTATATGGATAACATTGCGGAGAGGGGAGAAGATATAAGCGGATAACGAAAGAAATAAAAATCCAGAGATTGAAAATAAGGAGGCAAATATGAACATGAACATTGATGATTACATAGCGGAAGCGGTAAGAGAAGAAACCGGCGAACCATTAACCACGGCGAAAAATTTTAATAATAAGACCGTAAATGTAGACCTTGAAGAATATATCCAATTAAAGCAGGCAAACGTCGATTATAACAGAATTATCACGGCTATAATGAACAACTGCAAATTATCATATAACAGCGAGTATTTAGTGCCAGACAACGACCGCGAATTGATGGACGTTATAGCGTTTTTATATCCCGATTTATATGACGAAAAATTTAACGAATTATTGAACGAGGACGAGTGATGGATCTTTACGCAGAAATTGAAAAACTAATGGCGGATCTAACCAGAGCAATCGGCAAACTGAGAGAAAACGGCGTGAAACTGGCAGATGCTGAAAAAGAATATAAAATCACGCTGCGAAAAGAAGCGCTCAAGCTGAGAGCAGGCGACAACATGCCGGTCACTTTGATAGATAAGATCGTTTATGGGCTGCCGGATGTTGCGGAGGCAAGGTTTCAAAGAGACGTCGAAGCGGCAAACTATGAAGCGAATAAAGAATATATAAACGTTACAAAACTAAAATTGCGAATACTGGAAGCACAGCTCGCGAGAGAGTGGGGGGCGGTCAAATGAAAGAATTGACAGAACAACAAAAGAAAGCAGCAATCGAACACATGCAGGGCAGGGAGCCGAAATTTCACAAGGGCGCGTACGGTAAAAAATTTGATTATCATACTTGCGGAAGTTGCGGAGTCATAATAACAGTTATTGCGGATTATTGCTATAAATGCGGGACTCGCATCTTATGGGACTCGCCGAGATGTTTGACGGGGGCGGATGAATGAAACAATTATCAATTTTTGAATGTATGCCGGACTATGAGCCAGAAGTAGGCGACGAGATTACAGACGAAGAGGGCGCCGTTGGAGTTATCACAGATATAAAAAACGGTTATGTTTGCGGGCAGTTTCCAGAAGAAAACAAAAGAACATTAACACCGTTAAAATATTTTCGTTTTTGGTACAAGATCACAAAGAGGGCAAATAATGGCTAAGTCGATTATACAAACTGAGCGCGAGTGCTGGAAGTGCCACAAAACGCAGGGGCTAGAATTGCATCACATTTTTTTCGGGACAGCAAACAGAAAATTATCAGACGAAGACGGGCTCGTGGTTTATCTTTGCTACGATCATCACCGAGGGGCGCAGGGCGTACACAATAACAATAATAAGTTAAATCTGGAATTAAAACAGACGGCCGAGCGTGCATTTTTATCGCATTACGACAAAACAATCAATGATTTTATAAAGAAATACGGCCGCAATTATTTAGAAGAGCCCGTTTGAACGCTCAGAAAGCCCGAGAACGGCTTTAAATTAAAAATAGGGGTATTTATACCACTTTGAACGAAAATGCGTAAAAAAAGGCAAATGCGGGGGCGATAATATGACATTTTTAGACGTTAAAAAAGATATTTACAAGATTTTAAAAAATAACACTGAGTCACGCAACGACGACATGAAACTATATCTATATTATGCAGCAATGAAAACTGAACGTCACGGGCTGGGGCTGGGTTTTATGCAAAGAGTTTTCGGGGATCCTATATTTCGCATAAGTCACGGTATAGCACCATATGAATCAGTTAGCAGGACACGCCGACAGCTGCAGGCAGAGTTTGAAGAACTCAGACCGGCACAAGCTGCGATTGAAGAAAAGAAACGACTCGAGCAAAAATATCGCAAATTTTTCAGAAAACAGAAATCAGAGAAAGGCAGGGCGACAGCATGAAAAAAAAGATTTTAAACGGTTTGTTTTGTTTTAATATGCTCTCCATGGTTATAGTAGGGAGCGCACTGGACAGCGACAGCATAATCCCAATAATTATTGTTTTTGTAAATATTGCATATTTATTTTTGTATACGCTTGCAAATGCTAGGGGGTAAATTATGAAGCTGGGAGAATATATGGAAACATTAAATAATATATATGTGAAGCTTGGCGCAAACAAGGGGAGCGGCTTTACATATTGCGGAACGGCTGATCAGTTCGGAGAGTTTGCCAAAAATTTCGATGTTGAATATATGGCAAAACTAGAGCATTGCTTGGCCGTGCAGGAAGCAAACCTCCGAACAATCCGACCAAGATGGAAAAGGTATATAAAAGGGCGCATGTCAAGTTTTATCGAAAAACATAAGGACGATAAAAACTTACAATCAAAGCTTTATAAAATAGCGCGAAAGGGTTTCAGATCCAAGAAAAAAGAACGCTACAAGCTGCAAAGAACTATCGAAAATTATAAAAACAAAATAGCAGAATATAAACCAATCGCCGGTCGTGAGGTTTTGGGATCTTATATGTCAATACTGAAAAATGAGGACGGCTACAAAGACTTAATTGTTATATATGAGGGAAAAGAAAACGCTCCGGCGTGGGACTTGACTGAGTATAGAAAAGCCGAGAAAGTAGAGGACTAAAAATGGCAAATAAAAGAATGTTTTCTTTAATGGTAATAGACACGGACGCATTTTTAGACATGCCGTTATCAACGCAGGCTTTATATTTTCATTTGAACATGAGAGCGGACGACGACGGGTTTATAGGCAGCCCAAAGACAATCGCCCGAACCGTTGGAGCATCCGAGGACGACTTAAAACTATTAGTTGCAAAAAGGTTTGTTTTAGTTTTCGAGGACGGCGTAATAGTGATTAAACACTGGCGGATGCACAACACGTTATCAAAAGACAGATACAAAGAGACAAATTATATCGAAGATAAACAGTTTCTGCGAATTAAAGAGAATAACGCGTACACGCTGAGCGACGAGGGCAAACCGCTAGACGATACAAAGAAAATAGAAAGCGGAAAAAGGCAAACAAAGAAAATAGACGCACAACAGACGGACGAAAGACGCACAACAGACGCACAACAGACGGACACAGATAAGATAAGAATAGATAAGAATAGAATAGATAAGAATAGAATAGATAAGAATAGCAAAGGGGAGTCCGAGGGGAAAAAGGCGCAGGCGCCGCGTGTTTTCTTTCATTATGAGCCGCTTGATAACGTGTTTAATGATTTTCTAGAAATGCGGAAGAAAATGCGGAAGCCAATGACAGCTCACGCAATAGACCTCGCTATTTCTAAACTGCAAAAACTATCTGCAGGGGACAAAGACATAGCGGTCGACATTGTAAACCAGAGCATCGAGCGCGGCTGGACTGCATTTTATCCATTGCCAGAGAAAAAGACCACGGCAGCCGCTGAGCTGGACGACTTTTATAGCATGGCGGAAAAGTGGGCAAAAGGGGGGCAAAAATGATAATAACATTTCCTAACGTAATATTTAGGTGGCATAATGCAAGGCGCGGTATATGCGGCATAGAGGACTATATAACAGACTTTTATAACTTAAAATATGGTTATGAGCTTACCGAGGGACAATTAATATATTGCATACAATACGACGGTTTAAGCGGGCATAGTTTTATTATGTATGATGCAGAAATAGCGCATATTTTACCCGAGGGCTTAATAATTAGAAAATGGCAAAGCCAAGGGTGGAAAACAGACGACGCTTTATACTATGGCTTGGTTATTGAGGACGGGGGCGCGTTCCTGCCGTGGAAATTTAACGACGCCGACTTACAATTAGAACCTTGCCCAAGCTTTTTTGAAAACTATAAAGCAAAAGACCTTATTAACCACACCGCAAGACTTAACGAGGATAAGTTTATAAATGGTAAATGGATAAAAGACAGAAAAGGTAACGGCATATTTTATCAACATGGCGGTTGGAGAACTACCCAAAGCAAGTACAAGGATAATATAGACAATATAGTAAAGCTAGGGCAGTTAGAACTTAACTTTGATTAGAAAGGGGCGATTAAATGGGCTTGAAGTATGAGGACGAGTTAGTAGAGGATGCACTAAGCTATTTATTTTATAAAGATACTAGCGGAATGTGGACACAGAGAGAACAGCCAACAGTTAGGGACTTTATTAAATGGCTCATAATAAAAGAATATTTAAGCGACGATTTAAAAAAATATCTTAAGGATAAAGAGGAAAAAAGGCAAAGGGGCGAAAATGACAACACATAAAAGCAAATTTAACAAGCATAAATGCGCAAAATGTCGTTATATGGGAAAAGCATCCGTCTCGTATGGATCCCGTGCAACGGGCGGCATATATTGCGACTATGGGAATCGAACCGGCCAGACTTGCATTTACAGATCCGGCCGCGAGGTTTTAGACAGACGGGGCGACGATTTCAACAACTGCAATTTATACGAGGGGGCGAAGCAATGACAAACGAGGAATCTATTAAGTACGGAAAAGGGCAGCTTGAAATTTTTGGGGGCAAGCATAGAGAATTTTTAATCACGGCAATTATTGCACTCGAAAAGGCAAAACAAATCGAGGACGCAGCACAAACAATCTGCGATGATTTTTGCCGTTATCCGAGAGAATACAACGAAGAACAAGAGGGCGAGTGTTTAGCGGATAAATACTGCGAAGCGTGCCCGCTGGGTAAATTGTAAAGGGGGGCGTGGAAATATGAGAGACAAAAAAAGCGACGAGGCTGTAGTTATATTTATTATGGCAGTAATAATTTTAATTATGTGGCTTTTTCCAGTGATTTATTTATCAAACAAAATAAACAATTTAGAAAGCAGGATCAAAAACGAAATGACAATAAAAGTTGAAATTGCAACACCGCCAGAACCGCCAGAGGATGCTTTAAAAATCAGTGTTAATTATTAAAGGGGGCAGAAAATGAACAAAGAAGAATTTTTGCTTTTTGCTAGCGCATTAAAAACATATTATCCACGGGAGAAAATACTGCCGAACGACAAGGCGCTCGAGTTGTGGTTTATGCAGCTAAACGATATCCCGTACGAGCTGGCAGAAATAACGCTGAATAAGTGGGTCGCGACTAATAAGTGGAGCCCGAGTATTGCAGATATAAGAGAGCAGGCGGCGGGCGTGATGCTGGGCAAAGATAAAGACTGGGGCGAAGCTTGGGGCGAAGTGCTGGCAAGTTTCGGCAAATATGGAAGTTATAGAGTACAAGAAGCCCTCGACAGTTTCGACGAGATCACAAGAAAAACCGTCCAGCAAATAGGCTATAAAAATTTATGTTTTAGTGAAAATTTAACGGCTGAGCGTGCAAACTTTAGAATAATTTATGAACGCGAGCAAGAGAGAGCAAAGCAGGACGCACAGCTGCCGCCACGGTTAAAAGCTATTATTGAACAAATGCCAAACATGATCGAAAAAGGGGGCGATTGATTGAAAAATCGTTATAAAACTCCGCCACACGTTAGGGCGTATGTATTGCGACAGCTGGAGAACTACAAAGCAGATAAAAAGTTAATAAAAAATAGTGAAAAGCTTTTCAAAGAATACGAAATCGACACGCGTGATTTAATTCTGGCAGTAAAGAGGGTCAAACAAATAGACCGAGTTTTTAACCGCTTAGACGAAACGGACAGAGAAGCGGCAACGCTGATTTTTATTGATGGATACTCACAGCAGGGCGCCGAAATTGCGAAAGGGCTGAGCAAAAGCGCATATTATAGGCTCATGGATAAAATAATTTATTTAACAGCGCGGGAAATGGAGTATATATAAGCGCGGGAAAAAAACGGGAATTATAAAAGGCTTTTAAAAGCTACAATTAAAGCAAATTATAAAAAGGGGGTCGAATAATGCAGAATATAATCGACATTTCACAATTTAACGGCATGATTGATTTTAACAAGGTAAAAGGACACGTTGACGGCGTAATTATTAGAGTAGGTTATAGAGGTTATGGCAGCGGAAAAATATGCGTCGACACTAGAGCATATAACAATTTAGCAGGGGCGACAGCTGCGGGCATACCAGTCGGAGTCTATTTCGTTACGCAGGCAATAAGCGAAGCGGAAGCAGTAGGCGAGGCGGTTTACGTTCTGGATGTAATAAAGCGCTATAAAATATCACTGCCAGTTTTTATCGACAGCGAAAACGGCAGCCGAATCGGAAAAGGCCGAGCAGATGCTGGCATGATCTCAAAAGCAAAAAGGACGGCTATTTTGCGCTCGTTCTGTGAAAAGGTAAAAAGCGAGGGCTATACTGCCGGCATATACGCGTCGGAAAGTTGGTATAATACGCAGCTTAATTTTGCAGATATAAGCGACTTTTTTATATGGGTTGCAAAATATAGCGCAGTGAGCCCAAATGTCAAATATAACGCTTGGCAGTACACAGACAGCGCAATTATAAACGGTATAGTCGGAAACGTGGACGCGTCGCGATTTAATGAAGCAAAAAAACCGGCGCCAGCAAAGAAAAGCAACGAGGAAATCGCCGACGAGGTAATTGCTGGGAAATGGGGCAACGGATCCGAACGTAAAAAGAAACTGGAAGCAGCCGGCTATAATTACAACGACGTCCAGAGCATAGTTAACAATAAATTAAAGCCAAAGACTGAGAAAGTATATTACAAAATTAAAAAGGGCGATACACTCACAGCAATCGCCAAGAAGTACGGCACAACAATCAACAAATTAAAGACACTTAACAATATAAAAAATGCTAACATGATCTATGCAGGCCAGACAATACGGATCAAGTAAAAAGGGGGTCAATATGATATTTAATAATAAAACATATGACATATTAAAATTTATCGCCTTGAAAGTGCTGCCAGCTACTGCGACTTTAATAATTGCTTTAACGATTATCTGGAGCATACCATACGGCGAAGCTATAGCCGCAACCATTACGGCGGTCGATACATTTCTCGGGACTTTGCTTGGCATCAGTGCGAAAAAGTACAACGAACAGCAGGGCGAAGAAGAAGAGGGCGAGTAGATGGACGATAAAACACCAAATGAAGCAATAGCAAAGATCGGGCTGGAGCTTGCAAGAGGTTTTCAACAAATAGGCGAAGCTCTGGCAGAAGCTGCCGAGAAAATAGGCGAAATAATACGCGAATTCGTCGAAATACTGAGAACGGCAAAGCCGCGGCAAAAATACAAGCCAGTTAAAAGCCTTGTCAAGCCGTATAAGGCGCCATATATAAAAATACGATATAATGCACGGTCAAATATTTAAAGGGGCTTAAAATGGATTTAAAAAGCTGCAGCTACTGCGGGCGGATCCATGCAAGGGGAGAAAAGTGCCCAAGCTATAAAAGGACATACAACCGGCAAGCATCCGACCGACTTAGAAATCTAAACGCGTGGGCTAAGAAGTCAAGACAGATCCGAGAAGATGCACAGTTTCTTTGTGAAGTTTGCAGAACGCAAGGGATATACAATTATAAAAACTTAGAAGTCCACCACATAACCAAATTGAGAGACGACAACGACGGGCTCTTAGATGATAACAATTTAATATGTTTATGTAATGAACACCATAGACAAGCAGATGCAGGGGGGCTTGATGCTGAGCTACTGCGGAAGCTGGCAAAAGAAAGGATAAATAAAAATGCGAATACAATCAATCAAGTGTGATAAATGCGGAGCGGTTTTTATTTCTGGACAAAGACCGGACGGGCTGCCAAACGGCGTCGGGTTTGCACTGCAGGACGGAACATTTGTTAACATGTGCGCTAACTGTATGATAAAACTTGGCAAGCTGAGAGCAGCAGGAGACGAAGTAGGCGCCGAGAAGTTCATGGAAGAATTAAAGGAGTCATAATGTTTATTGAAATAATAAGACGCACGGGCAACATGAAAACAAAAGAACTTATAAACGTTAAACATATAACAACCATAAGAAGCAACGGACAAGACACGGTCATATGTTTAGTTAATGGGAATATAGTTTATGCTGCCATGACATACGAGCAAATAATAAAAATGTTAAATGAGATATTATAACATGATTGATATATGGGTTGAGAATATCAAAACGAGAGAAGCGTGGCGGCTGGATCACGATAACACAAAGGCGGTCTATTTAGACGAGAACGACGCACAAGTTTATAAATGCAGCCTTGGGGACGTTAGGTTTTATCCAGTATGTCCAAAAGCTGCGCCACAATTTGAAGTAGTAGAACACGGGGAACAGCTGAGCATCTGGGACTATGCTGGGACGGTTTGAGACAATTTAGACTTTCGAGACAGCTGGCAGGGTTTCAGATCTCAGAACAAGACCCCCCGTACTATTTTTTAAAAAAAATTTGTGT
>JAEIGA010004875.1_pt1 | contig 20650 bp, 14 predicted proteins | sample 9270691 | NCBI WGS metagenome assembly JAEIGA01 (sample SAMN17057246, study PRJNA624740) | gut metagenome | biome: biome; isolation source: fecal sample | host: Bos grunniens | place: China: Xizang | collected 2019 | reverse complement strand
AGCACTGCGTTTGTTGTTTATATATTGGCTTGCAAACAAGTTTGAGCCATATAGAGTGTTGACGAGGCTTGGCTGCCGCTGCGCTCTGCCTTGCCTCGTGGCGCTATGAGAATAATATGAAGACAAATGGTGCAAAGCACTGCGTTTGTTGTTTATATATTGGCTTGCAAACAAGTTTGAGCCACATATAAACAACAAACGCCACCCATTGGGTGGCATTTGTCTTCATCTTTTGTTCAGAGCTGTTGACGAGGCTTGAACTCGTGACCTCTTCCTTACCAAGGAAGTGCTCTACCACTGAGCTACAACAGCATTTTGCTCTTAAAGCGAGGCAAAAGTAGTGATTTTTTTCGTATCTGCAAACTTTTTAGCGAACAAATTATATTTTACGCATCAGAAACATTATGTTACAAGTGCATATCGGTATATTTTTTGACACCTTCCAGTCATATCAACACATCAATTATGGCCTTATCAAAGAGTATATCAGCGCACATATCGCTACTCCTATGCAACATTGTATGGGCGTGCGACTACCCCTTCTACGCCCTCGTACTTGGTCATTACATCTCGCCTTTGGCTATGGTGTCGGCATCCTTGGGCGTAGCCGCCATATGGTCATTTATACCTCTACTATGGGAGAAGCACGAGAAAATAGAGGCGGAGGACCGCATCAAAATTTTCGGTGCTGCACTCCTTATCGGCATTTCACGCAAACTATGTATGATGTTTGGACTATCGCAAACATCACCCATTGACGGCTCGATAATCAGCACGACAACCCCACTACTCGTACTAATCCTCTCTGTATTCATAGGATTAGAGCGCTTTACAAAGACAAAATTAATAGGCCTAATGCTCGGTATGGCGGGAGCAATTGCCATTATAATTTCGAGCAGCACAACCCACTACCACTCTGGTTTGACGGGAAACCTTCTCATCTTCGCCTCATCGTGCATATCGGCTCTCTATATGGTCTACTTCAAGAAGTTGGTATCCAAATATCGCATCACAACTCTGCTCAGATGGATATATTGCATCTCGGCACTCATAATGCTACCCATAGGTGCGCACGAAATTATCGAAACAAAGTTCGATACGATGAACAGCAAGATAATTTTCGCATCGCTCTTTGTGCTTATTGTGCCTACCTATCTTCCCAACCTCTTCTTGAACTACTCGCTACGCTTTGTTGCACCAACCGTTACGAGTATCTACGCCTACATTCAACCCATAGTAGCAATTACACTCGCTATAATTATGGGGTTGGATACTCTACATCTCGACACCCTACTCTTTGCATTGGTGATATTCGTGGGCGTGGGTTTGGTTGTCGGGGCATACAACAAAAGAGGTGATCAAACGACCACCTCTTAAACAAAAGCACCTATAATAAGTTACTCTTTCTTCTGCTCAATCCACTCTGGAAGCGAATCACGAACATAGACTGTTACAAGTTCCTCGTCGTCTACTGCAACCCACACCATACTATCCTCGGTGAGGTTACGAATATAGTAACGATGCTCCCAATCGCTCACACCAAGACCGAAGTCATAATCTCCGAAGATAATGGCTGCACCATCGGTTATGATGCCGTATTTGCCACTTCTGGTATATTGCCCCATACTTCCGAGGTTATCATACGACACAAATGTGCGCTCGGCACGGTCAAATACGATATAGTAGTAGGTACCCTCGGCGAGTTCAACACCATTATCGTAACTCTGCATACGCCACACACCCTTGATGTTGTTAGCCGTAACATCGAGGTATGGATTTGGGTGCAACTCTGGCTCGGCACAACTAAAAGTCATCGCCATTGCAACTACAACCATCAAAAATTTTACTACTCTCTTCATAGTTCTATATTTTTCTCATTTATCTCTTCAAAACCACATCTATTGCACTTTGGCGAGGTGGCAAATTCAACCCTTTGATATATATCTTACCCAAGTTCGCAGGTATCGACTCGGTTGTGGGATTATACTCTACAACCACAAAGCCCTGCCCCTTTGGGGAGATTTTACTTGGCTCAAATCGCACCTTCACTCCCTTCGGCAAGAGGTTCTCATCTGCCGATAGTGCCAACTCCGTAGAGCCACCATTCATAATGGCTATGCGCAGCACCTCTCGCTCGCCCGACAAGCGAATTGTATCTTGTCGCAGGCGTAACACGCCACGAGTGTATGGATAGTCGTCGCTTCTATCCTCCGACGCAGTTACCAAGCCTGTCAAAGTCAGCACTGCCGAAGGTTGCTCGGTCGACCTATTCGTATATACCAGAACTCTCTGTTTTACTCGTCCTGCGTGGCCACGAGGATAGTACTTCAACGCCACTGCAACCTCCTCATTGGGGGCTACCACACGCTTCGCACTCTCTGCTCTCAAACAGCCACAAGTTGTCTTTATCTGTGTTACAACAAGCGTATCTGCGCCCATATTGCGAAGCCTTGCTCCGCCCTGCCACACTCCCGACATCTCGTCTATTGTGCCGAAATTGGCACTATCTGGGGTAAATTGCAGCGTGTTATCTATCGGCTCTATCTCGGCCGCCTTACGCACTACATCCTGCGGAATAATGCGTATCTGCGCAAGCAACAACTGTGCAACACAGAGAGCAACGACCAAAGCACAAGCCCTACGCATAAGTCGCTTCTCGTTTTTTACATCCAACCGTCTGCCTTACGCACGGTGATGTTGAACGAATGGTTTTCGCCGTTACTTGCCTTGATTACAGCCGTTGTAGTACCACTCTGCAAGCCAGAGAAGACAATTTTACCATCCTTCGACTCGCAGGTCGCAACCGACATATCCGCAATCTCCACAGTGTAGGTCAACTCCTCACCGCCTACAAAGTACATTGCAGGAGCAAATGCTGCCGCACCACCAACCTTAACCACAACATTTGGGAAGTGCATTGCAACACCACTACCCTCGATTGCTGCCAAGAATTTCGTAGCATTCACCTGACCTGCACCCATCTGTCCCTTGAACGGAGCAAGCGACAATGTATTAGGTTGAATAGCACTCACATCGGCGACATAACGGCAGAAATACTTCGTACCCTTCATATAGTCATCGATTGGGGTTACATTCTCCTTGGCATACAACATCTCTCTAATCTCCTCTGCCTTAAAGTGCTTGCGCAACTTCGCAGCATACGACAAACCAAGAGCCACAACAGCCGACACATGAGGGCACGCCATAGAGGTTCCCTCCATATAGCCATAGCCTGTCTTACTGATGTGATAAGGCAAAGTCGAAAGGATACAACCAGCCTCGCCTAACTTCTTCGACCCCTCAATGAGATAGTCGTAGTAGTAGTCCTGGTCGCCACCAGGAGCCGAGATTGTAGTACCTGGACCATAGTTGGTATAGACAGCAGGAGTAAAGTCTGCCGCAGTAGCCGCAACCGAAACGCAATACTCCGCAGCACCTGGATAACCAGCCTGTGGAGCATACTCATTACCCGCAGCAAAGACTGCGATACCGCCCTCAACGACACCATTTGGTGAGCCTGCATTGTTGATAAAGTAGTCGAGCGCCTCCTTCTCGATTGGAGAGCCTGCAATCCACGCCTCCTCCGAAGCGAAGCCAGCCTCACCCCACTCATACTGGTTGGCAGCACCCGAAACATAGCCCCAACTACACTGCAAAACCACAGCGCCATTGTCCGCAGCATACTTCATTGCTCGAACAACATTGTAAAGACCAGTCGAAACATTACCCGCAAAAATTTGGCAAACCATAATCTTTACGCCACTACCCTTCGAGCCATCACCACCTGCGATTGAACTCACACCAATAGAGTTGTTATTTACCGCAGCAATAGTTCCCGCCACATGAGTTCCGTGTCCCGAATCGTAGTAGCCATTCCAGGTGATTTTGCCGGTATCCTTCACAAAGTTATAGCCGTACTTGTCGCCCTTGTAGCCATTTTTATCCTTATCCTCGTTAAGGTCATCTTCGTTTGCAGCGTTAACCCATATATTATCCTGCAAATCTGGATGCTCAACATAGATACCCTCATCGAGTACTGCAACGATTACAGAACTATCGCCCGTGCTCTTCTTCCAAGCCTCTACGACCTGAACATCAGCACCTGCTACGCTCTTAATCTTCTTACTATTCTCATCGCCATTCTCGTGATCTACCTTATGAGTAAGTTCTGTTCCAAGGAACATTGTGCCATCGTTTGCCAAGTTCCACTGCTGCGAATACAACTCATCGTTTAGAGGGTTCTCCGAAGCACGAGTTGCACGCACCATCTTCGCCATTGCCTCCTCCGAGAGTGGTTGAGCCTGACGAGTGTTAGCACGCTTAACTGTACGGTTCAAGTCTACCTTCTGCACCTCGCCGAGTTGCGAGAAGCGACGAGAAACCTCCTCTGCCGAGTAGTCGTTGCTATAACGAACAATATACCACAAATTCAAGCCATCACGCACAGTGCGCTCCTCGTGGCGAGAATCACGAGGGAATACTCTCGAAATCTCAAATCCGCCAACCAAATCGAGCACTGCATCAACGCTGCTCACGCCACTACGAGTAACCGCAGAGCGCACAACGCCCGCCTCTTCGAGTATTCCAGCCACCTCTGGGGTAAACTTTACAAATACCTCTCCTGCGCTATAAGCCTCGTCCTGCGAAGGTATCTTAACATCCTCTATCATTGGCTCGTTCACACACGATGTAAGAGCAAACAACGCACAGAACAAAAATGCTATAATTCTACTATACATATTCATCTTCATCTCCTTTACTTCGTTATAGTTCCATCCTCCTCGGTCGAAGTATCCTCCTCGATAGAGTCTGCCAACTTCTTGTTTGGATACCACTTGGTGTAGTACTCAACAAGGCTCGGTGGCTCATTCGTAAATCCAGCCTTTGTTCCGTCAGAGAATCGTCCCTCCTGTGGGAAAATCAAACTAAATGGTACCCACCAGTCGAGTGCTGGGTGCATCATCAACCACTTTGGAGCCTCACCCGACAAACGGTTGTGGTTTATACGGAAGGTCTTTGTTGTAGGCAAAACTTTCGGTACACCTATCAACTCTCGTGGCAATGTGTCGGCAGCAACAACCTCCGCCTCGCTCCAAGTTGGCACATCTGCTCTACCCTCAAACGAAGGCAATGCTCCGTGCAAGTAGTTTACGCTAAGTACCAAGGTATCCAAGCACTTTCCACTCTCCGACTCCCACAAGAGCAATCGCTCTGGGAAACTTGGCTCCTCAATAAGACCGCCTAATGCCTCGGTAGTGTATACCGTATTGCTCAAATCCGATACAGCGTGACGCTGCTGCGCATTCAATACCAAAGCGTGCAAACGAGGGAAGTTCTCTGGATTAATAGCCTCTGGCACCTTCTGGAAGTTGTTTGAGCCGAGGTCGAGGAACTCCAAATTAGCCATCGAAACATTATCTGCAATCGTAAACTTCGATACACCAAATGCGGCTACGGTCAAACGCTTCAAGTTGTCAAGTTTGAGTGGATCCTCACTTGTAAACTTCTCAAAGAGGTCGATATTCTTCAACATCGAGTTCTCATTAGAGAAGATATAAATCTCATCTGCTGCGGTAAGGTATTTCACCTCGTAAGGCAAACCCTCGAAAGCATTGCAGAGGAAAATCTCCACACGCTTAACACGACCTACCCACTCCTTCTTGCAGCCCTTCATACGCTCGTTCCACAAAGTGATACCACTCCACGAATCCATCGCCACCGAAGTGTCGTATTGATTCCAACACTGCATTGTCTGCGCAATGTTCAACAACGCAAGCGAATCACCCTTACGAGTATCTGGAACAATCGGCTCGGCTGCCTCCTGCTCAACATGCAACACATCGCTATATGCCGCTACGACCTCGCTACTGGTTGGTACAAACTTAATATCAGCCAAGCGAACATCTGCCGAATTATTGATATTCCAATTGAAACGCACCTTCACCTCACGAGGGCGAACGCCACGATTCAAATCAAGTTTGTAGGACTTAGGCAACTTTGTTATTGACTCCTCACGAGAAATCCAAGACTTTGCACTCTCTGGCACAACAACCTTGAAAGCAAAGTTTGTCTTCACCGTAACATCAAAGTATCGTTTGCCATACTCGGCATACTTCTTCACATCAACATTTGTTCTATCAACCTCCAAAGCGTACTCATATCCCGACTGGTCAATTGTAATTTTACGCTCCTCACCGCTATCAAGGTGCTTGATTGTAACCACACCCTGACGGCTGTTTATGGTCAATGCCGAGTCGATAATGAAGTCGCAGGTAACCGAGCCTCGACCATTTGCAGGCGAGATAGTAACCCAAGGCATATTCGAGCCGAGTGAAGCAACCCAGTTGCCACTTGCCTCGATTTTCACCTTCTCAACACCACCCGAAGCACCGACTGCAATCTCCTTGCGATTTACATCAACATTCACATCAGAAGCCGATGTCGGATCGTTTGTACAAGCCATAGCCGCCATAGCAACCACAGCCAAAATCAATATATTGTTCTTCATCTTCATACTTCTTCCTCCGCTTTTACTCCAACATCATATCGCAATTGAGAATCTTCTGCGTCTTATCGTAGAAGAGAATATATGCGCCTACCTGCCAAGCATAGCAGATATCCGAAGCGTCGAACACAATGTTCGGATTATCGCTAATATCGAGGTAGTAACACAATGTCGAGATTGTATCATCAACCTTTGTAATATCGTTAGAGCCAAGGTACAAACCTCGCAAACCGACATGCTGATAGATACCCTGTGGCCACTCGTGCAAGCAACGATAGCCCTCTGCATCTCGCTGACTACGCACAGCCAATACGGTCAAGCCCGCAACATCGAGTGGGTTGAATGGGAACTCCGAGAATCGGTTGAACGAGAGATCCACACCATAGAGATATGGCATATTTCCTGCGTGGAATTCCTTTGGCAACTTCGACAAGTAGTTGTACGAGAGGTCAAACGACATATGGTTGATAGCGTTCTTATGCGAGAACGAACCTGCTGGAATAGTCTCCATCTGGCAAGCACTTGCAATGATATACTCGAACAACGAGTTCGAATCAGCCAACGCCTTCGGATACCTCTTCAATGGGTTCATCGACAAGGTGAAGGTCTTACACTTAATACCCTTGTATGAACCGCTCTTCTCACCCTCGCAAATCTCATCGGCAGTACCAATCTGATTGCCCGCAAAACTTACAGCATTCATTGCGTAGGTACTATTTGCGTTGAAGATGTTTGGAATCTTGGTCAACTTGTTGTAGTTCACCGAGAAGGTCTCCACATCGTCATAACCGCAGTAGTAGCCGTTACTATCGTGAGGGATATACTCAATCTGGTTATTATCGAGGTAGAGTTGTGTAAATGCCACCTCCTTACCGAGAGGTTCGAGTTCCGAGATTTTGTTGAATGCCAAATCCAGCAAGCCGATAGCCTCGAAGCCACCCTCACCGAACCAACTCTTTGGCAACTTTATCAAGTTGTTCTCACGAGCATAGAAAATCTCTATTAACTTGCGTGAAGCACCCTTCGCCAACGCCTCAAAGCCCTTGGCAATCTCCTCGCTCGACCACTGCTTGTTGTTCGAGATATTCACCGAGCGCAAGGCAGGTAACTCGCCAATCGCAACTGGGAAAGTAACCATATTCGGACAGTTGTAAATCTCGATAGACGAGAGAGCCTCCAACTGACCGATCTCCGCAGGCAACTCCACAATCGGGCTGTTTGCGATATTGAGAGTTTCGAGTTTTTTAAGGCTACCTATCTCGGCTGGCAACTTTGTCAAGCCATTAATAAGCACACCGTGGTTCATATCGTACTTGTGAATGGTCTGCTTACCACTCTTCTTGTCGATAATCTCCGCCTCGCTATACTTCTCGTAGAGAGCCATTGCTGGCGAGTAGAGTCCCTTCTCGATAAGAGCACGAGCGCAAGGCTCCGACATCTGCACCGCAGGGTGAATTGTGTGCAAATATGCACGCTGGTCGTCAAACATATTACGCTGACGCTCGTCGTGTGAACGCTTCATATCGAGCGATGGATCGTAGATGATATTTGTATCGTTGTGGGTACCGAGGTACAACTCTATCAACTCGGTAAGTTGGCCAATTGCAGGCGACATCTCGCCCTTGAAGCCAAAGTTGCTCAAATCGATACGAGCAATACGACCATTCGAGTGTACCTGCACACCCGGCTGCTCGCACCACAAATCGACATCCTTGTTGAAATCCCAGTTTGCACCACGCTGGTACGACTCTCCATCGTAGCACCAATTTGGGCCATCGAGCGACTCCCAAATAGCCTTCAAAGCGTAATTATCCTTGATATATTCGTCTGCCTCGTGCAATTTAACACGCACATCGGCATTTGTAGTCTTGTTATCCTCGATTACAATATCGTACTCTGGTTTTGCCTGGCTATTGCAAACTTCGAGAGGTACAACATCTCTTACCGAGGCATAAGTGGTATACGACACAACACGGTATCGTCCCGCTTCGAGCGAGAGGAGTGTGTCGCACTCAATAGACGAGGTCTTGTATCCGTGCTTGTCGCTCTGCATATTTTCCTCGTCGAAGTGCTGCGAGAACTTGCCAGGCAAGCCGTTAAAGTGGAAGATATTAGAGGATGAAGCCTCACCGCTTGGCAGAACCGATGCCAAGGTAATATCCACAGCCTTAATCTCGTCAAATGTATATTGGCGATTAGCCTCGCTGCGAACAGCAGGCATATTATTAAAATCGGAAAAATCCTTCACAAGACGGAACTTTACATGACCTCGCTCCACAACATCAATCAAAATATCGTGCAGAACAAGACCACCCTCTGTAACCGAGAATGATGTTGCAGGGTCAATGCTCTTAGAGTAGCAACGCACCTCGTTATTTGCCTCATTATCCATCTTGTAGATGGTAATATACTTCAAAGTATAGTCGCCAGCCAAAAGTTTCAACTTCTCGCTTCGCATACCGAACTCGGCCGACTCATCGTTCGACGCCGAGAGTCTGACACTCGAACGAACACGCACACCTTTGGTGTCGTAGAGTTCCACCTCCAACTTGCTCGCCTCCGACAAGTAGTCGAGGATGTCGTTTGCTGCTCGTGACGAGTAGACTTGGGGCTCGTATGAAGCCCTCTTGTAGAGTTTGAATTGAACATATCCGTACTCCTTCTCACGGTAATCAGGCGTAGAATCTGTTGTACAACCCTGTACAAAGAGCGCCATCACCGCTACTGCGAATATGTATAGTTTTCTAAGTTTCATTATCAAAAAACTGTCTTTTTTTTCTTCTATTTATAGTCTAACTTTTTTTGGAAAAAGTCTTAAAAAGCGATACTCCGCCTCCACCCTTTTATTTGAGGCGGAGTATCGAAAAGTTGTTGTCGGTCTATTTTCTCAATGGGCCACCACCAACGCCGCCGTTACCGCCAATAGCGAGAGTGAACATTACCGTTACAGTTGTTCCATCCTCCAAGTGAGCAGTAATAGGGAACGCAGTTTGTGTAAGTGCAGCAGGATCAAACGCCTCTGCATTTACCAAAGTTACATAGTAGTATTTCTCATCTGTGTAGTTGACACCTTCCTTGATTGTGAAAATATCACCGCCAGCCATAGTAACCGAAGTTGCATTGGCAATTACAAGTCCGCAATAAGGAGAGTATGTAGCAGCGTCAAACAACGCAGAGTATCCAGAGAATGTATATACATACTCGGTACCGCTACCAGTAAGAGATACTCCACACTGTGGAGCCATCTCAGGCATACAGAGTTTTACCAATGCACTAGCATCTGCCTCTACAACCCAATCAAGCACAACATTTATTGTATAAGCATCCCAATTGTTCGAAAATGCGTCAATTGTATAGTTGCGAACAGTAAGATTATACGGATTAAATGTGCTCATATCCAGTGGGCAGATATGGAAATAGTTTCCAAGTTCAGCGTCTTCGTATTTCACAACATTAAGTGCACCCCAACCTCCATCTTGGAAATTTGCTTGCGCACCGCCGCCATCAATCTGGAAACCGCACATTGATGCATACATCGGATCAAATGACATTGGATTTGCAAATGTCAAAGTGTATCTATTTCCGCTACCGGTAAGTGTCATTCCTGCCTGAGCAGCCATATTTGGATTGATAAACGCCATCTTTGACGCACCACCAACTGCCTGACCAGGCTTGTAGGTACAATTGTAGTAAACCGAAGTCAATACATTGCCGTTAGCATCCTCGAAGTTTACATAAGCCTTGTAGATATTCTCATTTGGATTCCAAGACCACTCTGCCGACTCGTGCGAGAGGTCCATATACAAGTTGAACTTCTTAACCTTATCGTATACGGTAGTCCAAAGGTTAAGCCAGAATGGCTCTCTCTCAATCTCCTCACCTTCCGAATCAAAGGTCGGAACTGCTTGCGATGTAAAATTAGTAAGAGTTCCGTTTGCGTTGTAAGCGTAAACAGTAATCTTCTCGCAGCCCTCTACATTGTTGATAAGAACAGCACCATCTTTTGGATCCCACTCGTTAGTATATACCACGCGATATACCTCGTTAGCACTGTTCTGGTACTCACTCCAACCAGTGTACTTCTCGAAAGAGATGGTTGAAGCAATACTCTCTTCTGCAACAATCGAAGCCGGCTTCTCAATCTTCTTAATAGTGAACTTAGCCCACTCTTGTGCCTCTGCATTACCCATCTTACGGTATACCGAGAACACGATATCGGCATCGTAGTTCTTGATATCCTCATAGGTCATAACACGAATAGTTACCTCCTTGCCATCAGCAGTACCAGAGAGTTCATCGTTCTCCTCATCACCCATTTTGAGGTAAGCATAATCCTTTGCGCCCTCCGAAAGTGTTACTGTCCAAGGCTGAGTTGCACGGAACTTCAATAGACGAAGATTACCTGATACGATATCGTACTCCTGAACGGCGTACTCAATCTTCTTGATAGTGAATGTAGCCAATGTCTGGGTATAGCCATTCATCTTCATCAATACATGGAATACAACATCAGCATCGTAGTTCTCGATAGAGCTATAAGCACCTACAAACACCTCGTTCTTCTCGCCGGCCTTACCCGAAACCTTGCTAAGCATATTACCCATGTTGTCCTTGACATATGCATACTGATAATCAACTTCGAGAGTCCAATCTGCCTCAGCAGCAAATTTAAGGTACTTGCCCGTACCCGAAGTAATCTCGTACTCTGATGACTCAGGGAATGTTGGGTATGGAAGCGATTCTCCTGTATCAGGCGTACATGCAGCGAACATCATCGTTGCGCCACACAAGATTGCTAAAATCTTTTTCATAAACCTAATTTTTTAAAATTAAACTATAAATAAAAGGGATTTATAAATATATCTTTCCTCTTCTCTGTCTCTTTTATTACTACCGTAATTATACGCCCTCACGCATCATCTCCTCGGCCTCCTCCTTCGACACCCATTCGAGGATGTTGTAGAAATCGCCAATATAACCCACAAGTTCTGTGTAGTTCTTCACATATACACGCACATAGAGTTGTGCGAACTTCTGACAAGCATTGTAAGACGATACATAGGTTCCCGTAGGGCTCGACTGCGCAAGTATCTTACCGTCGCCGTGCTCAATTCCCAACACCGAAAACTCATCGCCGATAATCTGATCTGGTGCAACCACCAAAGTTGGCTCCGAAGGGTTCTCGGTATTGAAAGTCAACTCCACATCGTAGCCATCGTGGAAGAGTCCAGCCATAACTACGGTATTGCTCTTATTCTTGTGTTTGTAGCACTTAACCAAACGACTATACGATGTGTTCTGACCAGGATAGTTGTAGAGCAACAACGAGGTGAGCAAGCAGTAACGAGGCTCCTCAATGGTACCACCCCACTCGTTGATGTCGAATGGGCACGCCTTGAACATTGTAACCTTGGTACAATTGTGCTTTGGGTACAAGTTCCACTTCAACTCATCGGGCATAACCAACTGCAAGGTAAAACCGAGCGAATCGGTAGGCTCGATATTGTCGTAGTTACCATACACCTCAACATCGGTAGACAACTTACCTGCTGGGATGGTGAAGGTGTTCGACTTCAAGCGGTAGTGTACACCCTCAATGGCGGTGCTACCCTTATCAACAACCTCAACTGCATAGGTACGGTCGTAACTACGAGCCACAGTCGACGACACCGCAATTTTGAATGGTGTTCCATCTGCCACAACTGCATTTGTCGAGAGAGTATCCGAGAAAATCAAATACTCCGCATCATCGTAGGTGATATAGTGCTCCTTGCACGACACCACACCTGCAATAATGGCAACTGCCATAAATATATTAAGTATCTTCTTCATAATCATCTCCTCCTTCGTTTAGTAGCCCGCATTCTGTTTAACATTCGAGCCTGGAGCCTCAACCTCGTGACGAGGAATTGGCCATACGAACATATAGTCGTCGATGCTCTTCTCCAATGTGCTACCCTCAACTAACGAGTTTGTCTGCGGAGTACGCTTAAAGCCCTTACCCTCGTTGTACTCACTGCCCCAACGCTTCAAATCCTGCAAGCGGTGGCCCTCCATATACAACTCACGCACACGCTCATCGGCGATATTCTGCAACCAGTTCGCAGCAGTTACTGTCATTAGTCCCTTACCCGACTGGTAGCGGCTTTCACGCAACTTTGTCAAATCTTCCGACGCCTTCGAGTACTGTCCCTGACGGCAAAGTGCCTCGGCACGGATAAGATACTGCTCTGCCAAACGGAATGGCTTTGGCATAGACACCTCGTAGAGGTAGTAACTACTAATAAAACTCTGATTTCCAGCGTACTTCAAGAGCAACGGCCAAGCAAGACCGTGCGGATGAGCGGTCTGCGCCATTGCAAAGTATGCGTTATAGCGAAGGTCGCTCGAATCGTAGAGATTCAACACCCACTGCGCTGGCACATAGTCCGGATAGTAGTTCACACCATCGGTATTTCGGCCCAAGAATGGCGAGCCGAGCATACCTCCATACGACTCAGGAGTGAGGTAGATACGCCAAATAATCTCGTATCCATCATCATTTGTCCAGAGGTACTGGAAGTGGTTGCCATTTGCTATCGACTGATTTACAGACGAGAGTGCAAAGTTTTTATTATCAATCAAGCGAGTTGAATAATCAACTGCATCCTTCCAATTCTGCATATAGAGTGCTACACGAGCGTGCAACGCCTCTGCCTTAGCCTTTGTAGCGTAGATATTGCCATAAACATCGTTCTCGCTGTCGAGAATCTCCTCCGCCTTTGCCAAGTCCGACAACACAAACTGATACGAGTCGTACAACGACGCACGCTCCGCCTTCTCTGGTTGCGAGTAGTGCTTACGCAACACTACACCCAACTGCGATTTTGCAGTTGCAGGGTTGTAGGCCTCGCAATACAACTTGATAAGTTCCGAATAGCACAACGCACGCACGGTATAAATCTCACCTGTAAGCACATCGAGTTCAGAGAGTTTTGCATCATCAACTGTATTAGCCTTCACTGTATCCACATTTTCGAGGAAGAAGTTACAGTTCGAAATCACATTGTAGAGTCCTGCATAAACAGCCTCCGACTCCGAAGTGGTCGAACGAATCTGCCACAACCAGAACGAACCTAACTGGTTACTATATCCCTCAACCGCATAGACAAAGTCTGCCTGAACATCTGGCAAATAGGTGAGGTAGCCTGTATAGAGTGAAGAACTCTTCAACAAGGCGTAGATACCTGTGTTAATTTGCAAGGCGTCATCATAAGTCTTCATCGACTTCTCTGTCTGTATCGCCGAGCCTGGATACTTCTCCAAGCACGAGGTTGCTGCCACTGCAACAGCCACTGCCACGATACACACCTTTATATTATATATTATACTCTTCATCATAGCCGTTAGAATGTTATATCAAGACCAAATGTATATTGACGAGCCATAGGATACTGCGCTGCATAGATGTTCGAAGTACCCTCTGGATCCAATCCAGAGAACTTGGTAAAGGTGAATGGGTTTTGAATCTGTGCATATAGACGCATACCCTGGAACACCTTACTCTTCTTCATCCACTGCTGTGGGAATGAGTACGAAAGCATCACATTCTTCAAGCGCAAGAACGATGCATCCTCCAACAAGCGGCTATCGAACTCTGTGTATACGCCGTGACGAGGAATATCGGTAATATCACCCGGTTTCTTCCAGCGATCAAGCAAGCGTGCCGACTGGTTGTACGACATAAAGCGACCATTCGACTCGTCGAAGTAGCGGTCGTTATTAATCATCCAACGATCTGCTACCCACGCAAACTGTGCGCTGAGCGAGAGTCCCTTCCACGACAATGCAGTACCAAAACCACCCTGCCAAGGAGCAAAGTAACTCTTTCCTACGAGTACCTTATCCTCATCACGCATCTCGTTGGTCAATTTACCATCCGCAGTGTACCACAAAGCATCTCCATTTGCAGGGTTAACGCCCGCAAAGCGGTTGATGTAGAACTCGCCAAGAGGATGACCTACAACGAGTTTTGTATTTGTATTTGCCATCTCGTACTCGGTTACGCCGTTATACAACTCTGTAATACGGTTGTGGTTGTACGAGAAGTTTGCATTTACTGTCCACGAGAAATCTTTTACTTGGAGAAGTGTGCCCTGCAAGTTCACCTCGACACCCTTATTCACCATTGCACCAACATTATCCCACTTGTAACCAAAGCCCGAAGTCGAGTATGGAAGTGGTACCTGCATCAACATATCGGTTGTACGCTTGTAGTACAACTCAACATCAACGGTCAAGCGATGCCAGAAGCCGAAGTGCAATGCCAAGTTCGAAGTCCAAGGCTTCTCCCACGAGAGCGACTCATTACCAGGCTGCGCCAATGCCATACCTGCATCACCTCCGTAGTCCAAACCTCCTCCTACGAGAGCCAAGTGCTCGTAGTTAGGAATTGACGAGTTACCCGAAGTACCTGTCGAGAGCGAAACCTGGGCGTGAGTCAACCAACGGCGTGCAGACTCCATAAAAGGCTCATCACGCAGACTCCACATAAAGCCCAACGACCAGAAGGCTGCCCAACGATTATTCTTACCAAAACGGGAAGAACCATCGGCACGCACTGCTGCCTCGAAGAAGTAGCGCTCGTCGTAGTTATACTCACCACGGCCAAAGAACGACAAGAAACCATAATCTGAGTCGGTAGTGTCGCTCCACGATGTTACTCGTGTAGCCGAGGAGATATTTGTCAACATATCGTTATTCTGTCCCTGAGCCAACAAACTGAACGCCTCGTAGTGGTAAGAGATACCCTCCTGACCAGCCAAGAAGTTAAAGTTGTGCTTATAACCCTTCGAGAAACGGTAGTTGATAGTATTCGTTACTGTAAGCGAGCCACCATCAGTCGACGAGCGTGAAGCCGAACCCTGTCCCTGATTTGGCAAGTAACTTGGATAGGACTGACCAAAACCAGTAGTGTGCGAGTAGTCAACCGCCAACTGCGAGCGCAAGGTCAAGCCCTGAATAGGTGTAGCCTCGGCATAGAATGTCGAGAGCAACTTGTACTTCTTGAAGTTTACAGGGTTATTCTTAATCCATTCGAGTGGATTCTCCTTGATACCCTTCCACGAGCCATCATTAACCGATGCCAACGAACCATCAGCCTTGTATGGCGAGTAGTATGGCAACATAAAACGAGCCGCCGAGATTGGGGTAACCAAGGTATAACTTCCCTCCTCTGCCTGCTGTATCTGCTGATAGTTGAGCATTGTGTTTGTACCAATCTTCAACCACTTTGCTGCCTTACGATCCAAGTTCGCACGGAACGAGTAGCGAGCAAAGCCCGAACCGAGAGCAGTACCCTGCTGGTTGTAGTAGCCACCCGACACATAGTACGAAGTCTTATCGTCAGCACCCGAAATCGAGATCTCGTAGTTCTGCAACAACGCAGCGTTATTGTAGACCTCATCGAGCCAACGAACATTGGTCTTGCGCAACAAGTCGTAGTCCTTGCCTTCGGTCAAACCAACCTCCTTCTCGTACTGAATACGCTCTGCGGTATTCATCAAATCCCAGTTATCACCCGCAATCTGCGAGAAACCGAGTTGCATACGATAGTCGATGCGTGGGCGGTCAGCCTTTGCACCTCGCTTGGTCGTAATAACGATAACACCATTCGCAGCACGAGCACCGTAGATTGAGGTCGAAGCCGCATCCTTCAATACCGACATCGACTCAATATCGGCAGGATTGATAGTGTTGAAGTCGCTACTCTCGATAGGCACACCGTCCAAGATATACAAAGGCGCTGTACCAGAGTTGATAGAGTTCACTCCTCGAATCATCAACTGCGCCGAAGCACTTGGCTCTCCCGATGGGGACATAACCGAAAGACCTGCAACCTGACCCTGCAACGCCTGATCGAAGGCAGCAGTCGGGGTGTCGGTAATGCTCTCCATCTCGACAGCGGCAACCGAACCTGCCACAGTACCCTTCTTACGAACACCGTAAGCGATTACTACGACATCGTCGATAGCCTCAGTGTCGCTCTGCATCACAAGGTTGTAGGTAACCTCCGACTTGCCAGCCGGCACTGTCCACTCTACCGAGCGGTAGCCCAAATAAGTAAATGAAAGTTTTGTACCTGCCTCTGCCTTGATGGAGTAGGTTCCGTCAAGCATTGTCGTAACACCTTGCATCTTCTCGGTAACGACAGCAACTCCTATCAGTGGCAACTTATCCTCCGCCGAGGTTACAACACCACTCACCATTACGACAGAGCCACCCTGCGCAGACGCAGAGTTCGACACCATCGCAAATGCGAGGAGTAGACAGGTTAGTAATGAATTAAAATGTCTCTTTAACATAGCGGGGGCAAAGGTACTATTTTACTGTGTAAAAAGCAACAGTATTAATGAAATTTTTTATTAATTCATTTAACATATTTATGCAATTATAGCATATTCTATTATGCAACCCCGCCCATACTAACACACAGCGCCATTTTCGCCATATAGATAAAAACAGCAAGTCGAGCAAAAAAATGCTCGACTTGCTTAATTTCCCAACTTTTAAGCGACTATTTCGAAGCCCTCTTACGGTCTACCTCGTTCAAAAGTATCTTGCGAAGACGCATAGATTTTGGAGTAACCTCAACATATTCATCCTCTTTGATATACTCCAAAGCCTCCTCCAACGAGAAGATTTTTGGAGGCACAATAACCGCCTTATCATCAGAGCCCGAAGCACGCATATTAGTCAATTGCTTCGACTTGCAGACATTCACCGTAATGTCGTTGCTACGGGTATGCTCGCCGATAACCTGTCCCATATATACCTCCTCCATTGGAGAGATGAAGAAGCGACCTCTATCTTGCAGTTTATCAATCGAATAGGCATACGCCATACCTGTTTCGGAAGCGATAATCGAGCCATTGGTACGCATATCAATATCGCCAACATAAGGCTCAAAAGCACGCAAGCGGTGCGACATAATCGCCTCGCCCGCAGTAGCAGTAAGCATATTCGAGCGCAAGCCGATAATTCCTCGTGAAGGAATATCGAACTCCAAGCGAGTACGACCATTCGACGACTCCATATTTGTAAGCGTACCCTTGCGACGAGTTGTCAACTCGATTACTGTACCTGCATACTCCTCTGGACAATCTACGGTCATCTCCTCGATAGGCTCACACTTTACACCATCAATCTCCTTAATGATAACCTTCGGCTGTCCCACCTGCAACTCATAGCCCTCTCTACGCATAGTCTCCACCAATACCGAAAGGTGCAATACTCCACGACCAAACACGAGGAATGAATCGGCATTCTGTCCCTGCTGAACTCGAAGAGCCAAATTGCGCTCCAACTCGCTATCCAAGCGATCCTTCAAGTGGCGAGAAGTTACAAACTTGCCCTCACGACCAAAGAATGGCGAGTTGTTGATAGTGAACAACATAGACATCGTAGGCTCGTCAATCTTGATTGGTGGCAGTGGCTCTGGATTTTCTGCGTCGCAGATTGTATCACCAATCTCAAAACCCTCAATTCCGACCAAGGCGCAAATCTCGCCGCACTCCACCTTATCGACCTTCTTCTTGCCGAGTCCATCAAAGACCATCAAGTCCTTGATTTTGGTCTTTATCATAGTGGTACCATCACGCTTTGCAAGGGTTACATTCTGACCATTTACAAGCGTACCACGAGTGAGTTTTCCCACAGCGATACGACCAATATAGGAGGAGTATTCGAGCGAAGTAACCAACAACTGCGGAGTACCCTCGGTGGTTGCCGGCTCTGGAATTTCGTCAATAATAGCATCGAGCAATGGCACAATGCTATCGGTCTTTTCGTTCCACTTATGCGACATCCAGCCCTGCTTAGCCGAGCCATAAATTGTCTTATAATCAAGTTGTTCCTCGGTTGCATCGAGCGTAAACATCAAATCGAACACCTGCTCATTCACAACCTCTGGACGGCAGTTTGGTTTATCCACCTTGTTGATTACAACGATAGGCTTTTTGCCGAGCGAAAGCGCCTTCTGCAACACGAAGCGAGTCTGTGGCATAGTACCCTCGAAAGCATCGACCAAAAGTAGCACTCCGTCGCACATATTCAACACACGCTCCACCTCACCACCAAAGTCGGCGTGGCCTGGGGTGTCGATGATATTGATTTTGTAATCTTTGTAGACTACCGACACATTCTTCGAGAGAATGGTGATACCTCTCTCTCGCTCCAAGTCGTTATTATCAAGTACGAGGTCGCCCGTTTTCGACGGCTCACGAAGCAGATTTCCCGCCAAAATCATCTTATCCACCAAAGTGGTCTTTCCGTGATCCACATGGGCAATGATGGCGATATTGCGCAATTTTTGCATAATTTTTTCTCTGATTTTATCTAAATAATGGGCAAAATTAAGAATTTTTATCGAAAATTTGTTACTTTTGCGTAACTAATATATACAATGTATGGCAAAATCGATAGAAGTAACGAGCAATAGCACTATCTATATGGGTAGTGTGGAGGTGTTGTTGCCACAACTTCTACCCAACCGCCGCACTATTGTCATATCCGATAGCAATATCGACCGCACCCACCACAACCTCATCAACTCCTACGAGCATATCCTCATAGGACAGGGCGAGCAGGCGAAGAGCCTCACCACATTGGAGGAGGTGTATCGTCGCCTTATAGAGATGGGTGCCGACCGCACCACATTCATTCTTGGCATTGGCGGTGGCATCGTTACCGATATTGCAGGATTTATTGCATCGACATATATGCGTGGTTTGGAGTTCGGTTTTGTTACCACCACCCTACTTGGAGCCGTAGATGCCTCGGTAGGCGGAAAGAACGGAGTTAATGTTGGTGGCTTCAAGAATATGGTTGGCACATTCTCGCAGCCAAAGTTTGTAATATGCGATGTCGCTCTGCTGCACTCTCTGCCCGAAAGGGAGTTCCGTGCAGGTTTGGCAGAGGTTATCAAGACCGCTATTTTGGGCGATAGCGAACTATTTGAGATATTGGAGCATACATCGTGTAAGGAGTTGCGCAAGAACGACAATCTGCTCGAAGATATAATTCTTCGCTCGATGAAGGTTAAAGCCTCTGTCGTAGCCGAAGATGAGCGTGAGGGGGGGCGGCGTAGAGTTCTGAATCTCGGTCATACATTGGCTCACGCCATCGAGAAGTGTAGCCACGACTACTCGCACGGCGAGGCTGTGGCAATAGGTCTACACCGCATTACACTCTCGGCTTTGGAGCAAAAAACCATCTCGGAGAGCGAGGGTAAACGCATTCTATCGCTCATTGAAAAGTATGGTTTCAAAACAGCCATCTCCACCGAGCGAAAGTTATTGTTGCGAGCCATAGAGGGCGACAAGAAGCGCAAGGGTAACTCGATACACATAATCCTACCAACCCACATAGGTGAGGTGGAGGACAGAGAGGTGCGCATAAGCAACATAGGAGATATTTTCAAGACAATTTAACTATTTACCTAATATATGAATTACAGAGTTTTAACCCAGGCCGAAATTGAGACTTTACAGGCACAACAGTGTCGAGCAGAGGATTGGACAACAATCAAAGTTCACCCCGATTTTTCGACTGACCACATTCACAATGTTCGCTTTTCGGGCAACATCACCCTCGGCTTTTTTGCCGAGTCATTCACGCGTATAGGAGGCATAAATATGCACTCAGGCATTCGCAATGCCGCACTCCACAATGTAGAGGTGGGCAACAACTGCCTGATTGAAAATATCAACAACTACATCGCAAACTACACCATAGGAGAGAACTCCATTATTGAGAATTGCGACCTGATTGTCGTAGATGGCAAATCGAGTTTTGGTAATGGTGTCGAAGTGTCGGTATTGAACGAGACAGGAGGTCGTGAGGTGGTTATCACCGACAAACTCTCGGCGCATACTGCCTATATTATGGCACTCTACCGCCACCGACCACAACTCACCAAGTGCTTGCGAGATATTGCTATAAGTTATAGCGAGGAGCACGCTTCCGAGATGGGTACAATTGGTGCAAATGTCGAAATTTCCAACTCTGGTATCATCTAAAATATCCGTATTGGCGATTACTGTCGTATTGATGGTGTAAACCATCTCACAAACGGAAGTTTGAATAGTTGCAAGGAGGCTCCAATCT
>JAEIGA010004874.1_pt1 | contig 20656 bp, 15 predicted proteins | sample 9270691 | NCBI WGS metagenome assembly JAEIGA01 (sample SAMN17057246, study PRJNA624740) | gut metagenome | biome: biome; isolation source: fecal sample | host: Bos grunniens | place: China: Xizang | collected 2019 | reverse complement strand
GTTCCGCTATCCGTCATACGTTCAGGATATTATGGGCCCGATGTTCTTCGACTATGGCTTCGGCCCATTCCGCTGGGTATGTACCTCGGGCAAGGAGCAAGACCTCGTAACCTCTGACCGTATCGCAGCCGAGGTGCTTGAGGCAATGCTCAAGGAGGCTCCCGCAGAGATTCAGGGTCAGTTGGCAGACAACCTACACTGGATACGTGAGGCTATGGAGAATAAGCTCGTCGTAGGCTCACAGGCTCGTATTCTCTACGCAGACTCGGAGGGACGTACACGTATCGCCTTGGCATTCAACGAGGCTATCAAGCGCGGCGAGATCTCTGCACCTATCGTGCTTGGTCGTGACCACCACGACGTATCGGGTACCGACTCTCCCTACCGTGAGACATCTAACATCTATGACGGCTCGCAGGTCTGTGCCGATATGGCTGTACACAACGTCATCGGCGACTCATTCCGTGGCGCAACGTGGGTATCTATCCACAATGGCGGCGGCGTAGGCTGGGGCGAGGTTATGAATGGTGGCTTCGGTATGGTCATCGACGGCTCGGAGGACTCTGCACGCCACATCGAGGAGATGTTGTTGTGGGACGTAAACAACGGTATTGCACGTCGTAGCTGGGCTCGTAACGAGGGTGCTATGTTCGCTATCAAGCGTCAGATGGAGCGCACACCGCTCCTCAAGGTGACACTGCCCAACCTCGCAGATATGTCACTCATTGAGAAGGTGTACAACGAGAATAAGTAACAACTATTAAAATTAAGATACTATTATGATTCATTATATCAGTGCCGAGAGACTTACTATCGCTCGCGTTGCCGAGATTCTTCAGAAGGGTTATAAGTTGGCGTTGAGCGACGATGCCAAGGCTCGCATCAACCACTGTCGTGAATACCTCGACAAGAAGATGGAGAACCGCGATAAGCCCATCTATGGTGTTACCACAGGCTTCGGCTCACTGTGCAACATCTCTGTTGAGAAGGAGCAGTTGTCGCAGTTGCAGAAAAACCTTATGATGTCGCACGCTTGCGGCACAGGTCAGCGCGTGCCCTCGGAGATTGCCCGCCTTATGATACTACTAAAGGTGCAGTCACTCTCTTATGGTCATTCGGGCGTGCAGCTCATCACCGTAGAGCGTCTTATCGAGATGTTCAACAACAACATCATCCCCGTAGTATATGAGCAAGGCTCATTGGGTGCATCGGGCGACTTGTCACCATTGGCACATATGTGCTTACCCCTGTTGGGCTTGGGTCACGTAGAGATCGACGGCGAGGTTGTCGATGGTAAGGTAATGATGGAGAAGATGGGCTGGGAGCCTATCACACTATGCTCTAAAGAGGGTCTTGCACTATTGAACGGCACACAGTTTATGTCGGCTTATGGCGTCTACTCACTTATCAACGCACAGCGTTTGAGCCGCTGGGCAGACTACATCGGCGCAATGTCTCTCGATGCTTTCGATGGCAGAATGGATCCCTTTGAGCACAACGTTCACGCGATACGTCCTCACAACGGACAGATTGAGACCGCCAAGAACTTCCGCGAGCTGTTGGCAGGTAGCGAGATTGGTCAGCAGCCCAAGCAGCACGTGCAGGATCCCTACTCATTCCGCTGCATACCACAGGTACACGGTGCGTCGAAGGATACTATTGCATACGTAGCAAGCGTGCTCGAGACTGAGATTAACTCTGCTACGGATAACCCCACAATCTTCCCCGATACCGACGAGGTTATCTCGGCGGGTAACTTCCACGGTCAGCCTATAGCTGTAGCTATGGACTTCCTCGCCATTGGTGTTGCCGAGCTTGGCAATATCTCGGAGCGTCGTACATATAAGCTCATATCTGGCGCACGCAACCTTCCCCACTTCCTCGTGGCACATCCAGGTTTGAACAGTGGCTTTATGATTCCGCAGTACACAGCGGCCTCTATCGTGAGCCAGTCAAAGGGGTTGTGCTGGCCAGCATCGTGCGACTCAATACCTTCGTCACAGGGTCAGGAGGATCACGTGAGTATGGGCTCGAATGCAGCTACCAAGCTATGGAGAGTTGTTCAGAACACCGAGCGTGTACTCGCCATCGAGCTTATGAACTCTGCACAGGCACTCCAGTTCCGCCATCCTATGCGCTCATCAGACAAGGTGGAGGCACTCTTCGAGGCTTACCGCAAGGTTGTTCCCTTCGTTGATGACGATATGGTGATGTATCCACATATCGCAACATCTGTTAAGTTCCTGAACGACTATGAGCCTGCTTGTTAAGAACATTGGTACGCTTGTCGGCATCGACGAGAGCGGCAGACTGCGTGTCGAGGGTAAGGCTATGGACAGCATAGAGACCCTTGATAATGCGTGGCTACTCACCGACGGTGACCGCATTAAGGAGTACGGCACAATGGATACGCTACCCGATATCGAGAACTGTGAGGTTCTCGATGCCGAGGGTGGCTGGTTGTTCCCATCGTTCTGCGACTCGCATACACATATCGTATATGCTGGCAGCCGCGAGCAGGAGTTCCTCGACAAGATCAACGGTCTTTCGTACGAGGAGATAGCCAAGCGCGGTGGTGGCATCCTCAACTCGGCAGATCGTCTGCACGACACATCGGAGGAGGAGCTTTATCGTCAGGCTATGGAGCGTGTAAACGAGATTATAGCGATGGGTACAGGTCTTGTGGAGATCAAGTCGGGCTATGGTCTTACGCTTGAGGATGAGCTGAAGATATTGCGTGTAATTCGCCGTATACGCGAGACATCGCCTATAGCTGTGCGTGCCACATTTCTTGGTGCTCACGCCGTAGGTCGTGCATATAAGGGTCGTCAGGCGGAGTACGTCGAGCACGTATGTCGTGATATGATACCCGCGGTGGCGGCCGAGAATTTGGCAGATTTCGTTGATGTGTTCTGTGACCGCGGCTTCTTTAGTGTGGAGGAGACTGCAAAGATTATGCAGACTGGTACAAAGTATGGTCTACGCGCGAAGATTCACGCCAACGAGCTTGCTGTATCGGGTGGCGTAGAGGTAGGTGTAGAGCACGGCGCACTCTCTGTCGACCACCTTGAGTCGATGGGCGATGAGCAGGTAGAGGCACTGCGTGGCACACAGACAATGCCCACGATGCTTCCAGGCTGTGCCTTCTTCCTCGGCATAGGCTACCCTCCCGCACGTAAGATGATTGATGCGGGACTCGCCGTAGCCCTTGCTTCGGACTTTAACCCAGGTACTGCCCCATCGGGCAATATGCGCTTTGTACTCTCTCTCGGCTCTATAAAGATGAAGATGACACCTGCCGAGGCACTCAACGCAGCAACGCTAAACTCGGCGTGCGCTATGGGCGAGAGCCGCGACTACGGCTCGATAACACGTGGCAAGGTTGCCAACTTCTACATCACCAAGCCACTTCCATCGCTGGCATATATGCCCTACGCTCACCAGACACCGATTATTAGAAAGATAGTACTCAAAGGAGAGCTTATAAACTAAAAATTGTTGGTTATGAAGGCTATTATTAAATCTGGTATTACGCTTATGGCGGCTATTGCTACTATTGGCTGCTGCTGCAACAAGGAGCAGGAGTGCAACAAGGAGTGTTGCGACGAGGAGCTGTCAAAGGAGCAGGTCGTAACAGAGAACATCCTAACACGCCGCTCGGTACGCGACTACAAGCCCGAGGCTGTTGACCGCGAACAGATGGCAAAGATCATCGAGTGCGGCATCTACGCTCCAAGTGCTATGAACAAGCAGACGTGGGCAGTGCGCGTTGTTGATGCGCCCGACTTTATCGAGGGTGTCACAGCCATTGCCGTAGAGCAGATGCCACAGCTCAAGGAGCAGCCCAACTTCCGCAACTTCTTCCGCAACGCACCCACAGTGGCATTTATAGCGTGCCCCGAGGAGAGCTATAGCGGCGAGTATGACTGCGGACTGTTGTCACAGAATATGATGCTCTCGGCGTGGTCAATGGGCATTGGCTCGTGCTGTCTTGGCAGCGTCGTTCCCGTGATGAACTCGGAGGCTGCAAAGCCCTATATGGAGCGTCTTCAGTTGCCCGAAGGCTACAAGCTACTTGTGGCAATCGCCTTTGGCTATCCCGCAGGTGATGCTCCCGTAGCTCCCGAGCGCGATGCCACAAAGGCATACTACGTGGAGTAGACCACTTGCGCAAGGTGTAAAGTATGAGGGCTGTTCTTCGGTGAACAGCCCTCTACTATATTAATATATGTATATCTACGCCCAGCGTCTAAAGACATAGCGCACCATAAAGAAGTTGGCAGGGAAGGCGATGGTATAGACAAGCGGGGTGATGATGACATCGGGGACCATAAGCCAGCGACACAGCGCAAAGCCGACAAGCTGTATAAGGTAGTATATGCAGGCACTCACAACAAAGCCAACGGCACTCTTGACGGTAGGACGCGTGCGAAAGGTGATATAGTTGGAGAGCAGAAAGTTAGTTATCGCCCACGACACATAGCCTGCACTATAAGCGAGCGTAGCATTAACAGCGAAGTGCGTGAGAAAGAGGTAGATGAAATTATGGACGAGGAACGACACGCCCCCGACAGCAGCAAACTTCAAAAACTCACGTCGTGACTTACCCCTCATAGGCGGGGCTACTATTTATCATCCAGGTCGATATCCTTGCCCTGATCCTCCTTAAGCCATAGGTACACCTTCGACTCGGAGCCATCCATAAGGCGTTTGATATTCTTGCGGTGTGTCCACACAAGGAGTATCGCAACGACCCAAGAGAAGATTATGAAGGGGATGCTCACTAAAGGAGCTGCAGGGTTATAGGTCATAGTCGAGAAGATCATAACAAGCAACGGATAGCAGCAACCAGCGATGATACTTGCCAAAGAGACATAGTGCCATACAGCAAAGACAAGACACCACACACCAAAGCACATAAGCACCAACGGCGGGTAGATACCCGTACCTGCACCAAGGAGCGTCGCTACGCCCTTACCACCCTTGAAGCCAGCAAAGATGGGGAAGATGTGACCCAACACAACAGCAACTGTTGCAATGATACGAATGTTGATAAGCCACGCATCGTTGACAGCATCGTCGTAGCGCAGCAGCGACGTAAGCATAACGGCACCAAAGCCCTTAAAATAGTCAATGATAAACACGGGTATAGCTGCACGCTTTCCCAACACGCGCAACATATTTGTCGTACCAGCATTCTTTGAGCCGTGCTCACGAATATCTATGCCATAATATTTCTTTCCAATCCATACTGCGCTCGGAATAGAACCAAGCAGATATGCAATGATAACAAGCGTTATCGCGCAATAGTAAGTTAATACTCCCCAATCTTGCATATTTTCATATTATTTATTGACTATCAGTCGATTAGACACCTATAGCCACGTTACAGAACATACAAAGTTAGTAATAAAACTAAATAAAACAAATTTTTTGCGTAAGTTATATATGCATTTTATGCACTGTGTATAAAAAAATGGTCTTAACTTTTGCAGTTTTAAAAATTATTCGTATCTTTGAGTGATATAGACGACTTAAAACTACATAATTGAATATTTATGAAATCTTTTTCAGAAATTATCACCTCTACCAAGGAGTCGATATGCGACATTAAGTGGTGGAGCTCTATTCTGCAGATTGTCTTTGGATGCTTGCTTGTGGCTATCGCCTTTGTAGTATTCATCAACCCTTACGACATGGTGCCTGGCGGTATCTACGGTTTAGCCCTCGTATTGCACAACCTCTTCCCCTCAATTCAGGTGGGTACATTTGGTTATATGTTCGACGTGCCGTTGATTCTCACTGCACTGCTTATCTTCGGTGGTAAGTTTGGCGGCAGAACAATATTCGCATCATTCGTCACTCCTGGTTTGATGAACATCCTCGACTACTTGGTATATCCCAACCAGGCGGCTATCGAGGCTCTCGACCCAACGCTGCTAATGGGTGGTGTTGTCGACCTATCTAATCACCTTATGCTCGCTGCAATCATCGGTGGTTGCTTCAGTGGTGTGGGTGTAGGTATCGTTATCCGCAATAACGCTGCTACGGGTGGTACAGATATTACAGGTATGCTCCTGCACAAGTTTGCGAAGATGAAGTTCGCTAATGGCGTGCTTCTGTCTGATGCAATCATCGTTTTATGCGGTCTTATCGTCATCGGCTTTGGTTTAGGTCTTCCCGAGGGTAAGGAGCCTGCAGGCTTGCTTCTGTCGCTCTACTCGGGTGTATGTATCTTTGTCAATGCTAAAGTTTTGGGCTTCACAATCGACGGTGCATCACGCGACAAGCTACTCTTTATCATCTGCGAGGAGCACTCTGAAGATATGCGCAACTACATCCTTCACGAGCTTAACCGTGGCGGCACATACCTAAAGGCTACTGGTATGTACACCCACAACGACAAGGAGATGATATTCCTGGTAATCAACCGCAAGGAGGTGCGCAACGTACAGCACAAGATTAAGGAGTTTGACAACCGTGCATTTGTGGTTGTTACGGATGCTTACGACACCTTTGGTGAGGGCTTTAAGCCATTCCCCGAGGAGGATGGTATGCCCGTAGAGTAGCCACAAAATCGACTCATAGTTTAAAAGCGTATTCATAACATTAATAGTATGAACAACATACCTATAAATAGTTTGCGACCTCTGACTGGCAGTGGTCGCAAACTATATATCGAGACATACGGCTGCCAGATGAATGTAGGCGATTCGGAGATTGTGGTATCTATTATGCAGGGTGAGGGCTACCGCTATACCGAGTGCCTTGAGGAGGCAGACATAGTACTTATTAACACCTGCTCGATACGCGATAACGCCGAGCAGCGTATATGGGGACGACTCAGCGAGATGCGTCGTATGCGCAAGCAGAAACCTTCGCTCATCATAGGCATCATTGGCTGTATGGCAGAGCGTCTTAAGGAGGAGCTTACAAAGGGAAATACAGGCGTTGACATCGTCGCAGGCCCCGACTCATACCGCGACCTTCCACGCCTTGTGCGCAGTGTCGACGATGGTGGCAAGGGTGTCAACGTGGAGCTTTCAAAGGAGGAGACATACGCCGAGATTGCCCCTGTGCGCCTTGACCGCAACGGTGTGAGTGCCTTCATCGCCATTATGCGTGGTTGCAACAACTACTGTTCATACTGTGTTGTGCCATACACACGTGGTATTGAACGTAGCCGCGATGCCGAGACTATCATTGCAGAGGCTCGCACGCTCTTTGAAAATGGATACCGCGAAGTGACGCTCCTCGGTCAGAATGTAAACTCTTACCGCACGGGCGATGTAGACTTCCCAGAGCTACTGCGCCGCGTGGCCGAGATTTCGCCACTACTGCGCGTGCGCTTCGCCACATCACACCCCAAGGATATAAGCGACAAGCTACTTGAGATAATGGCGGCAACGCCTAATATCTGCAAGGCTATACACCTCCCTGCACAGTCAGGCTCAACGGAGATGCTCAAGCGTATGAACCGTAAGTATACGCGTGAGTGGTATTTGGAGCGCGTAGAGGCTATACGTCACTATATGCCCGACTGCGCAATCACCACCGACCTTATCGCAGGCTTTGCGCACGAGAGCGAGGAGGAGCATCAAGCAACACTGTCGCTTATGCGCGAAGTGGGTTACGACTTTGCCTATATGTTCAAGTACTCGGAGCGTCCAGGCACATTCGCACAGCGCAACCTCGGCGACGACATACCCGAGGATGTCAAGACTCGCCGCCTAACAGAGATAATCGACTTGCAGAACATACTGTCGGAGCAGAGCAACAAGCGCGACGTGGGCAAGGAGTTTGAGATATTGGTGGAGTGTACATCAAAGCGCAGCGAGGAGCAGCTCTCGGGACGTACATCACAGAATAAGATGGTGGTATTTGATCGTGGCGACCACAAAGTGGGCGACTATGTAAAGGTACGTATCACAGGGTGCTCATCAGCAACGCTCTTCGGCGAGGAGATAAAGTAACGGCATAAGAGCAACGATAATAGGGATGGCACCATTTTGCCATCCCTATTTTATTTATAGTATATAAGGTGCTGATTAAGACGTGGACAAGCACTACTCCTTATGTCGCCATATCTGATAGCTATTTACAAAGTTCTGCCATACGATATATGCCGTAGGAGCAACCGAGGCAACGGGGTTCAGGAAGTTGAGTGCCATCCACACAGCGAGCACCGTATTTTTCTGTCCGAGCGACTGACCACCCGCCACAACATCACCTGCGGCACGTCCAAGCATACGACCAACAGTAAACTGCACAAGGCACAACACAAGGGCTACCAATGCAAGCTCCACCTCAACGAAGGGGTCAGCCTCGGTATCGAGAATAAAGCAGGTAGTGCGTCCTATAACTAAAGTAAGCGACACAAGCCATAGGTAGAACGACAACTGCGAGTGCTTCGAGAGCCAATTGGCAGCACTGCGCCACAAGTAGCGGCACATCTGCCCAAACACAAAGGGCGCGATAAGCGTGGGTGCTACGCGCGAGATAATCTCCACGAAGGTACACGTTCCATTACCGTATATATGTAGGATAGAGGGTGCAACGATGGCTGTTACCATATTGCATATCAGGCTATATGTCGCCATTGTCGTAACATTAGCACCAAGCATACCGCCAATAACGACAGCCGCCATAGCTATCGGCGCGAGAACACATATCATAGCTCCCTGACCTACCAGCTCACCCAATAGAGGTGTCACAATATGGTAGACTGCAACCGAGCCAACAAACTGAAAGAGCAACATCCACAGATGTATCAAGCGCGGGCGCATAGCGCGCACATCCACGCGCGTGAATGTCAAGAAGAGCATTGCACCAATAAGCGTCGGTGTAAGCATATTGCCACTCGCACTCTCAAGTGCTGCAAGTGGACGACATAACAACGCTCCGACGACCATAGCCAAGGGCATAGTCACAGTACGTAACGTATGACGATCAAGACTCATAACGCACTATTTATCAACATATTTAAGCATCACACTCATAAGTTCGTCGCGCTCTTCAGCCGATAGTATTGTCTCAAACGGAAAGCCGAGGACAACGCAGCGATAATCGCCCGAATAGGCAGCCGCAGCAGTCTGGTTATTTGAGGCGTAGCGCATAACGGTTGCCGCACCCTTGCCAGCAGGTCGCAACACCTCGGGCGACTCTACGCAGTATATATCCTCGCGCAACGCGGTATTGAAATTTACATCTACACGACCACGTGGCGCAAAGTATGAGGGAGTGGTATACACCTCGCCCGAGCGCGTAGACATATTTCCGCCAAATGTCACGTGCAGCACCTCCTCGGCAAAGACCCTATCAGCATCATTAGCGAGGGGCGAGTGCCATAGGTCGGTGAGCATATATGAGCCAGAGAGTATCAGCGCACCGCCAGCTCGCGTATAGCTACGTATGGCTCGTTGCAGCTCCTCGGTAAAGACCTCGTGGCGATGCTCTACAGCACCACGACCAACAACCGTCGTGCGCTGCTTGCCCATAATGACATCCACCACATCGTAGCTATCAAGCGACACTGCACCGCTCTCAACAGCCCTGCGCGATGCCGAGACAAAGCTATACCCCGCCTTGACGATTGATGCGCCGTGCATCACGGGATAGTCGAAGGTGTTACCAGCGATAGACTCCGCCTCATAGTCGTTATAAGATTGCCCGAGGGCGTAGTTATCATTCTCGGAGCGAGATAGCGTCCTATCGAAGTTTACCTGCTCACCGATAAACGAGATGTCGCTATGGTAGCCTACTCCGCTATCGTAGCGATTGAAGAAGCCTGCAATGGAGTCGCCCTGCACGCTATATGGCGCAGCCACACGGTCAAAGCCATTTACCACCATCACGCATCCACGAGCATTGCTCACACGGCACGCCGCAAGGGTCTCCGAATCGAAGCTCTCGCCACCACTGTTTACCGCTGTAACGCGGTAGCTGTATATCTTATCGCTCTCCTGCGCAAGCTCCACCGATGTACCCTCAACCCTACGACCACAGTCAAAGCCGCCGCCATCGACGCTGGTATATACCACATAGTAGTCGGGCGTTGCCGTAGACTCAAGCTCATCTACGGTAGGCTGCCAACTCAAGTGCGCGGCATTACCCTGCATCTCGACACTAAAGCTATTCACGGGCAATGGCTGCACAACATAGTCTACACCATATTGGCTCGATAGATAGCGCAACATACCCTTATATATAGCACGACACACCGAGAAACGGAATGCAGGGTCGAGACCGTAGCGCATATCGGCAAAGTTCTGGTGCGACAACATCTCAAGCAGCATCGTGGGACACCAGCCCACACGCGCCTCATAGTAAGACCTATCCCACATACCGCGACGTGTCCAGTTCGGCTCATACTGCGCGCGTATGTCGCCAACAATCTGTGTCATAACAATATCTGTAAGGTCACGCGAGCGCAGACGTGACACACCCTCCTCAAACTCTCCGTCATTATCCTTGGTACAGTAGATGCCGAGCGTACCTATAATGTCATCGTTGAGCCTTACTCCCGCATCGGAGTGGAAGGCAAAGGCGAGGTCAAGGGGTATGCGCTTGCCCGCCGTGGTGTCGAGTATCTCCTCGTCACTATCTCTCTTGCGGGTTTTGCTCTTATCATCGTCCTCCTCGTCGTTTAGAGCCTCCGAGCCACGCATAAGGGCATTTACCCAGTGTGGGCGCGACATATAGTCGTCGCGGTAGTCATCCTTGCCGCGCTTCTGTCCGTAGACATCTTCGCCAAAGCCCGACCACTGCAACCAATAGCGCGCGCCCTCCGTGAAGCGCGGATATCCGCTTGTCGTCGACTCGTATGTTATGCCCGACTTACGCAATGAGGGGTCTACGCTGCGCTCGATATTTCCCATACCGCCACCAATCTTTACTCCATCGGCTGTGACAACGCCCGACGCTGACGAGCTATTATCGAGCGTAACAAGCACGCGACTCTCTCCTGCCTCGAAGTAGAAGTCGCCGAGACACACCCACATAGCACCGCCCATACGTTGATTTACACGAAACTCCCTATCACCACCCGAGGCGTGTACCGTATAATGAGCGTCGGGTACAGAGTTATCGAGCGTCGTGTATGATACATAGACGCTATATACGCCAGACACAGCCACCTCTGCCGACCACGTAGCACGGCTCAAGTTGCTGGTGCCACGCTTGGCGGTCACCTGGCGCGATGTGCCATCCTTAAATGGATTATGACCACTCTTATATGTCGACTTAAGGTGCGCAAAGCCAACACCTGCACGACTCCAGCTACCCACCTCACGGTAGGTCGTCTTATCAACGCCCTTGTCGTTGTCGATGATAATCTCCTCGCGGCGCATACTACGCTCACGCGGCAAGAGCACAGTAGCACCTGCGCGCTCAAGCATAGGCAATAGAAAGGGTATTACGTAGCTCTGCGTGTACATATCCTCAACACTCTCCCATAGGCGAGAACGCTGCCAGCGCCATAGTGCCATATTGTTATCGAAGTATCTGCCGTGGCTCTGCCATAGCGCAATATGTCGTCCCGCAAGACCCTTTGTAGGTTGTGACAACGAGCTTATGCGGCTCACAAGCGGCTTGTCGACTGTGGCTCGAAAGCTCGCGCCACGCTTACGCAATGCGTAGTACTGCGGCACAAGTCTGTCGATAAGCTCGCCCTTGCTATATATCAGCAGGGTGTACTTTCGATAGTTCTCTGGCAACTGACGGCGCACAGCATCATAGAATGCCTCAACACTCTCGCTACGCATCGGGTAGTATGCCAACTCGTCTGATGCACGTATCTCGATGACACGCTCCGAGCCTTGCTCACGTATGCGTATGCTCTCGACCTTGACATAGCCGCCTGCAACCTCCTGAAGTGTCATACGACGCAACACCTTGCCAATAGAGTCTTGCACAGAGCGCGGAAGAGAATTGGCGGCGGATACGGGTGACATAGTGGCTGATAATGCCAACACAAATAACAGAGATGATATTAATAGTTTCGCAATTCGCATAACATATAAAAATAGGGTGTAAAGATACAAAAATATAGAGAAAGTAGAAAGCCTATATTTTTACTTTTCGCAATAATTTCATATCTTTGCACGATTAAGGGGCAAATTGGCTGGTGGCACACAATATTGCGGAGAGTCTGCTACCCAACATAGAGGTTGCACCCGCCCCAAAGTTGAATAGAGTAAAACCTAAAACAGATGTATAAAATGAGAAGACTGACACTGATTTTTGCGATGCTCATCGCTGCGACCACAACATACGCACAGAGCTTCGACACACACTTTGAGGATGCCACATTGCGCCTCGACCTAACATTCGCAGGCTCTGCCACAGAGCAAATCGTGGCACTCAAGAGCCTGTCGTCGACAGAGCACTGGTGGGGACGACGCATCAACCTCGACACAGTGCCACTACACGGCAATGGCGACATCACGCTATATGATGCTGCGACAGGCGAGAAGATATACGTGACATCCTTCTCGTCGCTGTTTCAGGAGTGGATTACAACACCCGAGGCAGCTACGTCATACCGCAGCTTTGAGTTTACGCTGCTTACACCTATGCCACGCAGCGAGGCTATTGCCGAGGTTGTGTTGCGCAACAACCGTGGTGAGGTGGCTGCACGCCTCAAGCACACAATACGCCCTGACGACGTGCTTATACGCGACCTCTCGAAGCAAGAGGCACTACCCCACACCTATCTACACCGTGGCGGCGACTCGCATGACTGCATAGATGTTGTGATACTGGCCGAGGGCTACACAGCCGACGAGATGGAGCTATTTATGAAGGATGCACAGATTGCCACAGACGAAATATTGTCTTATGAGCCCTTCAACAGCCACCGCGACAAGTTTAACTTCATCGCCGTAGAGAGCGCATCTAAAGATAGCAACGTGAGTGTTCCGCAGGATATGGCGTGGAGAGAGACTGCCGTGATGTCTAACTTTATGACATTCTATATGGAGCGTTACCTAACGTCGGATGCTGTGTATAATATGTATGACCTCGCAACAAACATCCCCTGCGAGCACTTTATCATTCTTGCGAACACCGACACGTATGGTGGTGGCGGCATATACAACTCATATACGCTTACTACGGCTCATCACCCCGCATTCCGCCCCGTTGTTGTACATGAGTTCGGGCACTCGTTTGGCGGCTTGGGCGACGAGTATTTCTATGAGAACAGCGACTCAAACGACGAGATGCACTCGATAGCACACGAGCCCTGGGAGCCAAACATCACAACACTCGTAGACTTTGAGTCGAAGTGGGCAGATATGGTAGACAAGGGCGTAGAGATACCTACAACTGTCACAGAGAGCCGTTCAGAGAACTATGTTGTGGGCGTTTACGAGGGTGCTGGCTACCGCACAAAGGGTATATATCGCCCAACTGACGTATGCCGTATGCGCAACAACACAGCTACGCGCTTCTGCCCCGTATGTGAGCGTGCGCTTGAGCGCGTGATACTCCATCAGGCAGAGTAAGCGCAGTGCGCACACAGCGCAAGGCAGAGTAGTTGAGCGCCGCAAAAAACGCAAAACTACCCACTATTTACCAGATATATGCTGTTTAAGAGGTGTAAAAGCAACTTTTCACTACTTAAACAGCATTTTTTTTGACGAAATGTTTGGAATTTTAGGAAATATATGCTATATTTGTTATTCAGATAACAGATGCACGGTGTAACATCTGGTAGACAACATAAAGACTAACAACTAAAACTAACTAAATAACCTTATTGAAAGACTATGACAAAGATCCTAAAAATTCGCGATCTTACATTGCGCGACGGACAGCAGTCGTCATTTGCAACACGTATGACTCAACAGCAGGTTGACCGCTGTCTCCCCTACTACAAGGATGCAGGCTTCTATGCTATGGAGGTATGGGGCGGTGCAGTGCCCGACTCGGTGATGCGCTACCTCAACGAGAACCCCTGGACTCGTTTGGAGACTATCAAGAAGGCGGTGGGCGACGTATCAAAGCTCACAGCTCTATCACGTGGTCGTAACCTCTTTGGTTATGCTCCCTACACCGACGAAATCATCGACGGTTTCTCACGTAACGCTATCGAGAGCGGTCTTGGCATTATGCGTATCTTCGATGCTTTGAACGATGTCGATAACGTGAAGTCAACAATCAAGTACATCAAGCAGTATGGCGGTATCGCTGACTGCGCAGTTTGTTATACAGTAGACCCCAAGTACAACGACGGCGAGGAGCACGAGAAGGTATTTACCGACGAGTACTTCCTTGACAAGGCTCGCCAGATGGCTGCCCTCGGTGCTGATATGATCACCATCAAGGATATGTCTGGTTTGATTCCTCCCGCACGTGTAGCAGGTCTTATCAAACTTCTTAAGAAGGAGCTCGGCGTTGTTGTCGACTTCCACACTCACTGTACCCCGGGCTATGGTCTTGGTTCGGTATATGCTGCTATCGTAGCTGGTGTTGACATCGTCGACACTAACTGCTGGTGGTTTGGTGGTGGTACAGGCGCACCCGCTGTTGAGCTTGTATACCTCTTCTGCAAGAAGCTCGGCATAGAGCTCGGCGCAAATATGGAGGCTGTTGCCAAGATTAATGGCGAGTTGAAGGATATCCGCAAGGAGCTTGAGTTGTCGGTATTTGGTGCCGAGAAGCCCCTGCCCAAGCCCTTCAACCCCCTCACTGATGAGACTCCTGCCGAGGTTGATGCACTTCTCGACCGCTGCGTGAAGGCTGCACAGGAGGAGAACTGGGATGAGTTGCTTACAGCATCACAGGCTATCGAGGCATACTTCGGCTTCCCCGCACCCAACAAGCTCGTTCAGGATGCAGAGATTCCGGGTGGTATGTACTCAAATATGGTGGCACAGCTCAAGCAGCTCGGCGCAGAGGACATCTTGCCTCGCGCAATGGAGCTTATTCCTCCCGTACGTCTTGCAGCAGGTCTGCCGCCCCTCGTAACTCCAACATCACAGATCGTAGGCGCACAGGCTGTAAACTGCGCTATGGACGAGAAGGCAGGTCGCGCTATGTATACCAACAAGTCAGCACAGTTTGTAGGCTTGGTTAAGGGTGACTATGGTCGCACACCTGTTAAGATTTCAGAGGACTTCCGCGAGAAGATTTGTGGCTTCCGCGAGGAGCGTCCTTACGACACATCGAAGTACCAGAAGCAGCCCAACCCCGTATTGGAGGAGGCTGGTGGCGTATTGCTCGCCGAGAACGAGAAGGAGGAGCTCTTGCTCGAGTTGTTCCCATTGGTAGCAAAGAGCTACCTCACAGGTGTTAAAAAGGCTGCTTATGCAGAGAAGGTTGCAGCCGATCCCTCATTGAAGAAGGAGGAGGCTACAGTATTGCAGCCCATCACTGGCGATACCATCCTTGCACCGCTGCCTGGACGTGTTATCGAGCTTAAGGTTAAGGTGGGTGACACCGTAGCCGTAGGTCAGGAGGTTGCTATACTTGAGGCAATGAAGATGGAGAACTCTATCACTTCGGACTACGCTGGTAAGGTTAAGCAGATCATCGTTAAGGAGGGTGACACCGTACAGGCTGACGGCATCATCATAGAGATTGAGAGCGTGAAGGCTGCTGCATCGGCTGCAAAGCGTATGCCTGTGACAGGTAAGACTGTAAACGCTCCGCTGCCTGGTCGAGTTATCGAGCTCAAGGTTAAGGTTGGCGACAAGGTTGCAGTAGGTCAGGAGGTTATGATTCTTGAGGCTATGAAGATGGAGAACTCTATCACTACCGACCACGCAGGCTTCGTTAAGCAGATTCTTGTTGCCGAGGGTGACACCGTACAGGCTGATGCTATCCTTATCGAGATTGCCGACTCTATGGAGGCTACCGAGGAGTCTGCACAGGAGAAGAAGGTGACTGCCGCTGATGGCAAGACTGTGAATGCTCCGCTGCCTGGCCGCGTTATCGAGATTAAGGTGAAGGCTGGTGACACCGTGACCGTAGGTCAGGAGGTTATGATTCTTGAGGCAATGAAGATGGAGAACTCTATCTCTTCAGACTATGCAGGAAAGGTGCTTGGTCTGTTGGTTGAGGAGGGTGCTACCGTTCAGGCTGACCAGCCATTATTGGTAATCGAGTAATCATATAACATATATGAATGAAGGGGGCTGTCCAACAAGTACGTTGCGACAGCCTCCTCTCTTTGAAGCTGTATAATAAGGGGAATTTCAAGGCTTGCGCAGCCCGAAAAAGCGGAGTTTACTTAAGCGTAAATGAGCATTCTGAGGGTGAGCATAACGCAGAAATCACCTTATTAGGTAGCTTCCTCTTTTGTGCGTAGAGCGAGCAACGCCAACTATGGAGATTACATAGCGCGACGAGTGCTAATATACGGCATCCTCGTAGCGTTGCTCGACAACACGCCAGTCAAGCACCCTCCACAGCTCCTCAACAGCCTGCTTTCGGTGGTTGCGGTAGTCGATGTAGTAGGCGTGCTCCCACACATCTACACACATAAGCGGTGTAAGACCATCCGTAAGAGGTGTGCCAGCATTGGGCTTCGACACGATGTATAAGCGACCATCGCCATCCGTCGCTAACCATACCCAGCCCGAGCCAAAGAGCGACGTGGCAGCCGTGTTGATGCGCTTGCGTAGCTCGTCGACGCTACCAAAGGTCTGGTCGATAGCGCGACGCAGATGCCCCTCGGGAGTATGACGGGGGTTATGTGCGAGCTGCTCGAAGTAGAATACGTGGTTCCAAGCCTGCGAGGCGTTGTTGAAGATAGCACCATCGCTCTCACGAACAATATCTTCGAGCGACATTGTTGCATAGCGCGTGCCCTCGACAAGCTCTTCGAGTTTTGCCACGTAGCCCGCATAGTGCATATCGTGATGGAAATGGAGTGTCTCTGCCGAGATATACGGCTCAAGAGCATCGTAGGCATAAGGTAGCTCCACGATGGCGAAGAGTGTTGTTGCAACAGTAGTCATAGTCATATATTATTGGTTTAAAATGTTTACTCGACGATGTGCAATAACAGAGCCAAACAGTGCAACATTTAGCAATTATAGAGCGGTAAAAAAGATGCGAGCAACAGACATATTGTCTTGCTCGCATCAAACTATTACTTGCAACAGGTGCGCAAGGCGCAGTTATTAGAACGGCAAATCGTCGGGATCATCCTGCGGTAAGGTGGGTGCTGCAACAGGCTGTGGCGCAGACTGCTGGTACTGCGGTGCGGCGGGTTGCTGATACTGCGGTGCGGCAGGCTGTTGATACTGCGGTGCGGCAGGCTGTGTGCCATCCTGGCGACGACCAAGAAGTTTCATCTCGTCGGCAACAATGTCCACGCCATAGTGCTTAACGCCATCTTTCTCCCACTCACGACCGCGCAGACGACCCTCGATATAGAGCTGTGTACCCTTACGAACATACTTATCTGCGACATCAGCCAAACCGCGCCACAAGGTGATTGTATGCCACTCTGTGTGCTCCGTAGTCTCGTTTGTCTGACGATTAAACATTCGCTCTGTGGTAGCAAGACGAATACGTGCCACCTTAACGCCCGTCTCCAACGAGCGCACCTCGGGATCGAAACCCACGTTTCCTACTAAAATTACCTTATTCACCATATCTTTGTCTATCAAAATTTCTAAAAAACATTAACGTACTGCTCACGCTCTGTTGTCATCCTCGATATGCTCTATCTCCGATACAAGATGACCTATAAAGTTACGATCGGGGCCATCGACAAGCGTCATCTCGATAGGCTGGTAGTACATAGCACGTCGCAGACGCTCGGGCAGACGCTTCGAGCGGCGCAATTTCACGGCATCCTTCTCGGTCATAAGTATAATGGCGCGAGGGTTGCGCTGCAGCTTCTTGTAGACCATCTTAAGATCATCAATAGAGTAGCGGTGATGGTCTGCAAAGATACATTTGCTCACAACATTAAATCGCTGATTTGCGGCGCGCACAAAGGGGCGCGGATTGCCTATGCCACTCATAAGTATCGCCTGCTGACCAAATATCGGCTCTTCGCGGTCTTCGTACTCAAAGAGCGGCACCACGGGGAGCTGCGATATTGTCGAGAAGTAAATCTTCTGGTAGGCTATCGAGCGTAACTTATTGCACCACAAGCGTCTATCGAGTGGCGACATATCATCTGGACACTTTGTGACAATAAAGAAGTGTGCAGCCGAGAGACGTGAGCGCAGGTCGCGCAAGTTGCCCAAAGGCAACATCTTGTCACTCTCCACGGGGCGCGTAGCATCCATAATGAGGATGTTAATCTTGGCACGCACCCTGCGATGCTGAAAGCCGTCGTCCATAAGTATAAGGTTTACCTCGGGGTGCTCCTTGCGGATACGCTGTATGGCGGCTACCCTATCTTCGGCAACGATGACTACAGTCTGCGGAAACTTGAGCTTTACCTGCAACGCCTCGTCGCCTACGTTAAGGTAGGAGTCCGAGGCTGAAACCTCGCGGTAGCCCTTGGTGCGACGACCATAGCCGCGCGAGAGCAACGCAATGTTGTACGATGCCGACAACGACGACAACAAGAACTCTGCCGCGGGGGTCTTACCCGTGCCACCCACGGTGATATTACCTATGCAGACAATGGGTATATCGAAGGTGTAGCTCTTGAACACGCCCCAATCATAGAGACGATGTCGCATAGCTATCACCATCGTATATATCCACGATGCTATGGTTCTCAACGCTTTCATCTGCCGTCACACATTACAACACATAATGTCACAATTCGGTCAAAGATAATATATTTTTTCATAATAACCAAATTTATTGGTGCATAGGGGTAGATATGGGTACAAAAACAGCACCCATAGCCCAATGCTACGGGTGCTGTACTCGCTAAATTATCTCTTCTCCACCGCTACTTTCCGAGCCTTACGCCAAGCTGGAGATAGTACATTTCGCCGAATTTTGGAGTCCTATTTTCAACATTGAATATTGCTGAAAGCATACCTCTACAACCAACCATTGCACTAAAACGCTTTATATCCACGCCTATACCAAGATTAGTGTAATACCCCCATTCTACACCCCAACACGTATGCACACCAAAACTCGCGTTTGCAAACATCAATACATTCTCATTCTTAAACGGTAGATATGCTTTGACGTTAGGTGCAACTGTAACGAAGAGATCGTGATTGGAGTATTTTTTTGGAAAGTCTGTGACATCAATTAGTGATAATTCGCCTCCTACAAAAACATATTTGTTTATTCTTTTTCCAACACTAAAATCAAGAGTGTATTCCCAGCCTTTCCTAAACGCACGTGTAGGTTCGTACTGACCAGGGACATATACACTTTTTACTTGGTTTGGCAGATAGCCTGCACCAAAATACAAATTGTATTGTACCCCACCCTTCTTGACTGCTATCTCTGACAGCTCTTCAACTATGCTATTGTCGTCACTCTGTTGTGCAAATGTATCTTGGGAATAAAATATAAAAATGACAGCCAGAACTAAAACTTTAAGTGAAAAATATCTATAAATCATAAGTTAGAATTTTAAAAAGTATCGAAAATGGTGTACTTGACCATCTTGAGAGGGTGAATAATGAGCGTCATCCTCATTCGGGTATCTCTCGTTAGTGTGAATATTAGATTTAGCTACATAATATCCGTTGTGATTTCCACCCCATCCCCAGTTGCAATGTATTAAATCTTGCTCAGAGCCATATTCTGTATACGTAGAGCTTGTACCATCTGGATGCTTGTTAATTATAGTAGTTTTCGCTTTCCTTCTTGCAAAACCATCGACAACCCAAGCATGTCCACCTCCAGAAAGGCTGTTTGCCCTCATATAAATAGGTTTACTGCCCCTAATCATTTCAAATGCTATTGCTTTGTTAGTAGCTCCAAAACCTGATTTTATATCTAAATCTGTATATCCATAAGTTTGAAAAGTTCGTTTAGCCTTATTGACAGTTGAGCTACTTCCGTCTGTGCTATAATTAACATCGCATAATGCTTCTCCTCCAAGACCTGAACATAAATTGCTTAATTGAACAGCTATTTGGCTATCATTGTCATATGTGTCATTATTATCATATTGCTTTACCGTATCCCAATCAATAGATACCCCATTAAATGTCAAGTGTGTGGGATATTCATGATATGCCATTATTTGAGCTACGGCAATAACAGTGCATCCAGCTGGACAAATATTACCTTCGCTATCCTTGCATTTAAGGTTGAAAGGATGATGTTGATGCCAATTAGTAGTCAACAAAGGTGGGTAATGCTCGGTTATCTCCCAGCTATATATTGTGTCTCGGTCAATAATTTGTACACCCGTTCCACCACCATCAATTACAGGAGGATCTTCGGGTGATGGCTCCCACGGTAGAGGACCTGTTGAATCAGTCAGTACGGCACCAGCCATAATGTTATATGCGATATCTTCATTATTAGCATCGCCATATTCAATCTCCTCCTCTTGCTCTGCTGCAACACGAGCTGCATACTCCTCTGGAGTCAATAGATTGTGTTCTATCTCATAGTTGAGAGCTTCAGAGAATTTATCTATATCAAATGTTCCGCTCTCTGTAACAGAGTATACAGATGAAAGGTTGCTCTGTGCGCCCAATAGAGCGAAGCCCTCTCCATCATCAAAGTTTACAATATACACAAGGGTATCGGGTAGCTC
>JAEIGA010004873.1_pt1 | contig 20657 bp, 26 predicted proteins | sample 9270691 | NCBI WGS metagenome assembly JAEIGA01 (sample SAMN17057246, study PRJNA624740) | gut metagenome | biome: biome; isolation source: fecal sample | host: Bos grunniens | place: China: Xizang | collected 2019 | reverse complement strand
GGCACGTAAGAGATATTAAAGGTTTTTGGGGTAAATATCCCCGAAATCGACCAAAAAAGAGGGAAAAATGACCAAAATAGGCTGGAAAAAGTTGATTATTCAAAAAATGAATATCGCTGGGACTTATGACGAAGTTTTCGATCCTGTCATTGAGACTCTTGTCGACATCCTTGTCGAGCGTGACCGACTTTACAAACAGTACACGAAGGAGGGATCACATCCTCTTGTTACTGTCGTGTCAGACCGTGGAGCTGAGAACCAGAGGAAGAATCCGCTGCTCTCAAGCTGGCAGGAACTGAACCGAGATGCTCTTGCATATTGGAGAGACTTGGGACTGACTCCTGCCGGACTCAAGAAGATCGATGAGAACGCATTGAAAAAGGAATCACTATCAACTTTAGACCAGTTGCTCTCAAACTTAGAAGGATAAGATATGAAAGCACAAAGCTATTACGAGAGAGCTGTCGGTTATGCTCGCTCCGTAGTAGCAGGCAAACACCGGGCAGGCAACAATAAACGAGAATGTGCAAGGTTCCTTGCTGATCTCAAGCGGAAGGAGTTCGAACTTCGTCACAAAGATGCTGACTTCGTCTGTGGATTCATAGAACAGTTTTTCGTTCACGAAAAGGGTGAGGCCATCGACGGAACTCCACTCCAGGGTAAGCCCTTGCTCCTTCAGGACTGGCAAGTGTTTATCATTTACAACCTATTAGGCTTTTTCTACAAGGGCACTAACGAGAGACGTTATAAAGAAGCGTTCATATTCGTCCCGAGAAAATCAGGTAAGAGCTTATTCATCGCTGGCTTGAGCTTGGCTCTGGGATTCCTTGAGAGGAAGTCAGGATCTACGATCTACATCACAGCTGCATCACTTCAGCAGTCAGCTGAAGCTTTCAAGAAGATCGTCTTCTCGATCGATGCCAGGAAGGTCCGTAAGGAGTTCCGCATCGTTGACAACGATAAGATGCACATGATGGAGAAGAAGTTCCTCGATGCTTCCGGGAACGTGGCAGGCTCGATCTACATTCAAGCCATGGCTGCGAATCCTGATAAACAGGACTCCTTTGGATGTAACATCTGCATTGCGGATGAGATCCACGCTTATCGAAAAGCTGCTCAGTATAACCGATTCAAGGAAGCGATGAAAGCTTACACGAATAAACTGATGATCGGTATCACGACAGCTGGTGACAACGTAAACACGTTCTGTTATGGCCGACTTCAGTACGCTGAAAAGGTCCTTAATGGAGTCGTTAAGGATGACACTCTATTCTGTTTCGTCTCAAAGGCTGAGAAGGATGAGAACGGAGATGTCGACTACTTGGATCCAAAACAGCACGAGCTCGCAAATCCGTCCTTCGGAGTCACGATCAGACCTGAAGACATGATGCACGATGCTCTTGAAGCTCAGAACGATCCTCAACAGAGAAAAGACTTCCTGTCGAGGTCGTTAAACATATACACGACAGCTCAGAAAGCTTACTTCAAGCTTGAAGAGTTCCAGGCTTCGGATGCTCAGTACAACATGACACTCGAAGAGCTCGCAAAGCTCCCGATCAAGTGGTATGGCGGTGCTGACTTGTCGAAGCTCCACGACCTCACGGCTGCGGCCCTGTTTGGTCATTGGAAAGAAAAGAACATTGACATAATAATCACGCACGGATTCTTCCCGGTCACAGCTGCAGCTCAAAAGGCTGAAGAAGACCAGATCCCACTATTCGGATGGAAGGATGACGGATGGCTGACGATGGCCAACAGTCCGACGGTCAACACCGACGATGTTGTTAAGTGGTTCATCGATATGAGGAACAAAGGCTTCAAGATCGTCCAGGTCGGTCACGATAGGAAGTTTGCTCGTGAGTATGTCATAGGAATGAAAAAGGCTGGTTTCAACGTAATCGACCAGCCACAGTATTATTACTTGAAGTCGGAAGGATTCAGACATATAGAGAAATCCGCAAAGGATAAGAAACTCTATTATCTCCATTCTGAAGCTTACGAGTATTGTGTGGCCAACGTTAAGGCCATAGAGAAAAGTGATGACATGATACAGTTCGAGAAGGTCGATAAGCAGATGCGTATCGACCTTTTTGATGCGAGCGTGTTTGCTTGCGTCCGATATTTGAATGACTTGGAGAAGCCTAATCTGGTTTCGAACTGGTTTGGAGGAAGTAAATGAGTAAGAAGTCCTCGACAATTAAAAAGCGGAGCGATTCAGCTACGCAGGCAGCAATCAAGAAGGAAGCACAGAAGCAGCTGCTCGCACTCATCAAGGATGGTGATATTGAATGTGCCGGATATACTTCACTCGACCAAGATCCGACTATCCTGACTGCTTGTCAGGTCATAGCGACTCTGGTCGGTCTGGTGTCCTGGCATATCATGGAAAACTCCGAAAACGGAGACAGAAGGATCAAGAACGAGCTGTCGAGAAAGATCGACATAGATCCTAACAGCTTCCTGACAAGAGCTGACTTCTATGAGGCGATCGCTATGAATATGCTCCTTTACGGAGACGGAAACGCAGTTGTCAGACCTCACACAGAGAACGGATATCTCCGAGATCTTGAGGTCGTTCCGATGAGCCGTGTTTCATTCATGCCTGATGACATCCTCGGTTATGGATATTGGATCCTGATTGATGGTGTTAAGTATGATCCGAAAGATCTCTTACACTTCAGACTTCATCCCGATAAGAATTATCCGTGGAAGGGAACAGGCATCAGAGTTGCGATCAAGGACATCGCCAACAATCTGAAGCAGGCAGCTCACACGGAAAAGGCTTTCATGTCATCCGATTACAAGCCTCCGTTGATCGTCAAGGTTCAAGCGATGGGTGAAGAGTTCCAGAAGCCCGAAGGTCGTGAAAGCATAGCAAACGACTATCTGAAGACAGCCAAGTCCGGACAGCCCTGGATAATTCCTGCAGAGCAGATGGATGTCACGAGCGTTAAACCTCTGACACTCCAGGACCTTGCGATCTCTGACACGGTCAAGATGAATAAGGAGACAGCAGCTTCGATCGTCGGAGTTCCGTCGTTCCTTGTTGGAGTCGGAGACTTCAAGAAGGATGAATACAACAATTTCATCCAGACAACAGTCAAGCACATTGTCGAGAAGATCCAGCAGACGATGACAAAGGGAATACTTCTATCACCTAACTGGTATATCAAGGGCAATGTCTGGGCCTTGCTCGATTGGGACGTTCAGCAGATCACTTCCGTATTCACTGCAATGGGTGATCGTGGCTGGGTAACAGGTAACGAAGCTCGTGACAGGATCAACCTCGAACCGAAGGAAGGTCTTGATGAGCTCAAGGTTCTTGAGAACTATATTCCGGCTGATATGTCCGGCAATCAGAACAAACTAAACGGAGGCAATTAAGAATGAAGACAGTCAGGTCGATTTTGGAAGAGCATCCCGATATGAGAGTATTACAGCTCAGATCGGGAGAATTTAAGACGAGGGAAGACAGCGAAGAGATGACCATTGAAGGTTACTTCGCTGTTTTTAATAGCAACTATGAAATCTGGGAAGGTGCATCCGAGTCTATCGCTCCGGGAGCTTTTACGAGTTCCATTGGAGGGGATATCAGAGGACTGACCAATCACGACACGACTCTGGTGTTGGGCCGTACCAAGGCTCACACACTTGAGCTCAAAGAGGACTCTCACGGACTGTGGGGAAAGATCACTATCAATCCGAAAGACAGTGATGCGGTAAACACATACGAAAGAGTCAAGCGTGGCGATGTTGACCAGTGCTCGATAGGATTCATGATCCGCAGCGAAGAAACCGACTTCGGAGCTGACGGTTCTATCCATTGGACGATCACGGATGTCGAACTTTTCGAAGTTTCAGTTTGCACTTTCCCTGCATACGAAGAGACAGGTGTTTCAGCAAGGCATAAGGATGCTGAAGAGCTCAAGAAGAGAGCTAATGAAGCATGGAAGCTGCAGATGAAGGACCGTCTGACAAAGAAATCTACTAAGGAGGAATAAGCCATGCTTAGAGCATTGATGCTTCGCAAGAAGATCAACGACACAAAGAAGGAAATCGAAGCTCTGAGAGCTAACGAGTCCGACTTTGAGACAAGAGCTGCTGACATTCAGAAGAGAACGGATGAGACAGCTCAGGCAATCGAAGAAGCTCAGACAGAGGAAGAGAAGCAGGCAGTCGAGGAAGCTGTAACAGCTATCGAGAACGACCAGACTGCTCTTGATGCTGATAAGGCTGAGAACGACAAGAAGATTGCTGACCTCGAAGGTGAAGTCTCCGAGATGGAGAAGGAACTCGAAGAGGTTGAAGACCAGCAGAGAGCTAAGGCTCCTGTTGCAGAGCCCGAGAAGGTTATCCCGGCAACAACAAATACTTTTACAGAAAGGAACATGAACAAGATGTTTAAGACAAGATCACTTAACAGAATGAGCATCGCTGAAAGAGCTGAGCTCGTAGCTCGTGAAGATGTTCAGAAGACACTCGCAGAAGTTAGAACATTCATCAAGGAGAAGAGAAGTGTCACAGGAGCCAACCTCACTATCGGTGAGACTATCCTCGGACTCGTAAGAGAGAACATTATCGAGTATTCAAAGCTCCTCGCAAGAGTAAACACTGCTACAACTAATAAGGATGGCCGTATCATCGTTCAGGGCATCGTTTCCGAGGCTATCTGGACAGAGTGCTGTGCAGCTCTCAATGAGCTTGACCTTGAGTTTGGCCAGGTTGAGCTTGACTGCTACAAGGTAGCTGGTTATCTCGTACTTTGCAACGCTGCTATTGAAGACTCTGATGTTGACCTTCTTGATGCAGTTGTAGTCGGACTCTCTCAGTCCATCAGCAAGGCACTCGACAAAGCTATCATCTATGGTACAGGTATCAAGATGCCTACTGGTGCAGTTACAGCTATCGCAGACATCGCAACACAGCTCGTAACAATCAGCGGCTCTGACCACGACAAGAAGTTCTTCCAGGACATCATCAAGGCAGCTGCTAAGGCTGACTCAAAGTATTCTCGTGGTGAGAAGCTCTGGATCATGAACGACCAGACCTATGCAACAGTTATGTCTGAGGCAGTAGCTGTTGACGGTTCCGGTGCTTATGTTTCCATGGTCAACGGCAGGATGCCTGCTGTCGGCGGTGAGATCATCGTTCTCAACGACGTTCCTGATAACAACATCGTTATGGGTTACTTCGACCTCTATGCTCTGCTCGAAAAGAAGGGTATTACGATCGACACATCCGAGCACGTAAAATTCCTCGACGATCAGACTGTTGTCAGAGGCCGTGGCCGTTACGATGGTAAGCCTGTCATCGCTAAGGCTTTCGTCGCTATCGGAATCGGTTCCGCTCCTACGACAGAGGTTCCTTTCCCTGGACAGGACGATCCCGAGTCCTGATAGATCCGGAACACTTGGAGGTATAGCTCATGAGTAATGTGATGTTACAACGTTTGAAGATCGACATCGGTATTCTGAACAATACTGCTTACGATGAGAGACTTACCAGTCTGTTGACGGTTGCTCAGTCTGAAGTCAGCAAGTTTGTCGGTGAAAATGTCGATGTGAATGACGATCGGGATGCAGAGCTCGTGATCGACTATGCTCGCTGGCAGTGGATATCAAGAAGGGAGCCGACAGCAATGCCGGCTTCCCTTAAATATCGTCTTAACTGCAGAGCTTTCGAGAGAAATATACCGTCAAGCTCTGAATCATGAAGTTATCGAGAGGTTAGATATGCAGGATGTTTCATTCAAGCTGATAAGCCGAGCTTATGTGAAAGATGCGACAGGTCAGATGGTTCCCACAGGAGAACCGACCGAAGCTAATGTCATAGGACTTCAGAAAAGTGTTTATCAGAACGAATTTTACAAGGCCGATCAAGCCGGAATACGAGCTGAAGGTGTTATTGAGATGAACAAAGCTGACTACAGTGGTCAGCCCAAGCTCATCCTTAACGGACAGCCGTATAGTATTTACCGGACTTATGAGCCGATGGACAGACCTGACACTATCGAGCTCTATTATGGCGAGAGGGTTGGAAATGGATAGTTTAACTGTCGAGATCAATAAGGTGCTTGCTCAATACACGAACGATGTCAATCAGACTGTCGACCAAGTAATGAAGAGCAACGCTCAGGAGGCGAAAAAGGCTCTTACATGGAGCTCTCCTACCAGATCCGGCAAGTATGCTAAATCATGGGCCGTTAAGAAGCAAAAAGGACAATATATCGTCTACAACAAGAAACCGGGACTCACTCACTTACTGGAGAACGGACATGACATTGTCCGGAATGGCGTTAAGGTTGGTCACGCTCCTGCTCAAGTTCACATCCAGCCTGTTGAAGAGATGATCCAGGAAAAGATCGTAAAGGAGTTGGAAGAAAAACTATGACAGTCACTTCATTGATGGCTTTACTCACTGAAGCAAAGTTCAACGCTTTTTTCGGCAAGGCTCCGGACGGTACCGCTTGTCCTTACATAGTTTTGACGGACACATCGAATCCAAACTTTGCAGCCGATAACACGGTTTATAAAGAAACTACTTCACTCAGGATCAAGCTGGTCGAGAGTGAAGTCCACGACTGGTCTCTCCACGCTGTTCTCAAGAGTGTTCTTGACGGAGCTTCACTTCCTTACAGTGTTGACTTCGGTGAGGATTCAGAAGAGTCAGCTTGTGAGAGCTATTACGATATTAGGTTTATAGGAGGAATAACAAATGCCTAATGAGGAAAAGAAGGTCTTCTTCGGCCTTAGCAACGTTCATTACGCAAAGCTCCACGAGTCACTTGACGAACAGGGCAACATCGTAACATCTTACGACACTCCTAAGAAGTGGCCCGGTGCGGTTGCTCTCGGACTTGATCCCCAGGGCAATCCTGTTGTCTTCTCAGCAGATAACGGAGCATATTACACACTCAGCAATAACAGAGGTTACGAAGGTGACTATGAGTGTGCAAGGATCCCTGATGATGTCAGAGTTGATGTTCTTGGAAACAAGACAGATGATGATGGCTTCATCGTAGAGACAGACAGAGACGAAGTTGATTATTTCGCTCTCCTGTTCGAGTTTGAGTCTGACTCAACAGCAACAAGATATGTCTTCTACAAGGTAAGCATCGCTCAGAGACCGTCAGTAACATCACAGACTGTTGATGTTAATTCGGACGCTTCTGTTCTTACCGAGAAAGCTAAGTTCAGAGCTGTTCCGCAGGCAAGCACTGTCATGATCGACGGCAAGCCTTGCCATCTGGTCAAGTCCTTCTCAGGCAAGGATGTAGATCCGACAGCTTACGCAAACTTCTATTCAGCAGTTCACGTCCCGACATTCTCGGGTGGCGAATCATCCTGATAGAAGCCAATAAAACAGGCACAGGGGAGAGGTCTTCGGATCTCTCCCTTATTTTTAAAAAGGGAGAAAAAAGACCATGTTTAACACTGATAATGTAGAAATCAACGCAGCATTTTATGAGCTCTTTGAGAATGTATTCCATGAAGATTTCTTTGAAGTCCTCACAGCAATGAGACCTTCCAACAGGATCAAAGCTTTAAGAGAAAAAGCTTCCAAAATTGTCAAGATCGAAGAGGACGGTAAGGAGATCGAGAAGAAGATCATCGATATGTCCTTACTTGATGAAGATGACCAGAACACGCTCATGGAATTTAATATCAAGGTCGGAGGTAAGATGAAGAAATACACTCCGAGGATCGCTTATATCGGAACGCTGCTTCACGATAGAAAGTATTCCGGAAGCTATAACGGATTTATGACGTTCCTGGCTTCCTGTGATGCTTCAGACTTTTTGAATCCTGTAATTTCAGCAAAGATCTGGGAAAAGATAAACATCGATCAGTCAGTCCCTAAGTCAGCAAAAAACGCATAAGGGGTGGCCAGACCACCCGACCAATGACAACGAGCCTCTTTCAGCTTAGAGCCTTAGAACTTGGAATTAGAAAACAAGATCTGAGGCTTTATTCATGTGGAGAGATATTCGGAATCCTGAATGAAAAGGGCAACGACAAGTATAACTGGCCACGCATAGCAACGCAGGCCGATATCGAGACGATCTTCCCCAGATAAAGGGAGTTAATTATGGCAAGCACTATCAAAGGAATCACAATTCAAATTGAAGGTAAGACTTCCGGACTGACAAAATCTCTGCAGGATGTAGAGAGTCAGATCAAGAAGGATGATGCTGCCCTTAAAAATCTAAACAAAGCACTTGAGCTCGATCCGACTAACGTCGACCTCTTGGCAGCTCGTGAAGCTGTCCTCGCAGACAAGACGGACGCTGTCTCTCAGAAGATGGATATTTTGAGACAGGTCCAGTCAGATGCTCTTACGGAACTTCCTGAAGATGCACAGCTCTCAGCTTCACAGATGGCAGAACTCTCGACAGAGATAGCCATGACTGAAGCAACACTCAACGAATTGTCAGGAGCTTCATCGGAGGCTTCTGATGACATGACAGATGTCGGAGATTCGGCAGAAGAAGCCGGTGGTAATGTAGAGGAAGCTTCCGGTTCTTTTGGAGACTTCGGAGAAGCTGCAGAGGTAGCCGGTGAGGTTGCTGAAGCAGCCATGGAAGCTGTCGTTGTTGCCGTTGAAGCGGTTGTCACTGCAGCTGTCGCAGCAGGAGCAGCCATCGGAGCTGCTATGGTCCAGGTCGGAACTGCTTTGGTCGATGCAACGATGGGAGCGTCACATCTTGCTGATGAGCTCCTTACGATGGAAAAGACCACAGGACTGTCTACTCAGACACTCCAGGAACTGAACTATGCTTCAGAACTGCTTGATGTTGACACGCAGACCGTCACAGGTTCCATTACCAAGCTTGAAAAGGCTATGGGATCTGCTGCAGACGGTACTCAGTCAGCAATCGATAAATTTGACGATCTCGGTGTCGCTTATCTCGACACTGAGGGTAATATGCGTTCAGCTGAGGATGTCTTCTGGGATAGTATTGAGGCATTAGGACAGATCACATCGGAATCCGAGCGTGATGCTGCAGCCATGGAGCTCTTTGGCCGTTCAGCAAAGGAATTGAATCCGCTCATCCTGGCAGGAAAGGACGCTTTCAGTGAGCTCGCTGCTGAGGCTTCAGATGTCGGATATGTTATGTCAGAAGACACCTTGGAAGCTTTCCTTGCTCTTGATGATAATATGCGGAGACTCGACAACATCACTGACGCAGTCTCCAATTCCTTCGGTCAGGTCTTACTTCCTATCCTCACTGATATGAGTGGCGATGCTGTCTCTCTGTTGGGTGAGTTCTCTGCTTCCTTGGCAGGAGCCGGGGGAGATATCGATCAGATTGGAACGATCATCGAGGAATTTGGACCGAGAGCGGTCGAGCTGGCTGAGGCTTACATTCCACAGCTCCTTACTGTCGTAGAGTCCGTCTTCGGTGCGATATTGCCACTTGTAGTCAGTCTTGCACCTCAGCTCATCGATCTGGCAGGAAGTTTGCTTGAACAGGTCGCTTTGTCGATAGCAGAAAACGCAGATTCTTTTCTGTCGGCCTTTGAATCACTGTTCAATTCTGTTGTAGAATCAGCGATCACGCTCCTTCCGGTGCTCATTCCGCTTGCCATCGATCTCATCATGACTCTGGCGAGTGCACTCATAGAATATGCACCTTTATTGATTGACGGAGCATTGCAGATAATCGAGACGCTGGCAACTCAGCTCTTATCAGAAGAGAATATCTTGAGTCTGGTAGAGGCAACGACGCAGATCATCACTGCTCTGCTTGGCGGTCTCACGCAGGCCCTTCCTATTTTGATCCCGGCTGCTCTCAATGCAATCTTGACCATCGTCGACTCATTATTGAGCAGTGGATCACTTGAACAGATTCTCGGTGCAGCCTTGACTTTAATCACGACACTCAGTTCGAGCCTCATCCAGTACCTACCTGTCCTCATCTCACGCTTGCCGGAAATCATCTTGGGCATTGTTGAGTTCCTGACAGGCGACGGACTTCCTGCGATAACCGAGGCAGGATTCACACTTATCACTGGTCTCATCGGAGCTCTTCCTGATATCACGATTGCGATCCTCGGAGGTCTTGGAGAGCTCATCGCTGGTATGTTTGAATACATAACAGGCGATGGAGCTGATGACATCCTTGAGGCTTTCCAGGCTGCTTTTGATGGAATCATAGCAGGAGCTTCGACATGGGGCTCGGATATTATCGACAACCTCATCAGCGGTATAACATCGATGTTCTCATCACTCACTTCAGCGGTAAGTGATGCAGCCGGCATAATTGCAGACTTTTTGCACTTCTCTGAACCGGAAAAGGGACCGCTGTCAGACTTTAATGAATCTGGATCTGATATGATGCAGAACTACATTGAATCTATGATGAGCCAGAGGGCTGCACTCGAAGCAGCTGTCGCTGAGACAGCCGGCATCGTTGCAACTCCTTTTGATAACGATTACAGCATCGCAACTAACTCAAATATCCATCAGACAGTCGACTACACTGGTGGTCTTTCAAGGATCGAGCAGGCGATAACGACACAGGCTTCAGCTGCAGGAATGGAAGGTGCGACGATAGTCGTTCCTGTTTACCTCGGAACAGAACTGCTCGACACGATCGTCATTAATGCTCTTGATAATTACAACTACACGACAGGAGGTCACTGATTATGTTAGGTGATTATCTGACATTCAATAATGAGCAGTTCCCGAATCCGATTGATTCTAAAATGGGATCTAAAACGATCGAGAACGTGTCTCAAAGTGAGTCTGGCGGTGATCTGGTCGTTATTGTCAGACCAAGCAAGAAATCATGGAACTTCAAATTCAATCTTACAAAGGGCACGAGAGATATCCTTGAGTCCCTTTGTGAAGATGAATCCACGTCCATGGTCTATATGAATAAGACATACACGGTGAGAATCAGGGACTTTCAGGAAGAGCTCGTTGAGGGCTCTGAATGGCTCAGTTCAGTGGAAGGTCTCTATGTATGTTCGGTGAAGGTAATGGAGTTCTAATCTATGTATCCTATTTCAGAATTATACAGAGCAAAAATGCTCGACCAGGTACAAACTCACAGACTGATCGGAACCATTGACGGAATATCATTCACTGACAGTGATGTCATTGGAGTATCTTACACAAACAGGTGCTCCGATAAGAATGTTTCGCTGGGCTCTGTAAATATCGGAACTTTGAAGCTGACATTCCTTAAAGACATCCTCGACCGTGGCGATTATCCTGGCAAAACAATAACCATCTCAGACGGTCTGCTTGTAGCTGAGGACACCTATGAGAATGTTCCTGTCGGCACGTTCTATATCGCTGAAGCTACATGGACAGCTGCCAACATGGTCAGTGTTGTTGCTTATGACTGTCTTTCCAAGATGGATGAGCAGCTGAACATTGACCAGACTGCCGGTAAGGTTTACGACTTTTGTTCATATATAGCAACTGAGACGGGGACCGTCTTCGGTATGACAAGAGAAGAGACGGAGCTTCTTCCGAACGGAACCGAACTGATCTCACCATATGAGTTCAATAATATGGAAACCTGGAGAGACATGGTCTCAGCTCTGGCTCAGATGGTCGGAGGCTTTGCTTATGCTTCCAAGGATGGAACATGGAAGCTCAAGAGCTTCAATGATAGTTCTGTCGTAAGTGTCTTTAAGAATCGAAGAATGTCCGGTGCGAAATTCTCCGACTTCGAGACGTATTACGACACTTTAATGTATACGGAGCAGGAAAACAGCATCGTTCACTATGTCGGTGACGGTGAAGGTCTCACGATAAATATCGGAGCGAATCCGTTTTTGCAAAATGGATCCAGACTGGCAATCGAAAGAAGAGCTATGAATATCGTCGAAGCTATAAAGAAAATGCAATATACACCATATACGGTGTCTATGCTTCCGGCTTTCATAGCTCTTGATCTGGGTGATGTGGTCAGTTTTACAGATGACTATACAAGTGATGTGAGCTCCGGTGCGATCATGGAGCTGACATGGACTTATAACAAGTCATTCAGCGTTAAGTGCTTCGGTAATAACCCGAATTTAAGAAAAGGTCAGTCGAACACTGATAAGAACATCTCAGGACTTATCAAGAACACAACCGAGAACGAGGTTACTTATTATAACTTTGCTAATGTCTCACCGATAACCATCCTGCCGGAGCAGGAGACTTCCATAGCAACTCTCGCTTTTAGCTCTGCTCAAAAAACGACAGTGAAGATCATGCACGAGTTCCTTATGGATATGCTCTCTAATCTCTCGCTGGATGGCTCCTACGAGCTTCATTACTATCTTGACGATGAACTTGTCACATACATTCCGTCGGAGCGGATAGGTGGCTTGTATGGAGCTCAGAGTGGTGTCACTGATTTTACGATATGCAGAGACTTTTTCTATGTCCTTAGAGATATAGAACCAAACATTAGACACAAGTGGGAAGTCAAGATACTCACTCATAACATCCAGGAGACAACGATAGACACAGACCATGCTCATGTCACTCTCGAAGGACAGAGAATGTATGGTGAAGAGTTCTATGGTGGATTCATTGAGGCGAAAGACTATCTCACGCTCATCCCGATTGGTTATCTCGGTCTCGTGTCGATCACGGACAGTGTGGAACTCACGTTATCCGACAAAGATAACCTTGCTCATCCGGTCGCAGCTGACGAAGTCTCGTTCCAGAATTATGGAACACTGGCCTTGATGAATCTGACGGACTCAGCTTTGATCGTGATGGAGAGTATATTTCCATGGGCTTGGGAAGACGGAAATATCATAGCCACAGAAGATAACAATTCGTGGGCGACAGAATAAAGGAGAGACAATATGGCTGATTTAGTTCCTATGTCACAGGCAGCGACAACATCGCTGGTCACAACTTTACAGAATACAGATTTGTTTGCATTAGCACGAGAGGATAATACTTCGGAGACTGGATATAGATCCAAGGTCGCTCGTGTTGATGCTATGGCCAAGAAGGTGGTCAACGAGACCGACTATTCCCAGCTCCAGACAACCGACAAAAAGATCATCGGTGCAATCAACGAAGTCAACGCAAAAGCAAGCCAATTCAACAATATGACCGCAACCGCAAGCGGTTCAATCGCAACCTTTACAGACGGCGGTGACAATATTCCCGTCAAAGCCTTCGAGTGCGAGATCGTCGCACAACAGGCAAGCGGAACACCAACACCTACTTCGCCTTTGAGCATAACAGGCTTTAGCGAGGCTGACATAGGGGTTAGCGGTAAAAACTTATTTGGTGGAACACTCATAAATGGCGATTTACCATTAAATCTCCCACCTGACACATATTCGTTTTCGGCAATCAATCTGACTTCCGACAATGCTTATTTATATGTTCGTAGAAGTACAGACGGGGTAAATTTTGACTTAGTTGAAAGAATAATTTACGGAACGACAGTTACACCAAAAACAATAACTCTTGAAAGTGGTTATATTTATTCGCTTTGGTCAAATAATAACTATGCAAGGGTTGGTAATGTTCAGATTGAAAAAGGCGATACAGTAACAACCTACGAACCATACAAGGGCAACACATATATCGTCGAGTTCGGTCAGACAATCTACGGTGGTAGGCTTGTTTATGCAAATGGTGAGTGGTCGATTGAGGCGACACATCAACTTGTTATTTGTGACGGTACAGAAGATTGGTCGGAATACACAACGAATAAATTTTTCGCTAATAATGTTGTTGGAGAATACGAAAACGAGGTTACAAGTGAAGGATATTTGACTAATCAGTATTTGTTTCAAGGTGACGGTTCAACGTCATCAAACGGTGTTAATACTGATAAAAGAGTTTATATGCAAGCAAGATATGGTCGTGTTTGGATTTATGACACTTCATATTCAACAGTTACGGATTTAACAACCGCATTATCAAATACACCTTTACAGATTTTATATCCGCTTGAAACACCTGTTATCATACCTATTACTTCAAGCACAAGAGTAAAGACCATTAGTGGTGCAAATAATATCTTCAGTAACACGGGTGATTGTGAAGTGGAATACTTCACCAATAAGGCTGACAGTTTAGCGGAACTGATTAAGGCTTTTGTGTTGTAATTCATCAAAATTAAGTAAGTTTTTGAAATATAAATGCAAATTTTAAGTTTATATTTCAACAATCCGGCAAAATGAGAATATTGGTGAATTAAAAACGAGTTAAAACGAGTTAAGAGTTTACGAGGGAGATTACATCTCCCTTTTTTAATGAATTTTTTAGGAGGAAAAGATAATGAAGAGAATTTCGGTCGGTGATTCGTTCCGAAGCCAGAACTATGGTGGTCTAAAGCTTCCGAAGCTCAAAGGCCACGTCAAGATCAGACTTCACAATCCTACAACCGGGAAGACGGAAACGATTGAGGGAAGCAATATTCAAACCTTGGCACTCGAAGACATCTTCCTGGCTAATTTCTTAGGCTCGATCAATTATGGTTCACTTCTTGCTCTGGCTGATAAGTGGTTTGGAGGTTGTTTACTGTATCACGATGCTTTTCCGACTGTAACAATAGACGGAAATGTGGTTCCTGATCCGACAGACTATTTCCCTCAAGGAGACGATGTAAATGCTCTGATCGCACACGCTGGAGACGAAGCTCCTGCCTCGGCTGCTATCGTCAACGAAGATCTGAAGCGTGGATCTCCTGTTGATATCACCAGAACAAGCAACTCGATCAAGTACACATGGGACTGGACAACAAGACAGGGCAACGGAGTTATCTCAGCTCTCGCACTGACTCATAAGGACACAGGCAACGCAGGCATCGGAAACACATCGACTGCTTTTAAGAACTTTGAGCCATTTGCGAGCATTGGAAATCTGTCTCAGGTTCCTGTCTCCATCTCTTCTGATAATAACTTATTCACGAAGTACGATGACAATCACGGACTCTGGTTCCATATTGGTGAGGAAAACGAGTTCTATTCCGGACACACTAATTTCCAGACAAAGAAGCTGACTGTGGTCATTAAGAGATTACCTTATAGTAAGGTCGGACTCTTCGAAACGATGTCAGCTCTTCGTAATTATCAGACTGTATTTACGGTTGAACTCACAAACGATCTTTACTTACAGCCGGCATACTATTTCGATGAGGATAATAAGGAGCTCTGGATCTTCAACAATGTCACATCAGTGATGGACTATGTCGAAAGTTACAACAACCACGTTATCAACTATGCAATCATCGATTGTGAGAATCAGGTCGTTAAATCAGAAGGTACGATTGAGAGCGATACAAACGACATCGCTCCGTTATCTATGACTCACGTTCCGAGAGCCGGCTTCGTTGACCGTTACAGAAACGCTAACATCATTAAGGATGGGGACTGGTTATTCTTCCCAACCACAAACGGAGTGAACTGGGGTGCAGCTTCTGAGAACGACTATGGCCAGAATGTAAAAGGCTTGAAAGCAATTAACTTTAGCAATCAGTCAGATCAGAGTGTCATCTCATTTAATGAGGTCCAAACTCACTTTAGGAGTTCTGTGAAAAACGGAGGAATTATTCTGAATGGTGGAAGAGTCGTAAACGGCTCCGTCGGATATACTTGTGCAAATAATTATCTCACAGACACACAATCAAGAGAGTTTATGGGGGTGTGGAGCTTCAGCAATCCGAACACGATTTCGAATCTTGTGCTCCCGATTGGAAGCGGAAATCCTCAAGGCTCTGCCAATATGGACAGATACATCCTTGCTTCAAAGCTCGTTCACACTACGAAGTTCAATCTCCCGACCTCAATCGAGAAGACAGCTACTCAGGCGATGAGCCTTGAATATACATTAACCGAAGAGTGAGGTGATATTTATGGATAGTTCTCTTGCAGGAATCGTCACAGCTCTGGTCTCAGGGCTGTGCGTTGCCATCCCTACAATAGTGGCAACGATAACCAGTAATAAAGCTCATGATAAGGTGATCGATGAGAGGATGAAGTTCATGACCGAACAGATCAAGGACTTATCCACCAAGGTCGAAAAGCATAACGAGTTCAATGACCGACTGATTATAGTAGAGCAGTCGGTTAAATCAGCTCATAAAAGGCTCGATATGATAGCAAAGGAGGGAAACAATGAAACTTCCTGATAACGTATATCTGACACTCAAGTGGATTTCTATTCTCGCTGTGCCTGTGTGCACATTCATAACGGCTGTCGTAGCTTCGATATTAACGGGAGACACAATGGCTATTATCACAGCTGTCATCAGCGGTCTTGGTTCCTTAGCCGGAGCGATCATCAAGATCTCTGACAGCGAATATCAAAAAGAATTGAAGGAGGGAAAGACAAATGGCTAATGCTTATAACTGCATCGATGTATCAGAACACAACAAAGATATAGACTGGAACGCAGCAAGACAGGATGACGTTGAGTATGCGTTTATTCGCTGTGGCTTTGGTAAGGACTTTGAGTCCCAGGACGATAAGTATTTCCATATCAATATGGAAGCAGCTCTTGAAGCTAGAGTTAAGGTCGGAGTGTATTTCTACTCCTATGCGAAGGACGAAGAGTCTGCAGCAAGCGAAGCAGCTCACTGTCTGAGACTCATCGAACCTTATAAGAAAAAGCTCTCTTTCCCGATCTTCTATGATGTGGAAGAAGAATCCATCGCATCTCACATCGAGGACACCATCCCGGTGTTCACTCGTATTCTGAATGATGCCGGCTATAATGTCGGAGTTTACTGCACAACATGGTGGTTTGACAACTACTTCAAAGATATCGACTGTGATTATTTCTGGCTCGCAAGCTGGGGAAACGATGACGGTGAACCTCATAAAAAGCCCGAGTGGTGCGATGTATGGCAGTATACGTCAAGGGGCCGTGTAAACGGTATAAACGGATATACAGACTGTAATATCCTCTATAACGATGTGATGACAGCTCTCATCGAACAGGAAGATGAAGACATCCCGAAGACTGTCACAGTCGAGATGGACGTTCTCCAAATCGGTGACACCGGAAATCAGGTCGAGACGTTGCAGATCCTTCTCAACGCTTTCGGATTCCGTGACCAGGACGGAAATGAGCTCAAGGTCGACTCTGTTTTCGGAACTAAGACTGATTACGCAGTCAAGACATATCAGGAAGCTCGTGATATCGAACCCGACGGAATCGTCGGAGGCAGGACTTGGAGCTGCCTGCTTAAATAGTCAAGACTTCGGTCTTGATTTTCCCTTTTGGGCTCTGTCCTTCTCGGGGGACAGGGCTTTACATGAAATTAAGACTGTTCAGGTCATATTTATCTCCTTCCTAAAACCCCTTTGACTTCGGTCAGAGGGGTTTTTCTTTTGCTTACAATTTGCCCGAAATTTGCCCGAACCAAAAATATAAACCGCTCTGAACCTTGCGGTTGAGCGGTTCTGTTTGGCGGAGACGAGGAGACATGACCTCATTTGTGTATGTTCACCGGTAGACAAAAAGTCCTTATTTTAGGGACTTTCAGAGCTTTACATATTTTCCTGTCCGTCTAAAACGGACTCATTTTGACCAAGATTTTGACCGAAAGTGAGGTCGATAACCTCAGCGATCTTCTTATCTTCTCCTTTTACGATATGACCATAAGTTCCAAACGTGTCCATGCTGACAGAGTGACCGACTACGTCCTTGATGGACTGCTCCGGGAGCACAGACTTCATCATGGACATGAAAGTGTGTCTCAGGGAGTAAACGGAACCGGGAAGCTCACGTTCTTCCTTTAGAACTGCCCAATGTCTTCTCATCGTAGATTGTTTCCCCATGGATCCATCCTGGGAGCAGAATATCCATTCAGTATGAAGATTGTTTTCTTCATTCCTCCGAATAGTTTTTCGGATGATTCCGCTCGCAAGCTCTCCGATCGGTATGATCCTCCGAGCATTTTCATTCTTTCCTTCGGTGATCTGTCCTGAAGCGTTAACGGATCTTTTGATTCTGATCGTGTTGCCTGTTACATCCTCGATCCTGAGTCCTAATATCTCTCCGGGCCTCATGCCTGTCGTAAGGCCGATAACAAAAACCGGATAATACCAGAGCTCGGAGGGCTCCAGCAGTCTTTTTATATCGTCACACTGCAGGATCTCCTTTTCTTTCTTACTGTGTCCTTTTGGAATATACAAAGAGCCACGAGGCAGCTCACACTGATAATCTTCATATCCGAACTTGATGATTCCCTTGATGATTCCTCTGAGGTTCTTCAAGGTCTTCTCGGATAGTGCCTTATTTCGCCCTGTGGCTTCGTTTATCACGCTCTGCCATTCTCGGAGGGTAACTTTACACATTTTCTTTTGACCGAGCTTAGGCACGATGTAGAGCCGTATATAGCGTTCATATTGAGTGAAAGCTTCCGAGTCAGATCCTCTTCTGGCTTTCACATCTTCCAGATACTCTGAAGAGACTCTTTGAACGGTCTTTTCTCCCGTTCCTTCGTCGTAGTACCAATTATCGTACTTTTTCTGGACTTCTCTTCGACCTTTTGCACCGGGAGTGGAAGATGAGAAGGAAAAAGTCTTTCCTTCTCTCATCACTCTGATTCTCCATCTCTGCCCGTCCCATTTGGGTGTGTTCATATTAGCTCTCCTGCGTAGACCTTAAATAATCAGCATAGCTCTTCAGCTTTGTGATGTTCTCAGCTGACAATCCGTCGGTTAATGAGACCTCGTTGATCTCGAATAGGACATCCATGAGCTTTCCTGGTGTTGTGTGCAATGAGACTGCCAGATCGGGAAGCTTATCGATCGAAATATTATTCTTTCCCTTCTCAATAGCACTGATGGCAGCTCTGCCGGCAAAGCCTGACTTCTTAGCGAGCTCTTCCTGCGTCATTCCTTCAGCTTCTCTGAGAAGCCTAATGTATTCCCCTAATCTCTTTAAACCTGATTCATCCATATTGGTTACTCCTTATAAAACTGTATTGATTATATGGCGATTATTACAAATGTGCAACAAAGCACGACATATGTCAATTTGTGCTTGACAGGGTAAATGCAAATTGATAAGGTATGAGTGTCAAGCATAAATTGACACAAGAAAGGAGGTAAATGAATGATTGACTATCCGAAGCTTAAAGGCTTGATGGCTGAACGAGGGCTCACAGTAGTCGCTCTTGCACATATATTAGGTGTGTCGAGACAGACTGCTTCTGACAAGGTTAATGGAAACACTAAGATCACTTTGACAGAAGCCCAAACGATTGCAAAGGCTCTACACATGGATAAAGAGGAAAGAGACTCTGTTTTTTTTAAGAACTTTGTCAAGCAGGAGGCGACATGACAGCCTCAAACACACTCTATCCGTCACTCGGACGATTCTTCAAGACACAGACGGAGCTCGCAGAAGCAGGATGTATGTCCAGGACAAGGTTATCTGATTGCCTTGCAGGACGGAAAGAGTTCACGGAATCAGAGAAGAAAGCTATCTCGGCCAACATTGCAGCCAAGCTGCTCGGCTCCAAGTCATTCGACTATGCGGATCTGGAAAGAGCAGTGATGGCTCACAAAGGTCAATTTGATGAAATTTACAGAAGAAAGGACAAATCAGCATGAAAAAGAGTTACACGGTTTACGAATCACTGAAGGGAAGAAAGCACTATCTTGTCTTTTTCGGTCCCGTTTCAGTGTGGTCTTATGAGGCTCTGAAGAAAGAGGGAATCCGTCACTTCAGATGTGGGGAGAAGAACCTTGAGATTGAAAAAGGATGGATCTATAAAGACGAGCTTTATTTCGAAGATCCCGGAAAGGGTTCCAAGGTCGTTTCCGTTGTTTCCCACTGGAGAAAGTGAGGTAACGATATGAAGAACCAGATCACGATCACTCTGGATGAGTTTAAAAAAGCTGTTATGGACACGCTCGACTTTATGGAGCAGGCAGCGAATAACAATCCGAAGAACATTGATCCGATGGCCCATATGGTGGCAGGACTTCTCTATTCTGCTTTCGCAGCAAAGCTCACGTCCACATTATCCCAAGACGATGAAACGCTTGAGATCGAAAAAAACTCTAAGTGATGAACAGCTCATCAAGACGGTCAACTATCTGCTCTTCTTTGCATCAGCCTGCCTCTTCTATGGATTCACTTATCTGGTAACAGATAACGAGATCAGGTTCAAGGACTATCAGGACAAGGTCGATGTCGGCAGAAGACTTGAGATGAGACCGGAGCCGTTCAAAAGCGACGTCTTCGATTATCTGAATAACAGAACGATGCCGGTGTTCGAGACAGTGACGAATATTGAGACTGAATACATCGGTGAATATTTCGTAACTGCATACGCTTCAGCAGAGCTCGGAGGCTCAACGGCCACAGCCAGCGGAGCAGAGTGCCACTATCACGATGAATGGTACATACCGACCACGGCAGCGATAGATCCGAAATACCACTCATTCAATGAATATCTGATGATCGACGGAAAGATCTATATCACGGAAGACACCGGAAGCGGAGTGAAGGGACGATGGGTTGACTGCTACGTTCCTGACATGGATTCCGTCCGGTCTTGGGACACGGGATGGAAATCCGTATATCAAGTCACATTTACAGAAAAAACCATAAAAACAGGCGAGGTGAAAATATATGACGATGACAATAGTTTATACAATGCTGGCATTTGCGATCGGAGCTTTTTGCGGAATGGTTGTGGAGCTCCTTGTGGATG